>Ga0181577_10004965_pt1 | contig 10231 bp, 10 predicted proteins | sample 101ome_21_FD_132468 | JGI IMG/M metagenome (GOLD analysis project Ga0181577, IMG submission 132468) | Coastal salt marsh microbial communities from the Groves Creek Marsh, Skidaway Island, Georgia - 101413BT metaG (megahit assembly) | ecosystem: Environmental > Aquatic > Marine > Intertidal... | reverse complement strand
TCGATGGTGGCCAAAGATGGTGTGAACCAAGCCTCAGCCTTGGTGCTGACCCGCTGGGAGACAGCGCAGTCCCTCGGGGTCGCGGATCGGGCGATCTTTCTCCACGGGCACGGCACTGGCTCAGAGCCGCAGGTCCTGAATCGGCGCTCCATCGGGGAGTCTGAAGCGATGGCCGCGGCCTATCGAAACGCATTGGCGGGTGCAGGCATTGACGCTGAGCAGATTGGCGCGGCGGATCTGTACTCCTGTTTTCCGATTGCGGTGTGGGTGGCGATGGATGCGCTGGGTATGACGCTCGACGACTCACGGCCCTTGACGTTGACCGGAGGGCTGCCGTTCTTTGGTGGGCCAGGCAATAACTACTCGACCCATGGGATCGCCGAGATGGTGCATTGGTTGCGAGCACAGGGCCAGCCGTCATATGGCGTTGTCGGGGCCAATGGCGGGTATCTTTCCAAGCACGCAGTGGGCGTTTATGCCAACATTCCCGCCGAGTTTCCCGAGGCGGTCCCGGAGTTCAAAGCCCCCGAGGTGGTTGAGGTTGTCTCGGACCCGGAGCCTGACGGGGTGATTGAGAGCTATACCTATCAGCCGCAGAAAGGCGGCGCACGGGCCGTTGTGATCGGCCGACAGGTGTCCGACGGCCGCCGTTGGGTGGGTGTGGCTGACCCGGAGGATGCCGAACTGCTTGAGTGGTTTGAAAAGGCAGACCCGCTGGGTGAACAGATCGTGGTGTCCACCGGTGAACGCAACATCGTGCGCCGAAGGGCCCAATGAACAGATATTAATTTGAGTGAGTAATAGGAGTTAACACATGGATATCAATGGAAAAGTTGCAGTCGTTACCGGCGGTGCCTCGGGTATCGGGCAGGCGGTGACACGCCGCATCGCCGCGGCTGGCGGCAAAGTGGTTATTTTTGACCTGAATGAAGAAGCGGGTCAGGCGATGGTGTCTGAGCTCGGCGCAGATAATTGTGTCTTCGCCAAGGTCAATGTTGTGGACGAGGACTCCGCAAAGGCCGGTATTGAGGCTGCCGTGGGCGCATTCGGCACGATTCATATCAACGTGAACTGTGCCGGTATTGGTAATGCCGCAAAAACCCTTGGCCGGGATGGCCCGTTCCCGATGGATGTCTGGAGCAAGGTTATTGCAGTGAATCTCACGGGGACTTTCAACGTGTTGCGGCTTTGTGCGGAAGTCATGGCCAAGCATGACCCGGTCACCGATGACGGGGCCCGCGGCGTCATTATTAACACCGCCTCCGTGGCAGCCTACGAAGGTCAGATGGGCCAGGCAGCCTACAGTGCAAGTAAGGGCGGGATTGTCGGCATGACGCTGCCGATCGCGCGCGACCTCTCAACCCTGGGTATCCGAGTGAACACAATTGTGCCAGGCCTGATCAACACGCCGTTGTTCAATGGTCTGACTCCAGAGTTCGTTGAGTCGCTTTCGCAGTCTGTGCTGTATCCAAAGCGTCTGGGTCGTCCTGAAGAAATCGCGCAGCTGGCGACGTCGATCATCGACAATGACTACATCAACGGCGAGTGCATCCGCATGGATGGCGGCATTCGCATGCAGCCCCGCTAACAGGAGCACCGAACATGAGTGAAGAAGCAACAGTACTGACGGACGAGGCGGACGGTGTCCTCGTTATTACGATCAACCGACCGGAAGCCAAGAACGCGGTCAACCTGTCGGTTGCCAAGGGTGTCGCGGCGGCGCTAGAGCGATTGGACAGTGACGACTCGCTGCGCGTCGGCGTGTTGACGGGCGCCGGCGGCACTTTTTGCGCAGGCATGGACCTCAAGGCTTTCGTATCAGGAGAATTTCCCCAGATAGAGGGCCGTGGTTTCGGCGGTATGACCGAGCGTTCCGCGGACAAGCCACTGATTGCTGCGGTGGAGGGCTATGCCCTCGCCGGTGGCTGCGAACTGGCGATTGCTTGCGATTTGATTGTCGCAGCGGAGAACGCCAAATTCGGGATCCCGGAAGTGAAGAGGGGTCTAGTTGCCGCCGCCGGTGGCCTGGTGAGGCTGCCCTCTCAAATTCCTTACCGGGTGGCGATGGAGCTTGCGCTTACGGGTGAGTTCATGGGCGCGGATCGCGCCATGGCGATGGGGTTGATCAACCAGTTGACCGAGCCCGGCTCGGCGCTGGACACCGCAAAGGCACTGGCTCAGCAAATTGCTGAGAATGGTCCGTTAGCTGTGAAGGTCAGCAAGGCCATTATCAAAGCCTCTCGTGACTGGAGCGATGACGAGGCGTGGTCTAACCAGAACGCGCTAACGCAGCCGGTGTTCACCAGTGAGGACGCAATTGAGGGCGCCACCGCTTTTGCCGAGAAGCGCAAGCCCGAGTGGAAGGGTCGCTAGCGGTTGCAATCCGATGCGGATCTGGTCAGTCTCAGGAGGTTGGCTGAGCACTGACCAGACTGTGGGGGGTAGGGATATGAGCGGCAGCGATCTCGGCGTCTTGCGCAAGCTGCTGGCGCACGATCTGATGCAGGTCTACGTTCGGTTGATTCTGTTACTGACCGTCGCGTGGTTCTGTGTCGAGACCTTTGCCCCCTTTCTGGCAGTGATTCTGTGGTCCTTGATTCTTGCGGTATCTCTGCATCCCTTAAATACATGGTTATCGCAGCGCCTTCACCTGAGTGAGGGTAAGGCAGCCATTATCTTTATCCTGATTGTTTTTTTGATCGTGGGGATTCCCACGGTGTTGCTCGGTGTTTCGCTGGCGGACCATGTCACCGAGTGGGTGACGATTCTTAACGACCATGACTTCCAGATACCCGAGGCGAACCCCGTTGTCGCGGATTGGCCTGTGGTGGGGCCGGCGTTGTTCGATCTTTGGCAGCGCGCTCACGAGGATCTGGTGTCAGCGGCGAAGATGGTCCAGCCCCAGCTCATTGCCAGCGGCAGGGTCTTACTGGGTGCGGTTGCCAATACCTTGCTGGCGCTTGTCTTGTTTTTCGTCGCGCTACTGATCGCAGGCTTCATGATGGCCAACGCCACCAAGGGCGGACATCAAATCAAGCAGCTACTGGGTACCTTTGCGGATCATCAGCGCGGGGACGAAATGCAAGATCTTGTCGTAGCAACGATTCGCTCGGTCTCCAATGGTGTGGTCGGCGTCGCATTTCTGCAGGCATTAGCACTCGGTGTGGGATTTTTGATACTCGATGTGCCCGCGGCGGGTGTTTTGGCGCTGGCAGTGCTGTTCCTAGGGGTGCTTCAGCTTCCCTCCGCGTTGGTGGTATTCCCGGTGCTCGCATGGGTATGGTTGGCTGGCGATGGGAGCATGGTCGCTAACGTCCTAGGCACGGTGTATCTCTTTGCAGCCGGCATGGCAGATGGTCTGCTCAAACCCTATTTGCTGGGCCGGGGCGTCGACACACCGATGCCGGTAGTTTTGATAGGCGCCCTCGGCGGGATGGCCGCAGAGGGATTGATCGGGCTGTTCGTCGGCGCCGTCATGTTGTCTGTGGGCTATAAATTGCTCATGTCTTGGGTGGAGCACAGCGTTGCCGAGCATGAGAAGCTCGAGGCATCCACGCTTCAGTCAGACCCCTGAACTGCTGGACCCGATGCGGGGTGGTCCGCGCCGGATAGGGGTCCGTATCGTCTCTGTTCAATCGTTCTCGGATATCTAAGCCATGTATCAAACACAACTCCGATTACTCGGCGTGCTGTCACTGCTGTTGTTCTCCGCAGCATGCACTGTTTCGGATTCGCCCGACGCGGGGCATGACGGTATTCGCACCACCAGTGGTGTGGTTCAGGGGGAGGCAGGTCCCGAGGGCTCGGTGATTTATCGCGACATCCCCTTTGCCGAGTCACCCGAGGGCGAGCGGCGGTGGGCTGCGCCAGTGACCCGTGTGAGCCCGGATCACCAGATTACCCCCTTCGATGAGCCCGTCATGTGCCCGCAGCCACAGAGCATGGCCTCTGGCGGTGCCGACGGAGATTATCTCGGTTCCGAGGATTGCCTCTATCTGGATATCTACACGCCGGGATCGCCGACCGAGGCCCGTGACTGGCCCGTCATGCTGTGGATTCACGGCGGTAGTAATGTGAGTGGCCACAAGGGCACTTATGACTTTTCGAGATTGGCGGCCCGCGAGCAGGTGGTGGTTGTGGTGATCAATTACCGTCTGGGTCCATTTGGCTGGTTTGCTCATCCTGCTTTGAACGGAGCCGATCTGACTTCGCCTGCACTCGCCAATTTCGGCACGCTGGACATGTTGGAGGCGCTCAGCTGGACACAGCAGAATATTGAGGCATTTAGCGGAAATGCAGGTAACGTCACGGTGTTTGGCGAGAGTGCCGGAGGCAGGAATGTCTTCAGTTTGTTGGCCTCGCCGCTCGCTGAAGGTTTGTTTCATGGAGCCATCGCCCAATCCGGCCACGTCAGGAGCGTCTCGCTTGAGCAGGCTTTTAACGAAGCAAAACAAGACCCGATGGTAGACCGAGGCAGTTGGGAAGTTGTTGATGCGCTTGGGCTTGATTCGTCCACCGTCGACGCTGAGGCGCTGCGGGGTATAGCGGCGTCAGATTTGCTCAGCGCTTACTTTGAGCTTGATGAGGATCATATTCAGCCGCTGGTCATACGAGATGGCGTGGTGATTCCCAAGGTGGGTATTTTGGCGGCCTTGGCAGACTCTGAGTACGCCAAGGGTGTACCGGTAATGGCAGGTACGACCCGTGATGAAATTACACTCTGGTTGGGTTTAAGTCGCTATTTTGTGGATGTGAGCTACCCGATGACGCGACTGCTGCCGGCAAAGATTCGCATCAAGGACCCGGCGCTGTATGCATTTTGGGTCGATATGCGTTCCCGCGGCTGGAAGCTGGGTGCGGTGGATGACCCGTTTACGGCCATGTCTCAGGCCGGCTACGACAATCTTTACGCGTATCGTTTCGACTGGGACGAGCAACCTGACAATTACTTTGTACCCTTCTCGCAGGTCCTCGGAGCCTCTCACGCCAGCGAGATCGCGTTTGTGATGGGAGCGCCAATGTATGGCGCGATTGGCGAGTACATGTACCCGGACAGCGATTCAGCCCGCGAGATGACCGATGTCATGATGACGGCCTGGGGGGCTTTTGCGCGCAACGGTGCTCCGGCACTGCCGGATGGTTCTGTTTGGCCTCTCTACAACGCCGAGGCGCCGGCATTCATGCGTCTGGATGTTGGGGCTGCTCTGGGTGTGAGCGACGACGTGCCAACCCATGATGAACTGCTCGATCGTGTCGCCGCCAGTGAGGTGATGTCTGAGCTGGAGCAGTGCCTGCTGGTTTGGGAGCTGGCGACTGCAGTGGGTGTGCCGCGTTACGAGTCGTATGGCCAATGGCAAGACGGTCGATGCAGCGACGTGGACGCCCCTGCGGAAAAGCGCCGCATTCGCGAAGCGCTCGAGGCCGAGTACGGCAGCGTGTACTTCTCGGGTTGAAGTCACTCCGCGGAGCGTTAACCGACACAATATGAACCGTGTTTTAGCGATCGCAGGTGGCTCCGGTAGTGGCAAATCCACCCTTGCGGCCACATTGGTGGCGGCGTTAGGCCCTGAGCGAATCGCGGTGTTGCCGATTGACGCTTACTACCATGACTTATCCCACCTTGATGCTGATGTGCGAGAGGCGGTCAATTTCGACCATCCTGACGCTCTCGATTTGGCATCGTTTGCCGATCATGTCGCCAGTTTGAAAAACGGAGAGCGGGTGGCTTGTCCTTGCTACGACTTCACGACCCACTGTCGTCTTGCCGAGACCACCACAATCGAGCCGCGACCAACCTTGCTAGTCGAAGGCATCTTGGTGGCTGCAACGACCGAGCTCAGAGCACTCTACGATCATCTTGTGTATGTGGAGACCGACGCGTCCGTGCGTTAGCAGAGGCGTTTGCACCGAGACCAGGTTGAGCGAGGCCGTGACGCAGACTCGATTAAGCGATTTTGGACGCGAGCAGAGACGACGTTCACAGAGTGGGGGGCGCGAGCCCTCGCTTCAGCTGATAGTGCGGTAGACGGCAGTAAACCGCCGGAGCAGATGATGGCGCAGTTGATCGCGCAACTCGGTCCAGACTGGTTCTGACTGCGCCTGTCGCTACAGAGGCGGCAGCTTGGCAATGATGGCGGGTCTTGGCGCGCCTAAGCTCACTGTTCTCGTTGCTTTGATACCCATTCAAAGTGCTTGCTGAGTTTGCCATCGGCAAGGAGTGTGGCCAGTGAGTTCAGGGTTTTAGCGAGGGTCATCTCGTCGTATTCTCGGTGGATGCCCCGATGACAGAGCCGACAGACCCGGACGCCCTGATGCAGCGCTTCTTTGGTGAAGTGGCGCCGAAAGTAAGCACGCCGATGGACCTTTTTGGGGATCAGGTGGTGAAAGGTAAGCGGAACCTGCCGCTGACAACAGGCGCAGGATTCCGCCACAGGGTTGCTCAGCTTTGTGCGGGAGGTAATGCCTCCTCGATGGCGGTTTGCAGCTCTTCACTGTCTGGTTTCACACCGCTGGAGAAATGCCCGACGATTTCTCCGTCTGATGACACGACATACTTGTTGAAATTCCAGCGGGGATAGCCAGCCGCTTCTCCCAGACCTTTAAACACCGGGTTGGCGTCGTTACCTCTGACGGGAGAAGTCGCGAGAACCGGAAAACTGACTTCGTATTTTTCGAAGCAGACCTCTGCGGCGTCGCCTTCATCATTGTCCTCTTGGAAGAAATCATCACTTGAGAAACCGAGAACGACCAGACCGTCGTTTTGGTACTTCTGATGCACCGCTTCCAAGCCCTCAAACTGAGGCGTGTAGCCACAGTAACTGGCGGTGTTAACGATCAACAAGGCCTTACCCTCGTATGCCTCGCAAAACTGGATGGATTCGGTCGAGGCCAACTGGCGCATCGAGTGATTGAGAAAATCCGGACAAGACGCGGACACGACGCCGGGTAGCAGTGCGATGAAGCCCGCAGCGGGCAGGATGACGGTTTTCATAAGGCGATAATCCTAGGGTTGTGCAGGGTATACGTTTGCCGCGGATCGACAGATTGCTGCTGACTGCCGGCCAGAATTGGATCCACCTGCTGCCGCAGCGCTAGCGGATGCGGCCGAGTAGGCAACGTTATTCGAGGGCCGTGTCGAGAAACTCCGCTACGGTCTGTTTCGTCCATTCAGGATGGCACGGGTGAGCCGCCACGTGCGAGCCCCAGGCCTCTTTACCATCGAGGCAGGCATCATCGATGTCGACTGGCGGTACCTTTCGCAGCGTCACCGCGGGATTGGACGCCGCCAACTCGGCGGCATACAGCGAGCGTGTGACGGGATCGTCCCAGTCTTGCATCAGCAAAATCGGCTGGGTCAGGGCCTTGCCAAGATTCAGCGGGCTGCCTTCGCCATGCGGCAGATTATAGCGGTAGATCGCGGTGAGCACGGCCAGCGAAAACAGCGGCGCGGGCAAGCCAGTCGTGATTTGTCCGCCGTGTTGCATGCTGTCGAGGATATCGAGCTGAGGGTCGAGCAAGATGATGGCATCGGCTTCCAGTCCGTTTGTCGCGGCATGAATCACCGTGCTGCCACCCATGGATGCGCCCAATACTACCCGGGGTAATTGGCTCGGTTGATGCTGATCAAGCCAGCTTGCCGCTGCCATGACATCAGGCCACTCCGCGGCGCCCATATGAAGTAATCCATCGGTAGTGGGCGAGTTACCGTGGTTGCGCAAATCCATAGTGATGACTGAAACCTGCAAGTCGTGCAGCGTGCGGTAAAAATCCAGCGAGCCAATGTACTGTGAAATCCGGTTCGAGCCGGCTCCGTGAACAAAAATGAGCTCGGCGCGTGGCTGTTCAGCCGGTATCCACCATCCCTCCAGGACCACTCCTTCACTCTGAATCTGGATATTGTCGAATGACAGCCCGCGACTGCCGGGGTCGATGTCGACCGGGTAGGGAGATGTCGACACAACCTGGTGCGGTGCCCAAAAGACCGACCCCAGCACCCAGAGCAGCAGGAGTGAACCGACTAAGCTAAAGATAAGACGCATGATTCGAGAGGGTCCTATTGCGATTAGGCAGACAGCAGGCGTCTGATCCAGCTGTCTTGATGTCTTTCTTGCTCACGAATCAGCAATAGTCGCGAGATCTCACCCTCTATCGCTTTGGCAAATTTGCGCCGCAGGCTGCCGAGTTTTTGTGCCGACAGTGACTCACCCCGGTACTGCTCGAGACTGATTGGTTTGCCAATCGCGAAGTAGGTGCTTTTCGGTTTCGGCAGGGGGCCGCCGAGCATCCCGGTTGGAATGGGCGGCACCAAGTCGGATCTCAAATCGGAAGGCAGGAGCTTGGCCTGCACGAGCCATTTCACCAGCGACGAATTCATCAAAGTTTCTGAGGACACAGCGTGATCGTAATATTCATCGGGTCCCACGGAGGCAACGGGTACCACTGTGTACCCGGCAGCCGCTGCCAATTTGACAAAGCCATAGCGCTGTTTCCACTGCAGCTGGTATCGCGCCTCGGGCGGTTTAATCGACTCGTAAGCGCCGCCGGGGTAGAGCAGCAGATCATCCCCTCGATCCATGAGTCGCTCAACAATCGGCGCCTGACCGGATACGCCGCCCATTGCATGCGCAACGGATGCGTAATAGGGGTTAGCAAAGAGCGATTTATCGCCCAGCCCTTTAACGTAACGTCCGTGGTCGTAATACAGATACAGGTGAAACAGCGCCGCGTCGATCGCCATGAAAGCGTGGTTGCCGATGAATAGCGCCGGCTTGTCCGGCAGATTTTCAAGACCCACGAAGCGTGGCTTAAACCACACTCTTGCCAACCCGGCGGCGGCGGCCACTTGAGGCGCCACAGGCATACCAAAGCGGGACACGTAATCGACATACGCGTCGGGCTCCGTATTAGGGCAGGGGGCGCGATCAACCATGACATTAACTCACTGCGGTCCGTGGGAGCTTAGCAAAACTTGGATACTATTTTAGCGGCACTATTGCGCGCGTTATTTTCTGTCACAGATGTAGAGAACTGAATGTCTCACGCTGGTTTCAAACATTGGGGGTTACTGGGTTATTTGGTGCTCGTTTGGGGTTTTGCTTTCGCCATGATTGCGATCTCCCTCGAGTCTTTTCACCCCGTTTTTATCGTCTGGTGTCGTCTGTGGCTGGGCGCGGTGGTGATGTGGGGGGTGTGGCGGTGGCGAGGCCAGGTGTGGAGCTTGGGTCGCGATTGGTGGCCAAGGCTTACCTTACTGAGTTTGACCGGCAACATTATCCCTTTCTCGCTCATTGCTTGGGCGGAACAGAGCGTGCCCTCTGCCGAGGTCGGGATTTTAATGGCACTCATGCCGATCGCCACCCTGCTGTTGGCGCATTGGCTCTTGGAACATGAGCCGCTGACTTGGCGGCGTTTCCTGGGTGTCGTCGTCGGCTTTGTCGGCGTGGGTTTATTAGTTGGTGAAGACCTGTTGTCAGATGCCGCAAGAGGTGAATGGCCGGGACAGGTGGCGGCATTGCTGGCGACGCTGAGTTACGCCTTCAACGGCGTCTATGCCAAACGCATTCCTCAGGCTGAGCCCATCGCGATGGCGTTCGGAAGCTTGCTGGTCGGCAGTGTGCTCCTGGCAGTCCCGGCTCTGTGGCTGCAAGTGTCCTCCGAGACGTTGGTTTATCGGCCTTTGGCACTAGCAGTGCTTGTTCTGTTGGGCGTGATGGCCACTGGCATAGCGACCTGGTGCTATTTCGTTGTCGTGAGAGAAAGAGGGCCGGGCTTTCTATCAACCATTAATTATTTGATCCCGGCCGTCGCCTTTGCGGCGGGGACGGTATTCCTCGCTGAGCCCTGGGGCTGGGAGCATCTGCTCGCGCTGATCCTGATATTGATCGGCGTGGGACTGATTCAGGTCAAAAAGTCCGACTGATCAAGCCAAGTCAAATCGTTTGCGCAGGAATCGGGCAACGCCGTCCTCGTCGTGGTGCCCGATCACTTCATCCGCTGCAGTCAGGACGGTCGGGTCGGCGTTTGCCGGGGCGTAACATTCGGTAGCGCACTCGAACATGCTGAGATCGTTGTCTCCGTCTCCGAAGGCAATCACGTGTTCGACGTTCAGTTCTCCGCGCAAGTGATTGATGGCGTTGCCTTTACTGCCGTTACTGTGATGAATATCGATCCAGTGCAGCGCTGGCTGATTGGCAACGTGGCCCATTTCTTTCTCATGAATCGCGATGCCGGA
>Ga0181577_10004960_pt1 | contig 10237 bp, 12 predicted proteins | sample 101ome_21_FD_132468 | JGI IMG/M metagenome (GOLD analysis project Ga0181577, IMG submission 132468) | Coastal salt marsh microbial communities from the Groves Creek Marsh, Skidaway Island, Georgia - 101413BT metaG (megahit assembly) | ecosystem: Environmental > Aquatic > Marine > Intertidal... | reverse complement strand
TAAAGTTTCTGCACGCCTTTCGGCGGCTCTAGTTCTGTTTGCGGCTCTACGTGCTGCCGCTTCATCTGATAATCTTTGCCTACGACTCCTAGGCGCTCTTTCAGCGGCGGAGGCAGCGGCGGTTCTTTCTTCTCTTAGTTGCCGTCGCCTACGTGAAGTTTCAGCACGTCTTTCGGCTGCACGTTCTCGTTGTGCTTGTGCACGTTCTGTGCGTGTTCTTGCACGCTCTCGCCGAGCCGCTAAATTTCTTGCAGGGTTTCGTGTCCCCGCTGTTCCGGCTCTGCTAGGATTTCTTGTCCCTGCGGTAGAAGTAGAAGTAGAAGTAGGAGTTGTTGCACTGCTTTGACCAGAACGACCAGAACGACCAGAACGACCGGGACGGCTAGTGGAAGTAGTTGACCTTTCTGAAGATGCACGTGTTTGACTAGAACGACTCTGTCCACTGGAAGGTGTGCTTCCAGAAGCTAAATCAGTACTATATCGTTTACCACGCCAAGTAAAAGTAGAACCTCCGCCTTTTTCTCTTCGCGCTTGACGAAAAGCTTGCCCGAAGGTCATATCGTTCAAACTTCTCCGTGGCGGGGTACTTTGAACTACCGGGTTAGAAACATATCTAATATTATCTGCCATCAAACTAGTCCTTCTTCATGATCTACCATGTGGTATAGCACATCTTCACCAAAATTGCCGACATATTCTTGCACGCCCATGTGTCCGAGCGTAATTGTTGGATCTATCCAGACCTCGTATCCTGCTTCTCTTGCACGGTCACAGAACAAGAAATCTTCCCCTACGTAACCTTCAGGCGTTACTTTGAAGTCAAACACAGCGCTTAACTCTTTGTCTGCACGAGTGTCGTAGTACTTCCACTCAGGATGTGCGCCTATCAGGTCAGTAAATACATTGCGGTTTACCCACATAAAAGCGGTAGCCACACGTTCGGCACGCACCAGACCCATATTGTTCATGGTAACGCGTCCGTCTTTTGGGTCGTGGTCTAAATCAACAATGTAGCGGAGGTTCGTATCACGAGTACGAGGAGGAGCAGCAACAACACCTTTGTCAGGGTCAGAACCCCAAGCCATCAGACGAAGTATAGCGTCTGGTTCAAAGTTTATGTCGCTGTCTATAAAGAGGAGTTCGGTGCACTCAGAATCGAGGAACTGCCGAACAAGTAAGTTACGCGCACGCGACACCACGGAACAACCACAAATACTTCCTATCTGTACGTCAATTCCGTGGCGAGGCGCGACTTGCGCAAAACGGGCAAGCGATATTGCCAGTTTCAAGGATACCTTGAAGTCGTATGAAGGCAGCGCAATAAATACGCTGCGCCCTTTTAAATCGAAGCCCTGTTCGTTTTGCATATATCACCCATAAAATACAACTACTGACGATGTGTTAGTAATCGTACCATACAAGCCTGTCTTTGCAAGTATACCTTGGTCAGGAATAACAACGTCATATGCGCCGCCGTTAGCAACCGTGGGTGTATTAATGGTAAGCAGTGTACTGCCACCACTTCCATCCGTTAGAACCACTGAACCAGCGCTAGCGCCGCATTCGATGTGGATACCCTTGATGCGTACGCGACCGAGGTCGTTGTTAGCCTGATCTTTGAAACTCGCTGTACCGGCCCCTAGGGGTTTTGTAGCAAGAACATCTGTTTGCTGAGTCATAGGAAAGCCCTCCTATTACGCAGCGGTTGTTACGTTAGTCCACGTAGTACCACCGTCAGTATTGATGTAAGCACGTGTACTTGTACTTGAACCATCAGAACGCAAATAAAGCGAACCTTGGGCAGCCGAAATGGTCGGAGCGCCGCTTCCCGAATAGATGCCGGGGGTTGATGAAGTTACAGAACCGCTTGCACCAACAAGCATTCCATTTTCTGAAGCAACGGGACCTGAAAAAGTTGTCTGAGCCATTAGAATAGTCTCCTGTGTAGTAGCACATCCTCATACCGTCTCTACTACGTCTGCTAGGCCAGTCGGTATGAGTAATTAATCCTAGAAAAAGAAGGGGAGAAAATTAATTCTCCCCCTCCCCCTTGTTTCCTTAGGCAGCGCCTTGGGAACCAAACATGCCAAGTGGGTCACTCCAACCGAAGCTGTAGCGCTCACGAGCCTTGTAACGTACGTTACCGGTATCAAAGTCACCATCCATGCCTGTAGCCATTGGCGTACGGACAAAGTGCTTGAGACCATTAGGAACATCAGTCGTTAGGAACCAAGCATCGGTGTCGGTCAAGAAGTGGTTAACTGTGTAACCCTCTGGAATCGCACCGTTTGACTTGATTGCGTTGATGTCGTTGTCAGCCGTGCCAGTACGAAGCTCGGTTTCAAGTAGGCGAGTCGCTACGAACATAAGGTCCGAAGGAATAACTAACTTGCGAGGCTTCGCTGCGATCAAGAGACCACGCTCGTCTGTCCATCCAGCAATTTGGATAACAGCAGCTTCGAGTGAAGTTTCGTTGAGGTCAGCAGCAACTGCTGGTTGGTTCGCGTTTGTGCCACCAGAGACTAGTGGGTGCGAAGAAGAGAACAGAGGTTGTCCGTCACCGCCAGCGAAGTCGGTGTCGAAGCCGTTGTTCAATACTGCCGCAGCTTTAGTCTGCTTGGTGTATGACATGGCGCGAGCAAGAGCCTTTGTATAACGAGCCGAGAGGCTGTCATATAGGTTGTCTTCAATCGCTTCTTCCGTGAGCGAGAACCCAAGGGCAATCGTCTCGTGGTTGTAGCGAGCAGTGAAGACTTCTTGTGCGTTATCATAAGTAATCGCTGAACCTTCGTTTTTAACCGGAGCAGCCGAGAAGCCGGACAGCTTGGTTTCTTCTTCAAAGCTACGCTCTGAAGTTTCAGTTTCAAAGATTTCCTTATGCTCTTCGCCATAACGCGAATACTCTAGGCCGAACAAGGCGTTCAGACCCGGCAGAAGCTCCTTAAGGAGTTGTGCGCGTGAAATTGCCATTATTCAGTCTCCTTATACGCCAGTAGCGTTTTCATACTGGTGTAAACCGGCATTCCACTTAACAACAACTTCGGTGTAAGAACCGGGGTTGCCTGTAGTGTGGGTATCGGGGATCACATCAATGATACGCACTGGGAACGTTGCCGTTGTGCCAGTGGTGTCGTCGATTGCGACCTTTGAATTACCAGTTGTGGTTGAGCCAGCGTTTTGAGTAAGCACAGCGTTGTTACCAACCGCAGTACGGTTTACGTAACCAATAGTTGTGCCAGACGAAACTACCGCGACTTTGAACAGCGCATCTGGATCATCAACAACATAAGCGTTGATGTCAGAAGCTGTAATACCGCCGGGGTAATATTGACGGAAGGTTTTTCCGTAAGTTGAATCTGTATAAGAACAACCCATGAAAACACCAACCGGAGTAGCAGCATCTGTGCCGGTATCTTTTCGCAGAGTACCATCAGTATGAAGCAAAACTACATCACCAAAGAAAATGGCTGTAGCTGAGTCCGTAGCAATGGGAATCTGGCGAGTAGAACCTGCATAGACCTGCCCACCGACCAAATTGATCGGCAAAAGCCCGTAAGGGGCATCTACAGAAGGATATGCCATTTAGAAAGCTCCTAGCTTATCTACCTTTACCAAATGATGTCGAAGACCGCTTCTCGTTAAAGAGTGGCATTCTGACATCGCTCTCGCGCATGAAATTATTGTCTACTGAATCCATCTGAGATTTGTTCTTGCCAGAATAATAATCCCGACGCTGATCCATAAACTCAGTAGGAATCTTGCAAAGCAACAATCCTTGCACTTCGATGTTGTCCTTGAAACGGCTATCTTTATCTACAAATAGTTCAAACTTAGGTTGCTCTTCAATTCGAACTGCTTCCCACCCTTCACGCATCTTTTTAGATAGGTTCGGGGCATCAGTCTTTCCTAATGAAGAAACTCGAATCCACCGATAGGAGTATCCGGGTTCCCGATCTGGCTCAGGCAAAATAGATGCCGGTTGCCAAGATTTAGGGCGTTCTGCTGTTGCTCTAGTTGTAGATTCACGTGTAATTCTAGTCTGTGTCATGTCGTTACTTTCCAACCTTCATAAGTTCCTTAGCGTATTGCTCTGGAGTGAGACCCAATTTTTTAGCTATTGCTAGTTGGGACTGTTTAAGCACGATCTTTTTGGGGGATCGGCTGCGAGAGGCGGGAGCGACAACAGGAGCAGGCTTGGCTGCACGTGTCTCCGTTTCAAGCTCTTCCCCAAAGTATTCAGGGAAGCGACGACGCATCGTTTTGTCGATAGCGTCCCAATATTCGTCGGTGCCCGCGTATTGAGGGCCGCGTTCTCTAACGAGCTTCTGATGAAGCCCAAGTGCAGATGCAGTCATCTCATCATCTGAACCCCACCACGTATTGCGCTCTTGCCACGCAACAGTTTTAGCGTCCAACTGAGGTTGTTGTACCTGTTGCGGTGATTCTACAGGTTCTTGGGGCTGCTGTAAAGTCGGTTGGTAGTTATTTATTTGCTGCATCTTGTAAGAAGCGGCATTCAACTTTTCCTGAGCTTCAAGAACTTTGTCCGTATCGCCAGACTCATAAGCCTCACGGTACGCACGTTTTGCTGCTTCGCTCTCGTACTCGGCAGCTTGTTTGTAGGTCTTAAGCAAGTCTTTTTCGCCCTTAGATAGGGTCTCTTTGAGCTTGCGGTTCTCTTCTAGCAGTTTCTGCGTAGCAGCAACGGCTTCTTTCTGTTCACGAAGTACACGCTCTTTTTCACGGCGCTCATCGTGCCAGACTTTCTTCATCTGTTTGAGGCGGGTTTTAACCTTGTCAGAGTATTCGTCGAGTTCATCGGCTTCTAACTCTTTGACAATCTCATCGGGCATAGGCTCACGCCCACGATCCGCTTCAGGAGTATCGTCCTCAACTTCTATTTCTGGTGCCTCGGCTTCTTGCTCTGGCTGCTCTTGTGTTTCTACCTCGGCTTCTGCTTCGGTTTCTACCTTAAATTCTTCCATATGTTCTTCATGGGCCATTGTGCTATCCTATGCTCTTGTAATGCCGCGTGGGTCTTCCACTACAGCTTCAACTGAATCATCATTTAATATGCGGAACTCCTGCCCATGTATTTTTACACGGGTACCAGCATGTGGTCGTACAAGGATGAAGTCACCCTCTTTGCACCACGGGCCGCTAGGAAACCTTGTTTTGTCTGAGTAAGCATCAGGGCCTAACTTCAATACAAATAAGGTCGTAGTCAGTAGTTCTTCATGTTGAAGGGTAATATCGGCTTTGATAATACCCCCTTCAGTTTTCTCTTCGATTTCTGGGAGAGCACACAGTATGCGGTATCCAGATGGGTCCGGTAACTGCTTGGCTTTCCGTTCAGGGTCTGCCTTTAGCACATCCGGCATTTTGGGCAGAGTCTTGTCCTCTACATCAGTCATCATCGTTTTCCAGTCTAATTGCGGTATCAGATATGATCCCGTTGGCTATTAACAACCCACGATAAATACCGCAGGCATACTTATAGGCACCGAAGTCCTTGGCCTTTCCCATAACCATGTCTTCTTCGATGACTTTAAGTTCTTCTTGTATCTTATTTGATAGGTGTACTAAAATTTCATCATTCATTTATACCCTCAGTTCGCTGCCTAGGTTGAGGAGCAGGGGGTTGCTCCGCTTCTTTCGCCATCTGCATTTGTTCGCGGGCAATATCTACACCAACACGAAGTCCTGCTTCTTGCTCTTTTGCGGACAGTTTTGCTTTGTCCGTTGCCACTTTTGCGCCGACCTGTAGTCCAGCGATGCGTTCTTGTGCAGCGATACGTTCGCGTTCGATATTTAGACGATCCGCTTCTGCGGCTGCGTCGATCTGTAGCTTCTGCTGCTTGATTTGAGTTTCCTGCTGTTTGATCTGTAGCTCGGCTTGCTGCATTTGCAGGATTGGGTCTTGTGCCTGTTGTTGCTGTTGTTGCTGTGCAGCTTCTGCTTGGTCTTTCGCCAAGACTTTCTCTGCTGCGGCAGCGGCCAAGCGAGACACTTCAACTTCAGTTTGTTCGTCCATGGGTGCATCGGGTTCTGGATAAGGGACACCAGCAGCCATCTCGATTTGTCTGCGATATTCAAACGCAATGTGCTCTTGGATATGTGCCGCCATTGCAGCCATAACCGCCGGAGCATTCGGGCTCATCTTCATTATCTGTTGTATCTTGGGGTCTTGCGCAGCGGCCATGTGTACCTTGATATGCGCTTCGTGGTCTTGATACATGAAGGCTTTGACGGGTTTGCCGTTTATCATGTCCATGTTCTCAGACACAGGATCACGAGGTTTCATATCCTCGCCATCTTTTAGTGGAACTAACTTCTGTGCTTCCTTAATACCCAACACCTCAAGCATCTGACGGTGTAAGAATGGTAAGTCATACAGTTGCGGTGCACTTTGCGCCATTTGTAGTACAGCTTGGTACTGTACAATCTTCTGCGCCATAGTTGCAGCATTGGGGTCCGATACAGGGATTACTTCTACAGCATCGTAGTCTGCCTGCTTTGCACGCTCAGAACCACTTACAGGTTCGTACTGGTAATTGGGTGATGTGTAATCACGGATAAGTACTTTGAGGAGTTTGAACTCCTGCTTCATGGAATAGTGAATGCGAGCCTGCACAGCCGACATAATCTTCAGTGTGCGCTCTAAGATAGCCAGCGTTGTACCAACAGGTGCTTGTGCTGACATGTCGCTTATCTTCATATCCGCAGCGGCGGCGAAGCGACGACCTTCTTCTACGATGGTACCAAGAAGAGAATAAAGAACTTGGCTTGGCTCTTTGTATGGGAGCGGCATGATATTATCACGCATAGTCCCACTCGCCACATCAACATCGCGGAACTCCGCTGGTGCGATAGGCGTGTCGTCGCCTTTTACACGAAGACCCTTAGTTTTGAACCCACCCGGTAAATTAGATAGGGTACCAGCGTCAACAAGCTGACGAATAAGAGAAGTACCAGACTTAGCGAAAGCACCAACCAAATGGATAAGCCCAAAAGCATAGAAGCCGAAGCCCGGAACGTACGAATAATGAACGAAGTGATTGCGCTTATGCTTTTGTTTATCGTTCTGGTTCCAGTTCCGTCTGATTGAGAGAATGGTTTCACTAGCTTTGTCCACAGTGACGATATACGGCAGCCCAACGTCGCCATCTTCCTTCTCCCTATACTTGTCATCTTCGATAACCAAATCGACGTGCATCTCTAGGAGTTTGTAACGGTCATCCGTTGTGGCACGGAAGCCCATCTTTTCCGCAATAGCTTGCTCGACATCATCCATAGTGTCGGTTGGTTCTGGTAAGTCTACATCCCGATAGAATCCTGACCGCTGTAGCCTCTTCATCTCGTTCTCGGTCTTCCGCATCACGTGCGTAACACGCTCTGAGGTCTCCAAGTTAGATGCTCCGTAAGGAACTACAACGTCTTCTGCTGGTACGTACATAGCCGTAGGGCGATCTACTGCCGGGTCGTAGTAAACCTTCTTAAAAGCGTTCCCTGCCAGCCCTAGGCCCCATAACATACGCTCATGCTCAGGGCGGTACTCAACCATACGCTCTGTAAGCTCGTAATTCATGTTATTTTGCACACGTTGCGCAGCATCGCGGGCGTCGTTGGTCTCTTTTCCAATAATTTTAGTTTTTACTGGCCCTTGAGCAGGGAAAGTTTCCATCATGGTCTCTGCTTGGAACTTAACAAGCGCTTCAGACAGCAGTGGGTGGTACACACCGCACGCGCCGGGCCATGGTTCGCTACGATCTTCGACTTTGAGACCCAAAAGCTCTAAACCATCTACATAAGTCTGCATCCAGTCCTTACGAGAGTCCAAATCATCCTCAAAATCCCCGATAAGCTCACCAGCAAGCTCGGCAAGCATACCTTCGTCAAGGTCTTCAGCCATGTTTTCGCTGAAGTCTTCATCTTCTCCCGGCTCAAGCGTCAACTCAAGCCCATCCATGGAGATACTGACCGATTCAGGGTCCTCAATTTCGATTTCGATGGCCGGTTCGTCGTCCATCAGCATCATTTCGCCGTTATTACCCCCTAGTGGGGCCTGATTGAGGGCCTTGTCGATGTCCATGATTAGTCCTTACTGACTTTGCGGCGCTTTGCGGGTGCTTTTTTAGCGGCCTTTTTGGGTTTTTCTTCGGTTTTTGCCTCTTCTTTGGGTTTTTCTTCCGTTAGAGGGCCTAGTCCGACACGGATATTGTGTTTGATGCAGTACTCATTTATTTCTTGAGCCGCTTCAATAGAAGCAGAAAAGCCCATCCCTTCAGTCATAGAGCGGTTGAACGCTGCACGGGCCGCGTCACGCCATTTTAACCACTGAGCCTTTTGAACTTTAAACAAATTATCTATAATCATCACTTCAGTCCTAACTTCTTCATCCACTTATACACCATATGCACAGAATTTGCACTATTTGCACCCTTAATTTGGTTTGCACGGCATGATATGACTACGATGTTACCCTTAACATACCCTTTCTTCGGTACTAGTCTATCTATTGTTGGGCTGTAAGGTCTTATATGCTTATTCCCTGAAAATTTAAACTTTGTTCCAAACACTGGGCATCGCTCCTCTATTATAGAAACCACGTATGCCGCATTAATGTCATACGGAACACCGAATTTTTTGGCCCTTCTTTTCGCACTAGCGCACGAACTAATAGCCCAAGTCTTTTCAGGATACCGTTCTTTATACCTTTGTTGTGCATCTCTAAACTTTTGCGATGCTCGGTACTTCTTCTGTACATCTTTGCCTCGTTGCGACGCCCTGTATTGTTTAAAATAAGCTTTTTGTTTCTCTGTAAGTTTTCCTTTAGTAGTATCCGGCTTGTCTTTGTGATCGGAATGCCGGGACTTCGTCCGGCTCGTCCAGCGCTGATCCAATGTACCCACCTCGTCTAAATCTGTGTAACGCCATAGAGACGCTATCTACATAGTCATCGTGTGCCCCCGCAGGGAATTCTGCTACTTCATCAATCACCTCTTCTGCCCACCGAGTAGCAGGTGCCCATACCCGTCCAGACGCAAAAAGGTCGCTTACAGCGTTCAATCGGGAGATCTTGTCGTTCCCTCTGGTCGGTGTAAATTCTTGGACGGGGATTCCGGTAGCCCTCATCTCGTAAATCAAAGGCGCACCTGAAGCCTTTTTCTCGATTATGACGCTGTCGGGTTCCCATTCTCGGTACTCTTCTATGGCTATCCTTTTTAGTTCAGGAAACTCTACCCTATCACGAAACGCATTCAGAAGTATAATGTTTGCTTGGGTAATCCCCGCATCGTCGGGGGTATGGAACACACCCCACGTCGTACAAGCGGAGTAGTCAGCCCTTTGTGTTTTCTCAAATGCCGTATCCCAAGACTGTAATATAAAGTCACAATAGGGCGGTGCTTCGTGCTCCCACTCCTGCCACCATTCGCGTTTGACGATAGCGGCACTTTCCGAGACAGGGTTCTGTTGATACTGCGCCATCCATTTAGAATTGGGCAGTTCGCTTCGTAGTTTGGATAATTCTTCTAGTGACCAGAACTCAGGCCACAACGGATTACCACTTGGAAGAATAGCTGGGAACTCGATAACTTCCCACTCGTCGCCGTCACGCTGTGCGGCGGCTTTGATTATTTCGCCTGTAAGATCACGTTTAGACCACCGTGTCATCACGACGACGATGGCACCTCCCGGTTGCAGACGCTGACGAGGGCCTGATGTATACCACTCGTAGGTCTTATCATATATGTCGGGATTAACTTCGGCTAACGCCGCTTCCTGCTCGGAGTGAGGGTCATCAATAATTAGAAGATCGGCACCTTTACCAGTGACCGCACCTCCCACACCGATGGCGAAATAATCACCCCCTTTCGACGTGTTCCACCGACCTGCGGCTTTACTGTCTGACGACAAACCCAGATCAGGGAAAAGTTTGTGATACGCCTCGCTGTCTACAAGGTTTCTCACCTTACGACCGAATCCTACAGCAAGCTCGGCTGTATGAGAAGTCTGAATGACCTTCTTATGTGGGTATTTCCCCAAAAACCATGCAGGCAACAGGTAAGACGCAAACTCTGACTTAGTGTGTCGTGGTGGCATATTAATAATAAGGCGTTTAAGTTCTCCTCTAGCCACCCTCTCGAACGCATCGGCCATCTTAGCATGGTGCCGCCCTGCTATGAAGCTTGTCCATACACGATTTACAAACGGTAAGAACTTATCGGTAGCGTCC
>Ga0181577_10004959_pt1 | contig 10239 bp, 10 predicted proteins | sample 101ome_21_FD_132468 | JGI IMG/M metagenome (GOLD analysis project Ga0181577, IMG submission 132468) | Coastal salt marsh microbial communities from the Groves Creek Marsh, Skidaway Island, Georgia - 101413BT metaG (megahit assembly) | ecosystem: Environmental > Aquatic > Marine > Intertidal... | reverse complement strand
GAACATCCTCGAGCGTTTGAAGTTCTTTCGAACATGATTAAACAGGCATCCGAGATGTCACAGGATCTTGTTAAACTTCAAAAGACGCGAAAGGAAATCACACAATCCAAAGAAGAATCAAACGGAAAAACCAAAAATAATGCGATCTTTGTAGGCGCAACGAATGAGTTACAAAAGTTTTTGAAGAATCGTGATACTGATGAATGAAGTAGGCGGATACCTTGGTAACGCTTTAGTTAAGAGAGACGGACTTCCACAAGATTATACTCAAGAGCAAGTCGATGAGTATATCAAGTGTATGAATGATCCGATCTACTTTGCGGAGAACTATGTAAAGATCATTACATTGGATAGTGGACTGCAACCCTTCAAACCTTATCCTTATCAAAGGGAGATGTTTGAACAGTTCAATGAGAATCGTTTCAATCTTGTCCTGGCCTGTCGGCAATCGGGTAAGTCGATCTCTTGTGTGGTTTACATTCTTTGGTACGCAATCTTTAACTCCGAAAAGACCATTGCGATTTTGGCGAATAAAGGTTCGACTGCTCGTGAAATGTTGTCGCGTGTTACACTCGCACTGGAGAATCTTCCGTTCTTTCTTCAACCCGGCTGTAAGGCATTGAATAAAGGATCGTTGGAGTTCTCAAATAACTCGCGAATCATTGCCGCTGCAACATCTGGTAGTTCGATTCGTGGTCTCTCGGTGAATCTTCTCTTTCTTGACGAGTTTGCCTTTGTGGAGAACGCAAATACTTTTTACACTTCGACCTATCCGGTTATCTCATCTGGTAAGGAAAGTAAAGTCATTATCACCTCAACTCAGAACGGAACTGGTACACTCTTCTATCGATTACTTGAAGGTGCGATGCAAGGAACAAACGAGTTTCAAGCTTTTCGAGTAGACTGGTGGGATGTGCCGGGTCGAGACGAGGAATGGAAAAGACAAACCATTGCCAATACGAGCGAAGAACAGTTTCGACAGGAGTACGGAAACGAGGCAATTGGATCTTCGAATACTTTGATCTCCGCAAATGCTCTTCTTGGTTTAAAGAACCTTCGACCCAAACAGGTCTATCAAGGAACAAAGATTTATCGCAAGGTAAAAGAAGGTCATCACTATTTGATGATGGTCGATGTTTCAAAGGGAAGAGGACAAGACTACTCGACTTTTAATGTGATTGATATCACCAATGGAGAGTTTGAGCAGGTTGCGACATATCGTGACAATATGATCTCTCCTTTGATCTTTCCGGATATCATTATTAAGATCGCAAAGATGTATAACGAAGCGATGATTCTCATTGAGAATAATGATGCGGGCCAAGTTGTTTGTAATACGGTATATTACGAGTATGAGTATGAGAACACCTTTGTGGAATCATCGATTAAACGAGGTGGAGTCGGAGTCACTATGACGAAGAGAGTCAAACGAATTGGATGCTCAAACCTCAAAGACTTGATCGAATTGAATAAGTTAAAAATTCATGATGGTGAAACCATTCGCGAACTCGCATCATTTGAAGTCAAAGGATCCAGTTTTCAGGCAGCTCAGGGAAATCACGATGATCTCGTAATGAATCTTGTTCTCTTTGCATGGTTTGTTTCTTCGGAGGCCTTCGGAAACATCAGCGATTTCAATCTTAAGGATGTCCTATTCAATCAAAAAATGCAAGAGATCGAGGATGATATTCCACCCTTTGGTGTGATTGATGACGGAACTTCTTATGGAAATACCGCACATGATCGAATGGTTGAAGCACAAAAGGCCTGGAAGTCTCTCTAAAACCTACTATTTATAAATAGTCTTGTGAAAAACATCTTGTTATGCTTAATACTTATCATTCAATTCAAATAACTGAAAGGAAAAACGCATGGGATTTTTAGTATCACCTGGCGTCGATGTCAACGAGATTGACTTGACGAACGTGATCCCGGCAGTATCAACTTCGATAGGCGGTATCGTTGGTCACTTCAAATGGGGCCCCGTTGAGGAAGTTGTTAGTGTTGGATCCGAAAAAGAGTTGGTTGCCAATTTTGGTAAACCAGACGACAATACATACAAGCAGTGGTTTCAAGCCTCCGCTTTTTTACAATACGGAAACGCATTGAACGTCTATCGGTATGATGCTGGTGGATTTAATGCAACAAACACTACGAACAGTCCGGAAAGCACTCTTAAAATTAAGAACTCAACTGATTATCAGATATCTGGTAAAGTAGTCGATGAGTCTCCTGATGGCAACGATACTTACTTTATCGCTAAGTATCCAGGCGCTCTCGGAAATTCTCTTCAAGTAGTTGTTGTAACTAATGAAAATCATAACAATTCACCGCTGAGTATAGCTCAGGCTGCAAATGATGCAGTTGAAACGCCAGGAACAGATTCTCCAGGCGGTGACGAGTTTCATATTGTTGTTATCGATAGACTTGGTAATATTACTGGAACCGTTAATACCGTTTTAGAGGTTTTTAAAGATCTTACCGCAACGCCTGGAGATAAATTTGATGACGGAACTTCTCAATATTATAAAGATGTTTTAGAGGTTTCTTCACAATACATTTGGGCTGGAGCAGATACAATTGACATAACGGATTCTCCCATTATTGGTGATTTCAATCTAGGCGGTGGTAGTGATGATGATGGTACAGCACCAACTACTACGGAAATGTCCTCTGTATACACGACTGCTTTTGGAGATGCCGAAACGTTGGATGTAAATATTCTAATCGGACCAACAGCCGCTGATTCATCAGCTGTTGGATATGCTGCAGCAAATACAGTTATTGCAGTTGCTTCTTCTCGTAAAGATTGTGTTGCAGTTGTTTCACCTCCAACCACAGGATCAAATGGAACTGCTCTTCAGGCACTTGCTTCGACTGCCGTAACAAACGCTAAAACTTGGGCAGATGGAATTAATTCAAGTTCTTATGGAATTCTTTCATCTACCGCAGTGTACGTTTACGACAAGTACAACGATGTCAATCGTTGGATTGGTTCGGCTGGTCACGTTGCAGGTCTTCTTGCTAACGTTGATGATGTCGCAGAACCTTGGTTCTCGCCTGCTGGATACAATCGTGGTCAATTGCGTGGAGTTGTAAAACTTGGATACAATCCAACTTCATCTCAACGCGATACACTCTATAAGGCTCGTGTTAATCCTCTTGTATCTTTCCCCGGCCAAGGAACTCTCCTTTTCGGTGATAAGACTGCACAGAGTAAACCAAGCGCCTTTGATCGTATCAACGTTCGCCGTTTGTTTATCGTATTGGAAAAGGCAATCTCTACTGCTTCCAAGTATCAGTTATTCGAATTGAATGACGAGTTCACACGAGCAATGTTCCGCAATATGACAGAACCTTTCCTACGGGATGTTAAGGGTCGTCGTGGTGTTACGGACTTTCTCGTTGTTTGTGACGAAACAAACAATACCGCAGAAGTGATTGACACGAATCGTTTCGTGGCTGATATTTACATCAAGCCCGCACGTTCAATCAACTTCATCACACTTAACTTTATCGCCACTCGTACTGGTGTTGAGTTTTCTGAGATTGCTGGACAACAGTAATATAAATAGTTAAAAGAAAGGAAAACTATCATGGCACTAGGAGTAGACGATTTTAAATCAAAACTTATTGGAGGAGGCGCTCGCCCCAACCTGTTCAAGGCAACTGTCAACTTTCCGGCATACGCTGGAGGTGACAGTGAATTGACACAGTTCTTGGTCAAGGGTGCTCAGTTACCCGCCAGTGTTATCGCTCAAATTGACGTTCCCTTTCGGGGGCGTCAGTTGAAGATTGCCGGAGATCGCACGTTCGAAAACTGGTCAATTACGGTTCTTAATGACGCCGTAATGAGTGTTCGGAATTCGTTTGAACGTTGGATGAACGGTATGAACGAGCATAACGCTAATCTTGGATTGGTGAACCCAACTGACTATCAAGCAGACATGCTGATCGAGCAACTTGATAAGTCCGAAAACGTAACAAAACGATATCAGATTCGCGGAGCATTTCCAGTAAATGTTGCCGCAATTGATTTGAGTTACGATACGAATGATGCGATTGAAGAGTTCACAGTTGAACTTGCGTATCAGTATTGGGAATCAATTGGTGGCAATTGGGCCACTACCTCTTAATTAGATATTAATTCAAACCTATTCGCCCCGTGAGTCTATCCTTGCGGGGCGAATAAATACATTTATGGAAATATTTGGCTACGAGATAAGTAAGAAGATTACACCGAAAGTAAAGAAAGAAATCATTTCACCGATTCCAAAACCGAGTGATGATGGTTCTGCATCAACAACGGTTTTTTCTGGTGGTCTTTATGGTCAGTATATTGATCTTGGAGATTCGGCAACGATCTCTGATCATGATCTTATTTTAAAGTATCGTGAAGTTGCTACACAACCTGAAGCGGATACAGCGATTACAGATATCGTTGATGGTGCGATTGCATCAGCTGACAAATCCTCTCCGGTAGATATTTCACTTGATGATCTGGATCAACCAGATAATATTAAGAAGCAGATTGTCGATGAGTTTAATAAGATTCTTACACTTTATCGATTCAATCATAACGGCCACGATCTTTTTCGTAACTGGTATATTGATGGTCGAGTCTATTTTCAGATCATCGTTGATAAAGAGAATCCAAAACGCGGAATCGTAGAACTTCGCTACATCGATCCCACAAAGATCAGTAAGGTTAAAGAAGTCAAAAAGGTACGAGATCCAAAGACCGAAGTTGAGTATGAGAAGATAGTATCAGAATATTATCTCTACTCCGAAGGTATTCTAACAAATACTGAAATGAAGGCTGGTCAAGGAATCAAGTTAGAGAAAGAATCGATCATTGCAGTCAACTCTGGTCTCTTTGATCCTTCTCGTATCAAGTCAATTGGTTATCTCCATAAGGCAATCAAGTTGATTAATCAGTTGCGATTCATGGAAGATTCTTTGGTTGTCTATCGTGTTTCACGAGCTCCCGAAAGACGTATTTTCTACATCGACGTAGGTAACTTACCAAAGGGTAAGGCGGAAGAGTACGTTCAAAGCGTTGTTTCTCGTTATCGCAATAAGTTAGTTTACGATGCAAGTACGGGTGAAATCACCGATGATCGTAAACATATGTCCATGCTCGAAGACTTCTATCTTCCTCGAAGAGAAGGTGGAAGAGGAACTGAAATCACTACATTGGGTGGTGGAGAGAATCTTGGACAGATCGAAGATGTGGTCTTCTTTCAGAGAAAACTTTACAAAGCTCTGAATGTTCCAATCTCTCGTCTTGAACAGGATAATGCATTCTCTCTTGGTCGAGCAACCGAAGTTTCACGAGATGAAGTCAAGTTTCAAAAGTTCGTTGATAAACTTCGAAAGAAGTTCTCTCAAATCTTCATTGAAGCACTCAAAGTTCAGCTGATTCTTAAGGGTGTTATTGAACCAAAGGATTGGGCTCTTATCGAAGAGTCGATTAATATTGACTTTATCGAAGACAATTACTTTGCGGAACTGAAAGAGTTTGAGATTCTTCGCGAAAGACTTGAGATGCTTCAATTGGTTGAAGAACAAATCGGTCAATACTATTCTCGTGAATGGGTTCGCCGTAACATTCTACATCAATCCGATGAAGACATTGAGACAATTGATGATCAGATTGAGAAAGAAAAAGATTCTGGTGATATAGACGACGAAGAAGACGATACAGAAATATAAAAAATTATAAATAGTAGCAGTTATGTCAGAAAAAATATTTAACGCACTTGTAAAGAATGATAAAGATGAAGCGTTGAATGCGTTCAAAGATGCAATTCAACAAAAACTTGATACCGCGATGGATGTTCGTCGTGTTGGATTGACTTCGCAAATTTTCAATGATGGAGATCCTGCTCCGGTAATGGAAGAAGATGTTCAGATCGATGAAGCAGTATCAGCAGACAAGTTTGTAAAAGGGGGAAGTGATAAGATCAAACAATCCGAAGTAGAAATGTTACTCGGAAAGATCTATGACAACACAAAACTCACAAAGTCTTTGGTTGCAAATAAAGCGTACTCTGATGGAGAAAGCAATCCTAAGAAAAAGAATCCTCATCAAAAAGATACGATTGACTTTCATCTCTATCAACTAGGACAACAAGTAGAACTCTCACGAATGTAATGACAGAATACTGGAATAATCTTATTCATGAATCTAAAAAGGTTCTTCAAAAGGAAGACGGTCACACCGACGTTGCGTCAGCTCTTGGTGGTGTTGCTGTTGCTCGTGAGGCTCTTCAGAATATGGAAGTAATTTTAAAGGGAATGAATCCCGAAGATGATCTACCTTCGTGGTGGACAAATCAAGTAGCCGTTTCGGTTGCACAACTGGACGACATGGCAGATATTCTTAAAAAGAAGGTAGAAAAATGACAATCACACCATTAGCGGCGAAAGAAACGCCAAACTCCGCAGCCTCAAATATATCTGAGGCATCACATGTTTATATTTGTAATACTGTAGCTACAGCTGGTCAAGTCACTCTACAAACGAGTGGAGGCGCAACAATCGCAACATTCGATGTTCCGGCGTCTGGTCAAATTACTCTTAAGAAGAAGAACGCCGAAAAGATTCTTACTTCGGCCGCAACACTTACTTGTACCGCAATAGGTTACGCAAACTAAGATGAAATTAATAACAGAAACACAGGATGTACAACTTGAGTACATCACCGAAGCCAACGAAAAAGGTGGCAAGGATGTCTTCATTGAAGGCGTCTTTATGCAAGCGGAAAAAGAAAACCGCAATAAAAGAATTTATCCGAAGTCGGTTCTGGAATCAGCAACCGGAAAATATGTAAAGGAACAAGTTAAGACAGGCCGTGCGGTTGGTGAGTTGAATCACCCCGAAGGGCCCGCAATTAACTTGGATAAAGTTTCACATCGTATTACCGAACTTAAATGGGATGGTAATAACGTTGTTGGAAAGGCACTTATCTTGGATACACCAATGGGTAAGATCGTGAAAGGCCTCGTTGAAGGAGGTTGCAAGCTAGGTGTCTCAAGTCGTGGTATGGGAACTGTTGAATCAAGAGAAAACAAAACGTTCGTAAAGGATGATTACATTCTTTCGACGGTTGACATTGTTCAAGACCCCTCCGCCCCCGAAGCCTTTGTAAATGGCATCATGGAAGGAGTTGATTGGATCTTGGAGAATGGTATTCTAAAACCTCAACAAATTGAAGAATATGAGACTGAAATAAAGAAGGTGAATTCCTCTCAGATCGCTGAGGCACAGGAACGAATCTTCAGAGATTTCCTCTCCAAACTCTAAATTCAAAATAAGGTATAAACCAAATGTCTGAAGAAATACAAAACGAAGAAGAAATCGTTGTTGAAGACGTACAGGAGGAAGATCTTGTAGAGAATCAGGAGCTTGAACAGGATACACCTGAAGAAGTTGCTGAGGAATCTCAGGAATCACTCTCTGATTCGGTACTCGATGTTCTTCTCGGCGAGGCTAAGAAGAAAAACGAAGCCGAAGACGAAGAAGAAGACGAAGAAGAATCCGATGACGAAGAGTCTGACGATGACGAAGATGAAGACGAAGAAGTGGAAGAATCCGTCGAAGTAGACGAAGAAACCATTGAAGAGTCTTCTGAAGAAGTAGAAGAAACACTTGAAGAAGGTGTTCAAACAAAAGCAGGTATCCTTGCCGATGCTTTCTCTACTATCAAATCCATGAAGAAACACGATCTCGTTAAGGCATACGAAGCTATGCATGGCGATGACGAAGAGGAAGAGATGGAAGAAGAAGATGAAGAAGATAATGCTGCTGCAATCAAAAAGTCAGCCCCTCCTCAAACAAAGGCAGAGATGATCAACGCCATGTACAAGGAAATGAAGGGAATGAAGAAAGATGATTTGATGGCCGCCTATGGTGCAATCAAGTCTGCGATGGATGGTGAAGAAGACGAAGAAGAAATGGAAGAAGCATTTGCAACGGATCTTAAGGTTCTTGCTGACGCAGATTCTAATCTTACCGAAGACTTCAAGGCCAAGGCATCTACTCTCTTCGAAGCTGCCGTTGCAAACAAAGTCGCTACGATCAAGGAAGAACTCGAAAATACATACGAAGATTCTCTTCAAGAGGAAGTCGTATACATTCGCGAGTCTTTGATCGAAAAGATCGACAACTACCTCACATACGTAGTTGAAGATTGGATGAGTGAAAATCAAGAGTACGTTGACAACAAGTTGCGTACAGACATCGCCGAAAACTTCATGAAGAATCTCAAGGATCTATTCGTTGAGAGCTACATCGAAGTACCAGAAAGCAAGGTTGACTTGGTTGACAGTCTCAGCGAAGATGTTGAAACAACGAAGAGTGAACTCCTCACAATATCTGAAGAGCGTGATTCTCTCGCTTCTCAGGTTGAAGAACTTCAACGTGAAAAGATCATCAACGAAGCAACTTCAGATCTTACTTCTACACAATCTTCGAAGTTTGTCAAACTACTCGAAGGCATCGAATTCGTCGATGCTTCTAACTTCGAAACTAAAGTTTCGGTAATCAAGGAATCTTTCTTTAACGAGGAAGAGTCCACCCAAGAGTTGGAAGAAGAAGTTTCTTCTGACGAAACAGAAATTATCGTCGAAGGAGAAGGTAATCCTAATGCTGAGTTGTCATCGACAATGCAACGTTATATGTCTTCCCTAAGCCGTATTCAACAAAACAGCCACAAGTAATTAATTTACTTACAAACTATAAGGAAACATAAAAATGTTTAACGCAGAAAACGACCTCAAAAAATGGGCTCCTGTTCTCGATCATGCTGATGCTCCCGAGTTCAAGGACAACTACCGCAAAGCCGTAACCGCTAAACTTCTTGAGAACACCGAGCGTGCTCTTAACGAAGAACGTGGTTCCAACGGAATGCTTAACGAAAATAACACGACCACAGGTTCGATCACAACATACGATCCCGTATTGATCTCCTTGGTTCGTCGCGCTATGCCGAATCTGATCGCATACGACGTTGCTGGTGTTCAACCGATGTCTGGTCCTACGGGCTTGATCTTCGCAATGAAGTCTCGCTACAACGATGTTGACTCTCCCGGCGCTGGTAACGTAACAACAGCTGACACGGAAGCTCTCTTCGACGAAGCCGACACAGACTTCGCCGGAACTGGAACACATAGTTCTAATGCAGATCCGATGGCCGCGACAGGCCTGGATTCTCCAACGCTTACTTACACAGCTGGTACAGGTCTTGGTACGGCAGCTGGCGAAGCTGGTACTCCTGCTGAACTCGGTTTCACAATCGAAAAGGCAACTGTAACCGCCAAGACACGTCAACTGAAGGCTGAGTACACGATGGAACTCTCTCAGGATCTGAAGGCAATCCACGGATTGGACGCAGAATCTGAGTTGGCTAACATCCTCTCTTCCGAAATCCTCGCTGAAATCAATCGCGAAGTTATCCGTTCGATCAACAGCACCGCCCGAGTAGGTGGAGCAAATGTTGGTACAGATGGTCTCTTCGACTTGGTTGCAGACGCCGATGGACGCTGGGCAGTTGAAAAGTTCAAGAGCTTGATCTATCAGTTGGAAGTTGAAGCCAATTCGATTGCTAAGACAACACGTCGCGGAAAGGGTAACTTTGTTATCTGCTCGAGCAACGTTGCTTCTGCTTTGGCTGCCGCTGGTCAACTTGACTATTCTTCTAACATCAGTGCTAACCTCAACGTTGACGACACCGGAAACACATTCGCAGGTGTTCTTAACGGTAACATGAAGGTTTACGTCGATCCTTATGCTGGTAACGACTACGCCACTGTTGGATTCCGCGGATCTAACCCATACGACGCTGGATTGTTCTACTGCCCATACGTTCCTCTCACGATGGTACGTGCAGTTGATGAAACGACCTTCCAACCGAAGATCGCTTTCAAGACCCGTTACGGTCTTCAAGCCAACCCGTTCTATACCACAGCCGCTGGTATCGGTTCTGCAGGCACAACACAGTCTAACGGAAATCAATACTTCCGTAAGCTTCGCGTTGGTAGCATCAACATAGGTGGTCAGAGCTAATCTAATTAGTTCATAACCTTTTGAAGGGTCTCCGTTTGGAGGCCCTTCTTTTTTTATAAATACAAACATGGCGAGACTTACAACAAATTTCAATTTTCTTTCACCAACTGGATTTCGTCTTACGATCAATAGAAATCGATTTGCGAACGTTGAATACTTTATTACAGGATT
>Ga0181577_10004951_pt1 | contig 10248 bp, 7 predicted proteins | sample 101ome_21_FD_132468 | JGI IMG/M metagenome (GOLD analysis project Ga0181577, IMG submission 132468) | Coastal salt marsh microbial communities from the Groves Creek Marsh, Skidaway Island, Georgia - 101413BT metaG (megahit assembly) | ecosystem: Environmental > Aquatic > Marine > Intertidal zone... | reverse complement strand
TCCGGCGACGTGAAGTACCACCAGGGCTTCTCCACCAACGTGGTGACCCCCGGCGGAGAAATGCACGTGGCCCTGGCCTTCAACCCGTCCCACCTCGAGATCGTGAATCCCGTGGCCGAGGGGAGCGTCCGGGCCCGGCAAGATCGGCGCCTCGACTACAAGCACCGAAAGGTGATGCCCGTGGTGATCCACGGCGATGCCGCCTTCGCGGGGCAGGGCGTGGTCATGGAAACCTTCCAGATGAGCCAAACCCGGGGCTACCGCACCGGCGGCACGATTCACCTCATCATTAATAATCAGGTGGGCTTTACCACCAGCCATCAGGAAGACGCCCGGTCCACGGAGTACTGCACGGAAGTGGCGAAGATGGTGCAGGCGCCGATCCTGCACGTGAACGGCGATGATCCGGAAGCGGTGGTTTTCGCCGTGCAGCTGGCCGTCGATTACCGCATGGAATTCGGCAAGGACGTGGTCATCGACCTCGTTTGCTACCGCCGTCGCGGACATAACGAGGCGGAGGAGCCGGCAAAGACCCAGCCCCAGATGTATCAAAAGATCCGCCAGCACCCCACCACGCGAACGCTCTACGCCCGGCAGCTGGTGGAGCAGGGCGTGATCACCGCGGAAAACGAGCAGACCCTGGTGGACAACTATCGGAGCGCGCTCGATGCGGGGCGGCACGTGGCTCTGTCCCTGGTGCGCGACCCGGACGCGTCCTTGTTCGTGGATTGGCGCCCCTACCTCAACCAGGCCACGCAATCGAGCTGCGATACGCGCTTTGATCTAGCCCGGTTCCAGTATTTGGCAGGGGAGCTGCAAAGCCTGCCCGATGGCTTTGTGCTGCATCGCCAGGTGCAGAAGCTGATGGAGGATCGGCAGCGCATGGCCGCTGGCGCCATGCCCATCAACTGGGGCTTTGCCGAGACCATGGCCTACGCGACCGTGCTCGATGAGGGCTTCCCCGTGCGTCTAACGGGGCAGGACTGCGGCGTGGGGACCTTCTCCCACCGCCATGCGGCGCTCCACGATCAAAAGACCGGGCGGCGTTACATTCCGCTGAATAAGCTGGCCCAGTGGCCCACCTTTGATATCTACGATTCGCTCCTCTCCGAGGAAGCGGTGCTGGCCTTCGAATACGGCTATGCCACCACCACGCCCAATGCCCTGGTGATCTGGGAGGCGCAGTTCGGGGACTTCGCGAATGGCGCCCAGGTGGTAATCGATCAGTTCATCGTCTCCGGCGAGCACAAATGGCAGCGCCTCTGCGGCCTGACCATGCTTTTGCCCCACGGTTACGAAGGCGCGGGTCCGGAGCACTCCTCCGCACGCCTCGAGCGCTTCCTTCAGCTGTGCGCAGAGCACAACATTCAGGTGTGCATACCCTCCACGCCGGCGCAGGTCTATCACATGCTCCGGCGCCAGATTAAGCGCCCCCTGCGCAAGCCCCTGGTGGTGATGACGCCGAAGAGCCTACTGCGACACAAGCTCGCCATATCCACCCTGGAAGAGCTTTGCGATGGGCAGTTCCAGACCGTGATCAAGGAAGTGGACGAGCTTCCGGCCAAGGCAGTGAAGCGCGCAGTCCTGTGCTCCGGCAAGGTGTACTACGACCTGCTCCAGCGGCGCCGGGACCTCGAGCGGCATGATGTGGCCATCATCCGCATCGAACAGCTTTACCCCTTCCCTCACGATGAGTTGGCCGAGGCCCTGGCGCCCTACAAGGGCCTGAAGTCCATCGTGTGGTGCCAGGAAGAGCCTAAGAATCAGGGTGCGTGGTATCCGTCCCAGCATCACATGCAGCGCGTAGCGACGGAGCACAACAAAAAGTTGGTGCTCGAATACGCCGGACGAGCCTCTTCGGCAGCGCCGGCGGCGGGGTACATGTCCCTGCACCTGGAGCAGCAAGAGCAGCTCATCGCCGAGGCCCTGGGCGCCGGCGAAGCGTAACCATCTAGCGATCAGAAAGGGTGGCGGCCCGTTCCGTCGAGATGCAAGGAACCCCTTGAAATGAGCACTGAAATTAAGGCGCCTCAGTTTCCTGAATCCGTTGCCGACGGCACCGTGGCCACCTGGCATAAGGCCGTGGGAGAGGCAGTGTCCCGGGATGAGCTCCTGGTCGATATCGAAACGGATAAGGTGGTGCTAGAGGTCGTCGCCCCCGCTGATGGGGTGTTGACGGCCATCCACAAGGACGTGGGCGAAACGGTGCTCTCGGAAGAACTGCTCGGGATCTTCGAAGCCGGCGCGGCGGCGAGCGCGCCGGCGCCCGCGGCAGCAGAGCCCGCCGCGGGAGCGCCCGCCGAGGCGACGGCGGCCCCTGCGGGCCCCGGTGGGGCGGCCTCGCCCGCAGCGCGGAAGGCGGCCAGCGAACTCGGGGTCGAACTCGCTCAGGTGCGGGGTTCGGGCCGTGACGGTCGAATCACTAAGGAAGATGTGGAAAAAGCTGCTACGGCGCCGGCGCCAGCCCCTGCGCAGGCGACCGCTGCCCCCGCTGCCCCGGCAGCGCCGGCGAGCGAAACGCTTCAGCGCCTCCCGGGCGTGGGCCAGGCGGAAGGGGAGCGCCCGGAACGGCGCGTGCCCATGACCCGCCTCCGGGCCTCTATTGCCCGGCGCCTGGTGGAAGCTCAGCAAACGGCGGCCATGCTCACGACCTTCAATGAAGTCAACATGCAGCCGATCATGGATCTTCGGGCACGCTACAAGGATGACTTTGAGAAGGCGCACAACGGCACGCGCCTGGGCTTCATGAGCTTCTTCGTGCGCGCGGCTACGGAAGCCCTGAAGCGCTTCCCCGCAGTGAATGGCTCCATCGACGGCAACGATATCGTCTATCACGGTTACTACGACGTGGGGGTGGCCGTGGGTACGGATCGGGGCCTCGTGGTGCCCATCATTCGCGATGCCGACGGCCTCTCTCTGGCGCAAATCGAAGAAAGCATCCGCGACTACGGCCTCAAGGCCCGGGACGGCAAGCTGGCCCTTGAGGATATGGCCGGCGGCACCTTCACCATTTCCAATGGCGGGGTATTTGGGTCCCTCATGTCCACGCCGATTCTGAATCCGCCGCAAACGGCAATTCTCGGCATGCACAAAATCCAGGATCGCCCCATGGCTGTGAATGGTCAGGTGGTGATCCAACCCATGATGTATCTGGCGCTGTCCTACGACCACCGCTTGATCGATGGCTCGGAGGCCGTGCGATTCCTGGTGACCATCAAGGATCTCCTTGAGGAACCGGCCCGCATGCTGCTGGATATCTAAGGACAGGGAGCGCAGGGATGACGACGCAATACGACGTAGTGGTGATTGGGGCAGGACCGGCGGGCTATCACGCCGCCATTCGCTGTGCCCAGCTGGGCTTCAAAACCGCCTGCATTGATAAGTCGCAAGATGCGGACGGCGCCCCGGCCCCCGGTGGTACCTGCCTGAACTGGGGATGCATTCCCTCCAAGGCGCTCCTCGATGCAAGCCACAAGTACGTGGAGGCGCGGGATCACTTCGGCGACATCGGCATCACGACGAAGGGCGTGACTCCGGATGTGCCGAAAATGATTGAGCACAAGGCGGGTATTGTTAAAAAGCTCACCGGCGGCGTCGCCGGGCTCTTCAAGGCCAACGGGGTTGCCCATCTGGCAGGGTCCGGTCGCCTTCTCGCGAACCGCAAGGTGGAGTTCACGGACTTTGCCGGCGCTACCCAAACCCTTGAGGCGACCTCCGTGATTCTCGCCCCCGGGTCCGTGCCCGTGGAGATCCCCCCGACGCCCATGGATGGCGACGTGGTCGTGGACTCCACCGGCGCCCTGGAATTCAACGCCGTGCCGAAGCGCCTGGGGGTCATCGGCGCCGGCGTCATCGGCCTCGAGCTCGGAAGCGTTTGGAGCCGGCTAGGCAGCGAAGTCACGCTCCTCGAAGCCCTCGACGATTTCCTGCCCATGGCGGACCGACGCGTGGCTGGGGATGCGCTGAAAATCTTTAAGCGCCAGGGACTGGATATCCGCCTTGGGGCGCGGGTGACGGCGTCCGAGCGCAAGGGCAAGAAGGTGGTCGTTACCTATAAGGATGGGGAAGGCGAGCATCAGGAAAGCTTCGATAAGCTGATCGTCGCCGTGGGCCGTCGCCCGGCCACGGAAGGGCTTCTGGCCCAGGATAGTGGCGTGAATCTCGATGAGCGCGGCTTCATCTACGTGAATGATCTGTGCGAGACCGGCGCCCCGGGGATCTACGCCGTCGGGGACGCGGTTCGCGGCCCCATGCTGGCCCATAAGGGCATGGAAGAGGGCGTGATGGTGGCGGAGCGCATTGCCGGCAAGAAGCCGCTGGTCAATTACGATGCGGTCCCCTCTGTGATCTACACCCACCCGGAACTGGCTTGGGTGGGGCCGAGCGAGGAAGCCCTAAAGCAGCGCGGAGAAAAGGTGAAGGTGGGCACCTTCCCCTTTGCCGTGAGCGGTCGGGCGCTGGCCGCGAACGACACGGACGGCTTTGTGAAGATCATCGCCGATGAGGCCACGGATCGGATCCTCGCCGTGCACGTGCTGGGTCCCCAGGCTTCCGAACTCATTGCCCAGGCGGTGATTGCGCTGGAGTTTGCAGCCACGGCGGAAGATCTCGCCCTGACCATGTTTGCGCACCCGACGCTGTCGGAGGCCATGCATGAGGCGGCCCTTGGCGTCCATGGGCACGCCATCCACGTGGCCAATCGTCGGCGCTAAGTCGTATTGCAGGGGCGCTCCCTAGGGGGCGCCAGAGTTGAACGTCGGGCCCTGCGCTGTGCGCCGGGGCCGGCGGTTCTGGGGGGTCAGCGTTCGCTGGCCGCGTTTTGACGCGAGCGGGAAGAGAAATGAATCTTCACGAATATCAAGCAAAGGCGTTATTCCGGGAATACGGGCTGCCCGTATCCGTGGGGCATGCCGTGGACACGCCGGATGAGGCGGTGGCTGCGGCGGAAAAAATTGGGGGCACGCGCTGGGTCGCGAAGGCCCAGGTTCATGCCGGAGGACGGGGCAAGGCCGGGGGCGTGAGGCTCTGCGATAGCCTTGACGAGGTCCGGGCCTTTGCCGAGAAATGGGTTGGCCAGCGGCTGGTGACCTTCCAGACCGATGAGAAGGGCCAGCCCGTCAGCAAGATCTACGTGGAGAACTGCACGGATATCGCCACCGAGCTTTACCTCGGTGCGGTTATCGACCGGGGCACCCGGCGCGTGGTCTTCATGGCGTCCACGGAAGGGGGCGTGGAAATCGAGAAGGTGGCGGAAGAGACCCCGGAGAAGATTCTCCGGGCCATCATCGATCCCGCCGTGGGCGCTCAGCCCTACCAGGGTCGGGAGCTCGCCTTCGCTTTGGGCCTTGAAGGCAATCAAATCAAGGAGTTCACGGCGCTCTTTATGGGCCTTGCGAAGCTCTTCCAGGAGCTCGACTGCGCGCTCCTCGAGATCAATCCTCTCGTGATCACCACGGAAGGGAAGGTTCACTGCCTGGATGCGAAGATCAACATCGATGGCAACGCCCTCTATCGCCAGCCCAAGCTCCAGGCCCTTCAGGATCCGAGCCAGGAAGATCCCCGGGAGGAGCACGCCGCCCAGTTCAGCCTGAACTACGTGGCCCTCGACGGCACCATTGGCTGCATGGTCAATGGGGCAGGGCTGGCCATGGGAACCATGGACCTGGTGAAGCACCGCGGTGGCAGCCCGGCCAACTTCCTGGACGTGGGCGGTGGCGCAACCAAGGCGACGGTGTCGGAAGCTTTCAAGATCATCCTCTCCGATAGCAACGTGAAGGCCGTGCTCATCAACATCTTTGGGGGCATCGTTTCCTGCGTGACCATTGCCGACGGCATTATCGGTGCCGTGGAAGAGGTGGGGGTGAACGTCCCCGTAGTGGTGCGCTTTGAAGGGAACAATGCGGAAGCGGGGCGCGAGCGCCTCAGCGCCTCGGGGCTGAATATCATCGCCGCCGAGTCCCTCATCGATGCGGCTGATAAGGCCGTGGCTGCTGCTGGAGGTGCCGCATGAGCATTCTGATAGACGCCAACACTAAGGTCATCTGCCAGGGCTTCACCGGCGGGCAGGGCACGCTCCACTCGGAGCAGGCGCTGGCCTACGGCACCCAGCTGGTGGGCGGCGTGACCCCGGGCAAGGGCGGCACGACCCACCTGGGCCTGCCGGTCTTCGATACGGTGAAGGACGCCGTGGCAGCGACCGGTGCCACCGCCTCCGTGATCTACGTGCCGGCTCCCTTCTGCAAGGACTCGATCCTTGAAGCGGCCCATGCGGGCATTGAGCTCATCGTCTGCATCACGGAAGGCATCCCCACCCTCGACATGCTCGAGGTGAAGGCCCGCCTGGACGAGATGGACCACGTTCGCCTCATCGGCCCCAACTGCCCCGGGGTTATTACCCCCGGCGCCTGCAAGATCGGCATCATGCCCGGCTCCATTCACCTTCCTGGGAAGGTCGGCATCGTGTCGCGTTCTGGCACCCTGACCTACGAGGCGGTGAAGCAAACCACGGACAAGGGCTACGGCCAGTCCACCTGCGTGGGCATCGGCGGAGACCCGATCCCCGGCAGCCACTTCATCGATATCCTGAAGCTGTTCCAAGAGGATCCGGCAACGGAAGCCATCGTGATGGTGGGGGAGATTGGGGGGACCGCTGAGGAAGATGCGGCCGCCTTCATCAAGGCCAACGTCACCAAGCCCGTGGTGGGCTATATCGCTGGGGTCACGGCCCCTCCCGGTAAGCGCATGGGCCATGCCGGGGCGATCATTGCCGGCGGCAAGGGTACGGCGGAGGAAAAGTTCGCGGCCCTGGAAGACGCCGGGGTGAAGACCGTGAAAAGCCTCGCCGATATTGGCGATGCCCTCGCGGAGCTCACGGGCTGGGGCTGAGGCCCCGGGCCTAGGCAAGCGCCTTCCGGCGTAAGCCCAAGTAAAAGCCGCGCGGGGCAGCTCGCGCGGCTTTTTTTATGGCGCCGTTTTCTGGCCATTTATGTTGCGAAGGCCCTTGAAGGGGCGGCGCCCCATCCCCATTTCTGGAGCATCACGAAATGGAGGCGCCCCATGAGCGAACAGCAGGACCAAACCCCCACCGGAACGGAAACCCGCGGTTTCGAGGCCGAGGCCAAACAGCTCCTTAAGCTGATGATCCACTCCCTTTACTCAAATCGGGAGGTGTTTCTTCGGGAGCTGGTCTCCAACGCCTCCGATGCGGTGGATAAGCTCCGCTTTGAGGCCCTAAGCCACCCCGAGTGGCTTGGGGAAGACAGCGATCTGCGCATTCGCTTGGCCTTCGACAAGGACGCCCGCACCCTCACCGTCGAGGACAACGGGATCGGCATGAATCGGCAGGAACTCATTGAGAACTTGGGCACCATTGCTCGCTCCGGTACGGCCCGGTTCCTTGAGCAGCTCACCGGTGATCAGCAAAAGGACTCCCAGCTGATTGGCCAGTTCGGGGTAGGTTTCTACGCCTCCTTCATCGTGGCCGATCGCGTTGAAGTTGAAACGCGCCGTGCTGGGGAGAGCGATGCCTGGTGCTGGCGCTCCGCCGGCGAGGCGGATTATGAGCTTTCCCCGGGCACCCGCACCCACCGGGGCACCACCATCACCCTGCACCTAAAGGCCGACGCCGAGGAGTTCCTCGAGCCCTATCGAGTTCGGAGCGTCATCAAGAAGTACGCCGATCACATCGCCATTCCCGTGCAGCTGCCGGAGATGGACGGGGATAAGCCCAAGGAGAAGAAGGGTGAACTCCAGTGGGAGACGGTGAACGAGGCGAAAGCGCTCTGGACCCGGCCCCGCAAGGACATTGAAGAAGGGGAATACCACGCCTTCTACCAGCATCTGGCCCACGATTTCGAGGATCCCCTGTGCTACAGCCACAACCGGGTGGAAGGGAAGCACGAGTACACCTCGCTGCTTTACGTGCCCAAGCGCGCGCCTTTCGATCTCTATCACCGAGAAAGTCCTCGGGGCCTGAAGCTTTACGTGCGCCGCGTATTCATCATGGACGATGCGGAGCAGTTCCTACCGCTGTATCTGCGCTTTGTGCGGGGGGTGATTGATTCCGCGGACCTGCCTCTGAACGTTAGCCGGGAGATCCTCCAGCAGGATGAGCGGGTGGAAGCGATTCGCGGGGCCCTCACCAAGCGGGTTCTCGATATGCTCGAGAAGCTCGCGAGGAATGATGAGGCGGCTTACCAGACCTTCTGGAATGAGCTCGGGCCCGTGCTGAAGGAGGGGCCAGCGGAGGACTTCGCGAACAGGGAGCGGGTGGCGTCCCTGCTGCGCTTTGCCTCCACGAAGGACGACAGTCCGGCGGAAACTCACAGCCTAGATGCCTACCTGGAGCGCTGCCCGGAAGGGCAGAAGGCGATCTACTACGTCACCGGCGATAGCTTTGCCGCTGCGAAGGGGTCGCCCCACATTGAGGCCCTGCGCAAGCGTGGGGTGGAAGTCCTTCTTCTCTCCCATCGCCTCGATGAGTGGCTCATGAGCCATCTTTCCGAGTACAAGGGCACGCCCCTGAAGGACGTAGCGCGTGGCGCCATTGATCTGAAGGAACTCCCCGAGGTGGAGGGTGCGGACAGCGACGCGCCGGAGCCCCCGGTGGCCCTCGCTGAGGATGTGCTTGAGGGGCTGAAGAAGGCCCTCGGGGAGCGGGTCAAGACCGTCCGCGTCAGCGATCGGCTGACCGACTCCCCGGCCTGCTTGGTGGTGGAAGAGGATGAAATGGGCAGCCAAATGCGGCGGCTCCTCAAATCCGCGGGGCAAGCGGTGCCGGAGGCGGCGCCGATCCTTGAGGTCAACGGCAATCACGTGCTTCTCCGCCGCTTTGAGCAGGAGCAGGATGGGGAGCGCCGCCAGGATCTAGCCGAGGTGCTTCTGGCCCAGGCCAAGTTGGCCGAGGGCGACCCCCTAGACGATCCCGCCGCCTACCTGCGCTGCATGAATCGTCTGCTTGCTGAGCTGGCCTGATAGACTAGGGAACCGCGCCCCCTGGGCGCGGTCTTTCTTCTTGGGGGTCAGGCCTTTATGGGCGATGAGGGAGTCAAAATCGCGGTCCTTGGTGCGGGAAACTTTGGCACCGTCATCGCCAACATCGTCGCCGCCCGAGGCCATGAGGTGGCCCTCTGGCTTCGGGATCCGTCCCAATGCGCAGCCCTGGCCCGCGATCGGGAAAACGTTCGCTATTTGCCGGGGCATCCTCTAGCCGACGGCGTGGAACCCACCACCGATCTTCCGGGCGCCGTGGCGGGGGCGCGGCTGGTTTTTGTCGCCGTCCCTAGCGCAGGGCTCCCCGCCGTGGCCGAGAGACTGGGTGCGCTGCTTGAACCCGGTACGGGCCTCATCAGTACGACGAAGGGCTTAGCCCGGGACGGCTTCACGCTTATGAGCGAAGTGCTCGCGGCGGCCTGTCCCCAGGCCCGCATTGGCGTTCTGTCCGGGCCGAACCTCGCCGAGGAAATCGCCCAGGGCCATTTCACGGGAACGGTCATCGCTTCCGCCGAAGCAGCGCTCTGTGAAGAGGTGCAGCGGCGCGTGCACTCCCGATCCTTCCGGGTCTACTCCAACAGCGACCGCTATGGCGTCGAGCTTGCCGGCGCGCTGAAGAATATCTATGCCCTTGCTTCGGGCATGGCGGCGGCCCTGGGTGCCGGGCAGAACTCTCGGGCCATGCTCCTAACCCGGGGGCTTGCGGAGATGAGTCAATTTGCCGTGGCTAAGGGGGCCAATCCCCTCACGCTTTTGGGCCTCGCCGGGGTAGGGGATCTCATGGTGACCTGCAGTTCCCCCCTGTCTCGGAACTTTCAGCTCGGGCGGGCCATTGGGGAAGGGCGAAGCCTCGAAGACGCGGCGGCGCACCTCGGCAAGCTTGCGGAGGGGGTCAATACGGTGCGCAGCACCTGGCAGGAGGCCCAGCGCCTCGCCGTACCCATGCCCATCTGCCAGGGCCTCCACGCCATTCTCTTCGAGGGCCGCCAGCTTCCCGAGGTGCTCGTGCGCCTTATGCTCGCGGAACAGCGCGACGATGTGGCCGTGGTTTGGCGGCAGCCGTGAGGGATGTGCTCCTCTTGCGCCACGGGCAGGCAGCGGGGATCCATCCCGCGGCGGCCTTACTTCCGGAAGGGGAGGCCCAGGTTCAGCAGGTGGCGGAGCATCTTGCCCCCTGGGTTTCCCGGGGCCTGCAGGTGGTGAGCTCTCCCTACCACCGCGCCCAGGAAACGACTCGAATTATTGCGGCGCGCTGGG
>Ga0181577_10004948_pt1 | contig 10252 bp, 9 predicted proteins | sample 101ome_21_FD_132468 | JGI IMG/M metagenome (GOLD analysis project Ga0181577, IMG submission 132468) | Coastal salt marsh microbial communities from the Groves Creek Marsh, Skidaway Island, Georgia - 101413BT metaG (megahit assembly) | ecosystem: Environmental > Aquatic > Marine > Intertidal zone... | reverse complement strand
TCTCGCCGACCTGGAAATCGATGTTGACTGGAACAGACTTGGCCTTTGCCTTGCCTGCGGTCTTGGTTGCGGCCTTGACCGATGCGACCTCTTCGCTCTCCTCGGGGGTGAACAGTGGCTTGAGCATTTCGAAGGCCTCGTTCGGGCGAAGCGGAGTTGGGTGCTGCGCGTTGCCAACAAATCCGGTGACCGCAGGGGTGTGGCGGACAAGCGCCCACGAGTCCTCGGTCATGTCCATGCGAACCAGAACGTAACCGGGAACGCGAACCTTGGTGACAAGCTTGCGCTGGCCGTTCTTGATCTCGATGGTCTCTTCCAGAGGAACCTCCACCTGGAAGATTTCGTCGCCACCGGCAAGTGACTGCTTACGAACCTCGATGTTCTGCTTCACGCGGCGCTCGTAGCCGGCGTAGGAGTGGATGACGTACCACTTGCCCGGCTGACTGCGCAGCTCCTCGCGGAACTTGCGGTATGGGTCCTCTGGTTCTGCCTCTGGGGCCTCCGGCTCGGCAGCTGCGGCTGGGGCCTCCTCGACCTGGAAGCCGTCCATCTCGTGCTCGGCTTCGCTCTCGGCGGCGGCTAGATCCTTGGCGTCCAGATCGACGTTCTCGTCGGTTGCTGGCTCACCAATCTCTACCGGCTCGCTCTCGGCGGTATCGCTGAAATTCAAATCTGACAACTTCTTCTACCTCTAATCTGCAAACACAAAGGTCACGACGTTCAGGAAGGCCCAATCAAGAATCGAGATGATCACCATGACCACCGCGACGAAGGCCAGGACGACTCCGGTGGAGCGCAATAGCTCCGGACGAGTCGGCTTAGTTACCTTGCCAAGCTCGGCAAGCACCTGACGAACAAATAGCGCGATCTTCTGAAACGGGTTGCGTGCTTTGGCGGCATCCGCCTTGGCCTTCTCAACCAGATCCTCAGAGGCTCTCTCGTTTTCTTCTGCCACTATCGACCTTTCTCTCGCAGGGCGGACAGGACTCGAACCTGCAACTTGCGGTTTTGGAGACCGCTGCTCTACCAATTGAACTACCGCCCTAGGGTTGGCATCGCCATCAACCGTGAACAGGCACGAGGCTTGGTTTCAAGTGCCACCTGAGGAAGACACACTTCTAGATTGAAAATCTAAATTGTGAATTTTCGCCAGATTAGTTTTCGGCAGATGTCAACTCCAAGAAGTTTAGGGGGTTAATCCGCCCAGCGCAACGCCCAATCAGGTGAACAACCCTGCCGATGCAAGTATCCTTGCAGCATGTCTAGCCAGCGAATCTCCTCTCGAATTTCCGCAATTGCCGAAAGCGCGACCCTAAAGGTCGACAGCAAGGCAAAGGCCTTGATTGCTCAGGGCAAGCACGTTATTTCCTACGCGGCTGGTGAACCCGACTTCCCCACTCCGGAAAACATCGTGGAGGCAGCCGCCAAGGCGGTGCGCGATCCGAAGAACCACCGCTACACCCCCGCTGTTGGTCTGCCAGACATGCGCGAGGCAATCGTGCAGAAGACCCTGGCCGATTCCGGCACTCAGGTCGAGGCCTCGCAGGTTGTCGTGACCAACGGCGGTAAGCACGCGGTTTACCAGGCTTTCGCCGTGGTGGTCGACCAAGGCGATGAGGTGCTGGTGCCAGCCCCCTACTGGACCACCTACCCGGAGGCCATAAAGCTTGCCGGTGGCCGGCAGGTTGATGTTTTTGCGGGCAGCGATCAGGGCTACAAGGTGACCGTCGAACAGCTGGAGGCCCATTACACCGCTAAGACCAAGGCGCTGCTGCTGTGCTCACCGTCAAACCCAACGGGCGCGGTCTACTCCCGCGAGGAGATTGAGGCAATTGGTAAGTGGGTTGCGTCCAAAGAGAACCTCTGGGTCATTACCGACGAGATCTACCAAAACTTGGTCTACGACGGAATCAAGGCCTACTCGATCACCGAGGTGGTGCCCGAAATCGCCGACCGCACCATCATGGTGAACGGTGTCGCCAAGAGCTACGCGATGACCGGTTGGCGACTGGGTTGGATGATTGCGCCAAGCGATGCCGCCAAGGCTGCGGCCAACCTGCAGTCACACCTGACCTCGAACGTCTCCAACATCTCGCAGCGCGCTGCCATCGAGGCGCTGACTGGCGACCAGGAGCCGGTTCGAAAGATGCTCGAGGCATTTGATCGCAGGCGAAAGCTTGCGGTTAGCGAGCTGAACAAGATTCCTGGAATGGTCACCCCAACACCGCAGGGCGCCTTCTACGTCTACGCGGACGTCACCGGTTTGTTTGGCAAAGACTTTGGTGGGCGCAGCTTCGACAGCTCACTGGAGCTAGCCGACTTCGTGTTGGACGAGGCCGAGGTGGCGCTGGTTCCGGGAGAGGCCTTTGGACCCTCTGGCTATTTCCGCATGAGCTATGCACTGGGCGATGATCAGCTACTCGAGGGCATCCAGCGACTGCAGAAGCTCTTCGGCTAGAAGCCGATCAGGTTAGGTTCCGGGGCCAGATTCAAGCCCCAGCGCGCAGCCACGCGCTCCTGAATAAATCGCGCGAGCTCAACAATCTCGTTCGCGGTTGCTCCTCCGGTGTTGATTATGGCCAGGGCGTGTTTGTCGGAGATGGCCGCCTTTGAGCCAGGCAGTGAATATCCCTTGGGAATGCCGGCATTCTCGATCAGCCAGCCGGCCGAAAGCTTTACTAGGTCCGCGTCTTCCATGCTCCAAAACTGCACGTCCGAGGGAAAGTCGTTCAGCCTATTGCGGGCAAGCACAGGGTTTGTGAAGAAGCTGCCGCAGGAGACGGAGTTCGGGTCATCGTCTCTTACGACCATTCCTTTGGATGAGCGAAGCTCTAAGACTGTGTCGCGAACCTGAGTCAGCGGCAGCTGTGATCCGTACTCGGCACCGACGTGGTTGGTGATCTGCCCCGATGCCATCGGAACAGAAAGGCCACCTAGTTTTTGCAGCCTGAATTCGACCCAGCCGATCACTCCACTGAGGCCACGTTTCAGAGCGCTATCGCGATAGGAAAACTCAAAAAAGTCAGCTGACTTGGCCTCGATTTGGCCGGTCGCCTCATCCAAGAACTCAATTCGGGTGATTACCTGCGAAACTTCCTGGCCATAGCCACCAACGTTCTGCACCGGAGTCGCCCCGACACTTCCAGGGATCCCGCTCATGGCCTCGATTCCGGCATATCCGGAGGCTACCGCCCAGGCAACGAATTCGTCCCAGTCCTCGCCCGCCTGGACGCGCACCACAACTTCCTGCTCGGTCTCCGAGACAATTTCCCTGCCCTTGTTGGCAACAAGAATTACATCCAGGTCGCTGAGGTCGTCGGCAAAGACAGTATTGGAACCACCCGCCAAAACATGGAACGGTTCATCGGCAGCCCAGGCTTCGGACACGGCCGCATAGAGCTCCTCGGCACTCTCACAGCGAATCAGGGTCTTTGGCGTGCCGCCAACTTTCATGGTGGTGAGGTTGGCCAGCGGTATTGGGGGGATGCTGCTCACAACTGCACCCAGGCCTGGGCCTTGCCAAGCACGGTCTGCCCGTCAAACGAGGTTGTGATATCGATTCGAACGCGGCCGGTTTCCTCTTCCAGGACCGTAACCTTCGCGCACACCTCGATTTCGGCAGAGCCGGTTGCCGGCACAACGACCGGCTTGGTGAACCTGACCCCGTAGTCGACAATCTTGGCCGTGTCGCCGGCCCAATCAGCAATCGGCTGTATGGAGATCCCCATAGTTAGCATTCCGTGGGCCAGCACGCCCGGAAGGCCAACCGACTGGGCAATATCGTCGCGGTAGTGAATGGGGTTGAAGTCCCCCGAGGCGCCCGCATAGCGAACCAGCGAGTCGCGGGTGATTTCATAGTTCTGGCAAGCGACCTCTTGGCCGATTTCTAGCTCAGCAAAATTAGGCATTGTCGCCCCTAACCACGAGGGTGGAGATCGCGGTGCAGACAAGTTGGTCTGACGCGTCAAAAATTTCGGTATTGAAGGTGACCATGTGGTTACCGCCCAGGCTCTTTACACTTGCAACGCTGAGTTCGCTGGTTAGCTCATCTCCCGCCACAATCGGGCGCTGGTAGACAAAGCGCTGATCGCCGTGCACGACCCTGGAGAAATCAAGCTGCGCCTCGTCGTCTTCAATGACCAGCTTGAGGCTGTGTTCCTGAATTACGACGGGAAAGGTCGGCGGGACAACTAGATCTTTGTGTCCGTTTTCCTTTGCCGTCTCAACCGAACCTGCTGCTGGCTGGGCCATGGTTGCCGCCAAGAACTCGCGGATTTTTTCTCTGCCAACAAGATAGGGGGCGGTGCGGGGATAGCGCTTGCCTTCAATCTGAGGATTAACCATTACTTCAGGTTAGCCCAAGGGGGCAATCTGGACCTTCGAAAAACGGCCCATCACTCTTGAAAATGTCTGGGGCCCTTGTTAGCCTTTAGCCATCGAAGGCAGTAGCCCTAGAGAGTGAGCCCAGAGGGACTTCCGGACGGTCGTCGCTCTGGGCTCGCGCTACTTAATCGCAGATTACCGTGTTCACTCGAAACCTGGAGAGGGCGCGGCTCCACTCTCCGCCTCGAGTTCTGATCCACGCAAGGGCATCTGGAATCCAAAGAAGTTGCTGTTGGCTCGAAGATGCATGTTGAAATCCAATTTCTTCTAACAGCGAGTTGCTCAGTAGCTCTTGAGTAAGTACTCGTTTGTCCAATACGCGATGGTTCTCATCGAGTTCTATAACGAGCTGGATTGCGCTGTTGGATTTCAGGATTCGCACCAGCTTTCTCAAGCACTCTGCTCTTGCCGCTGCTTCCGAATCCGCGGCTCGGCTGACAATGAACCAGGCATCGAATTCCATCTGAGCAAGCTTGCCAAGTATTTCGTTCTTTCTTGAGCGGCTTTCTTTCACGAAGTGGATGCTCGATTGACCGCTCTTTCGCATTGAGGACAGTTCTTTTCGTATGCGTGGGACCTCAGCGATGTCAACGAAAACGGCACACATGACAAAGTCCCTAGATTTGGACTCATCTACGAAAACAGCCTTCATCTGAAAATTATGAAGGGGGTCTACGACATCTTTATTGGTAGCTGAGGCGGGACTCGAACCCGCGACCTCACGATTATGAGTCGTGCGCTCTCACCAACTGAGCTACTCAGCCACGAACTCCAGCGAGGCGTTTCTCACTAAAGCTGGAGCCCCGAGACAGGATTGAACTGTCGACCCCTTCCTTACCATGGAAGTGCTCTACCACTGAGCTATCGGGGCAAAAATTGCAACCGGGAAAGATTAGCACTAGCGAACCGCACTAGGCAAACGCCAAATCTGCAAATCCAGTGCGACGGCGTCATAGCGAATCTTTCCGCCCACAATCCGGAGGGTTCCATTGCCAAAAAGGTTTTCCGCGCGCTCGGGGAAAGCAACTGAGTCCCTTGGAATCTCCACCTTGCGATCGCGCCCACGAGAAACGCAAACCAATACCGACTCGGTGTTTGATTCGCGCACGTAAACAAGGGCCTCTTTAGAGGCGTAGAGGAAGCGCATCGAGCCATCCACCAGCACCTTGTGTTTCTTGCGAATCTGGGCCAGTCGGGCATAGGTCTCAATCATGGAAGGGTCACTCTTGCGCTCGCCGTTCCAAGGAATCGGGGTTCTAGAGCTCTCGCCATTCCAGCCATCCAGACCAAACTCATCGCCGGCGAAGATCATCGGTATGCCGGGGAAAGTGAACTGCATTCCGGCTGCCACACGCTGAGCGCCTGGAATTGCGAAGGTTTTGAATCTTCCGGTGTCATGGGTGTCGAGGGCGTTGAGGTTGTGCATGCGGACGTGCCAGGGGAAAATGCCGGCAAACTGCTTGTGCAATTGCATCAACTCCGACGCCGCAATGCCCTTGCGGCCCACTCCCACCTGGCCCTCTTCTCGCTTTTCCTTTGGGTTCCAAAGCCAGCGCCAAACCGGCATGGTGAAGTTTGAATAGGTCATGGTCGACTGGTAGCTATCACCCTCAACGTGGTTTGCCGCATCGGAGGTGAACTCACCAATCAGGAAGCTGTCGGGGGCAACATCGTCCATGGTGCCGCGAATTACCTGCCCGATTTCACGATTGAAGTTGTCCTCTCGAATCCAGCCAGTCATGTTTGCAACATCAATGCGCCAGCCGTCGAGGCCATAAGGACTCTTCAACCACTTTGCGACAACCGAACTCTTGCCCAGGATGAAGCGCTTTCGTAGCTCCTGTGAGTTCCAGTTGAACTTGGGCAGTGATGGCACGCCCCACCAGCTGTCGTATTTCTTGTTGCCGTCTTGGAAGTAGTAGAAATCGCTCTCGGGAGCCTTGGGGTTCTTATAGGCGGCCAAGAACCACTCGTGCTTATCACCAGAGTGGTTTGCCGTCAGATCGCCCATAACCTTGAGGCCCTTGGCATGGGCCCGCTCAACCAGCGACTTCAACGCAGAATTGCCGCCAAGCAGCGGGTCAACCTCGTTGAAGCTGCTGGCGTCGTAGCGGTGATTGGAGCCGCCTGGGAAAAAGGGGGTCAGATACAAAATCGTCGCGCCAATTTTCTTCAGGTGATCCAGGTGCTCCTCGATGCCCTTTAGATCTCCGCCAAAGAACTGCTCAGCTGTGCCGGGACCCTTGCCGATTACCTCGGCATCCCAGGACTTTGCAATTGCCCACTCGGGGAGCTTGCGGTTATCGGCTTCTTGACTCCTGGCAAAGCGGTCGGGAAAGACCTGATAGAGCACCGCTCCAGAAGCCCACCTGGGGACTCGGTTATAGGTATTGATTTTGAAATCATCTCGATCCGGCTGATCCAACTCGTGAATTCCTGTGGCATTGAGCCAGAAACTCTCGCCTGATTTCAGCTCGATGAAGAATCGGTAGTGAACTTCCGGGTTGAACATCACAATTGGAGCCTCGTACCAGCTCCAACCATGGCGACGGGCAAACACCTTCAGCTTTGGCGTGAAGAAGCCCTCCCCGGAATCGCTCTGGCGAATCAACACCTGCTTGATTGGCCCAAAAGAGGAGTGGATTCGCACGCGCAAGCGAACCTTTTCCATCAGCTTTGGGCGCTGGGTAGAAACGTAGAGGCTCGAGCCGTCGTGGTGCGGAAGCAGGGCAAGCGGAGTTGTCATTGCTACAAACTTACTAACCCTTTACTGCTCCACCGATAAGCCCGGACACAATGTACCGCTGCAAGTAGAGGAACAGGGCGACGATTGGGGTTGCGGCGAGGACGGCGCCCGCGGCGAAGATGGTCCACTCCTGGTTGAACTGGTCTGCAACATAGGAGTACAAACCCACAGCAAGGGTCTTGTCTTCAGGTTTCACCAGAATCAGATTGGCAAGAAGGAAATCGCTCGATGTGCCAATGAATGACAGCAGGCCGATGACGGCCAGAATTGGAGCAGCTAAACGCAGGATCATGCCGTAGAAGATCTGGGTATGTGTCGCCCCATCGATTTTTGCAGCCTCATCTAACTCTTTTGGGATTGTGTTGAAGAAGCCATACATCAGGTAGGTGTTGGCGCCGAGGGCGCCTCCCAGGTAGACCATTATCAGCCCCAGATGCGTTCCGATTCCAATGAAGGGGAAGACCTGACCTATCTCACTCAGCAGAGCATAAATGGCAACCAGCGCAAGCAGCTGCGGGAACATCTGGACAAGAATCAACGTAAGCAAACCAGCCCGGCGACCAGCAAACCTCATACGCGAGAAGGCGTAAGCGGCCAACGCCGACAGGAAAACTGAACCTATGGCCGAGACCCCCGAAACAAAAATCGTGTTGACGAACCAGTTGGCAAATGGCTTGTAGGGATTATTGAACAGGTCGACATAATTGCCAAAAGCGACTTTGGAGAACAGGGCGTTCGAGCCGGTCATGGTTCCCCCCTCATTGAGCGAGCCGCTGATGATGTAGAGGATTGGGAAAACGGCATAGACCCCTACGGCAATTGCAATCAGGTGCTTCCATGCATGCTTTTTCAACTGGAGGGCGAGACTTGGCCTGCGAGCATCATTGAGCGATGCCAAGGCCTTCTTGTGTTCCTTGCGGCTCTTTGCCGTAACTTCGACGTCCATTAGTTGAGGTCCTCCAAGGTCCGACTTCGCCTAAATCCGAGATACGAGATTGACCCCACAACGAAGAAGATCAGGATTGAGAAAGCACTGGCTAAACCGAAATCAGAGCCCTCGCCGGAATTGAATGCGAGCTTGTAGACGAGGGTAATCAAGATGTCGGTATGCCCTGCGTTCAATCCAGCATCTATGTTCTTTGGGCCGCCCCCAGTTAGTAAGAAGATCAATGTGAAGTTATTGAAGTTAAACGCGAAAGATGTGATCAGCAGTGGCGCCACAGAAACCAAGAGCAGAGGCAGTTTGATCAGTCGTAACTGTTGCATCGGAGTAGCGCCATCAATCTTGGCAGACTCCATCAACTCCTCGGGAATTGCCTGCAGCGCTCCAAGAGTGATGAGGAACATGTACGGGAATCCGAGCCAGAAATTAACCAACAGGATTGCCAATTTTGCTAACCATTCGTCAGTTAGCCAAGGAATAGAAGCGCCATCCAATAAGACCTGATTTATGAAGCCATATTTCTCGTTGAACATCGAGCGCCAAATCATGGCTGATAGGAATGCAGGGAATGCGTACGGCAATATCATCGCCACGCGATAAACCTTTCGCCCCCGGAAAGTCTTATCGTTGAACAGCAGGGCCAACCCGAGTCCCATTCCAAATGTGACCAACACCGTAATGATCGCAAAGGCGAAGGTCCAGATTGTAACTCCGAGGAAGGGTCCGCGAATCCTTTCCTCGGTGAAAGCTTTTGTGAAATTGTCGAAGCCAACCATTTCCCGCCAACCGGGGTAGACAACCTCTCCATCACTGGCCTGGAAGTTTCCCTCACCGTTGTCGAAGAACTCTTTTCCGTCTGTGATACGTAAGACCGAATCCGCTTGGGGGTCATAGGCCAGCGTTGGCTGATAAAAATACCCGTAGCTACCATCCTTGGTGATTACAAAAGCCGAGGGATAGAAGGACTGGGCAGGGACCCGCAAATCAAAGAGTTCGTTTTGCACCCCCAAGATTCCCTGAAAATTAAGCTCCTCAAATCCAGGAACTACCGGTGAAGCCGCATCCCCGGCTACTCGGTCAAACGTCAGCTCTTGATCGGCGGTTCCAAACGCCCAGCTTCGATCGCCGTCGCCGTTGGGTGCCAGTACGAGCAAGCCGAGTTCATCACCATTTTGAAGAACCCTGATCTCCATCTCTGGGCTGTCTGGTACTCGCTCCTGTCCGGTTTGCGACATCACGGCGATGGCGTCTTCTTTGCTGCCGATGTGTCCGCCGCCGTAGTTTGTGAATGCGATAAACCCAGAATAGAGAGCCACATAAACCTGGAAGATCATCATGAAAATCAGTCCGGGAATCATGTACTTGAGCGGTAGCAGACCGCGCTTCAAATAGATGAGGATGACCAGAGCGGTAACAACAGTGGCGAGGACGCCGACAGCAATGTCGCCGTTGGCAAGGAGAATCATGACAGCAAAAAGCATTGCCGCAGCCATGAGAGACAGCAGCAAGATTTTGATTATTACACCGACCAGAGATGGGGTGCCGCCATCGGTCAGATGGCGATTGGCCTTGACTCGCTTTGCCACAGAGGCTTCAGTCTTCTGGCCTGTCATTTTTGCTCCCGAAGTCAGTCAATTCAAAGATTAGAACGGGGCGGGCGTTTGCACACCCGCCCCGTTTTCCAGCTGTTCTAGCTGCTAGCCAGCAATTGCGGCATTGATGTCATCACACATCTTCTGCCACAGTTCCTGTGGGTCCCCTGCGCCACCAATGATGGCAACCTCAGTTGAACCCCAGAATGCCCAGACCGAGTTCATGGCTGGGATTGCAGGCATCGGCATAGCGTTGACACCTGCTGCACCGAACTCGGCGGCAGTCTTAGAATCAGCTGCAGCCTCAAGAGCCGCGAGGTTTGAAGGGATGCGGCCGGAAGCATCGAAAAGTGCAACCTGGCCGGCATCACTTGCAACGTAGTCAAGGATGAACTTGGTTGCAGCAACTGGGTTCTTGGAGTTTGCGCTGAGCATCACACCACGAACACCCGAGAACTGAGCCGCGGTCTCGCCACCAGCGGATGGAATTGCATAAGCAGCCCAGCCGTCTTCACCAAAGTTCTCTGTGAACCAGGAAGCGTTCCAAGGACCAGTAATCCAGCAACCCTTGTCACCAGCAAGCACCTG
>Ga0181577_10004946_pt1 | contig 10254 bp, 7 predicted proteins | sample 101ome_21_FD_132468 | JGI IMG/M metagenome (GOLD analysis project Ga0181577, IMG submission 132468) | Coastal salt marsh microbial communities from the Groves Creek Marsh, Skidaway Island, Georgia - 101413BT metaG (megahit assembly) | ecosystem: Environmental > Aquatic > Marine > Intertidal zone... | reverse complement strand
CTTTACCGAAGGTGGTCTGGACGGGCCTGCCAGCGGTAGTCGCTTTGTTCGCGCTGAGGCTTTTCGCCACCACTGTATGGCGTTGCAAGATGCATTCACCTGCCTTGAGGAAGCCCGCATGCCCGTTCTGGTGGCAATACAAGGCGCGGCGGTTGGCGGTGCAATGGACCTCATTACCGCTTGTGACTGTCGATATGCGACCCGTGATGCCTTTTTCTCGGTGCATGAAACTGCGATTGGCATGACAGCTGATGTGGGCACTTACCCACGACTGGTCAAGCTCATCCCTGAGGGTTGGGCAAGGCAAATGTCCTATACCGCAGAGCGGGTGAGTGCTGAAAAGGCGCGAGACATTGGACTGGTCAACGAAGTGTATGACTCGGCTGAGGAAATGTTAGAGGCAGTCATGAACATTGCGCGTCAAATTGCGGCACATGCGCCACTTGCAGTGTCCGGTGCGAAGCGCATGGTGAATTACGCGCGCGATCACAGCACTGCCGACGGGCTTGATTATATTGCGACATGGAACGCGTCCATGCTCGATGGTGAGGCCATTCGAAATACCTTTGTGGCTCAAGCTAAAGGCGAAAAGCCGGAATACGAGGACCTACTGGCGGTCAAAAAAGCAGCCGGTGAGTAATCTCTGGACAACGGCCACTGGGCGCCTTGGAGGCTGTTTCAGGGCGCTAGCTTGCTCATGCGCAGTGGCTCTTGCGGGGTCCGCTTGTGCCGTCGATGGTCAGTCGAAGGACGAGGCAGAGGGACATCTCATTGCTGAGGCGCGAGCGATTCATCAGCGTGTTCTTACCTTTGACGCCCATGCCGATATTGAAATTCCCGGGAAACCCTCGATGTACGTAGGCGCCGATGGTTTATCAAAAGTTGCGGTCGAAAAGATGCACCAGGGGGACTTGGATGCGGTCGCAATGACTGTGGCTGTCGGTCCGCTACCCCGTAACAAGGAAGGCTTCGCTAAGGCGCGGCGCATTGCCGATCAGAAACTCGCCGCAGCCGTCGCGCTCACAGAGAATCCGGATCAGCCCATTCAGTTGGTTACAAGCAGCGACGCATTAGTTGCTGCGGTGGGTGATGGTCAGCGGGCAATTGTGCTGAGCCTTCAGAACGCGCTGATCTTTGGGGATGATGTGGCCGTCATCGATGAGTTTTATGCTCAAGGGGTTCGGATTTTTGCCTTGACTCACATGGGGCATAACGAGTTTGCAGACTCGTCGCGCCCACTTTTTATTACTGAAACAGGTATGCGCGAGGCACCCTCCGAGCATGGCGGGCTGTCGGCGAGGGGCAGGGCGGCCATCCAACGCTTTAACGACCTTGGCGCCGTTATCGATATTTCTCAGCTTTCTACTGCGGCTGCACTGGAAGTGATCAGACTGTCTCGAGCCCCTGTGATTGCGAGCCATTCGAACGCGCGGGTGCTAACTAACGTCAGTCGCAACTTGAGCGATGAGGAAATTCGGGAATTAGCGCAACGCGGCGGCGTTATTCATGTGGCGCCTTTTGCCGGCTATTTATTTGATTCGCAAGATCCCGACATTGATGCGGGTATCCGCGCGCTGAGGCGAAAAGCCGGAATCGACGAGGACTATCTCTACCCTTTTGAGCTTTACTGGGAAATCGAAGATACGTCGGTAAAAACGGAATTTCTTAGTGGTGTTCGAGGGCTACTGGGCCCCATCTCGCTGGATACAATGCTGAATCATATTGATCACATCGCAGCGCTGGTGGGTGCTGATCACGTCGGCATTGGTACGGATTTCAATCACGGCAGTGGCATACCGGGTTACATCGATGCGAGTGATTCGCTGAATGTCACTGTAGGCTTGTTAGAACGAGGGTATTCCGAGCCCCAGATCAGGAAAATTTGGGGAGGCAACTTCCTGCGCGTGTGGCGCGAGGTCGAGCGCGCGCGGTCAGACTGATCGGCAAGACCAATGCCGCTGCTGTCTGGCGGTTATCACCGCAACCCTTCTTGTAGAACTTCTTCCTTGCAAAACTTCTTGCAGAGCTCTCCGAGCGATAACGGTGCAGCCTGAGGCGGCCGTGGCCTCCCAGCGTTCGCTAGTGTCATCGATGTAGCAATGTTTGTGGCTAGCCGTATAATGCCGCGCAAATTGCACAAATTGAGTGCTATTGCCGTTGGCGGTGCTCTCATTCGGTGCACTTTTTAAGTCAAATACGGCTTCGACAGTGAGACCTTTTCTTTACAAACAGCCTAGCTCCCTGTGAGCCATCAATTTTGTGTATTTGGCATCTAATGTGCTTTGTATCCGTACAACTCTAAGACGATGTATCCGATCTCTATTCGGACCCATTTTTTACTCAGAAAAGGACCTATTCCGGTGAAGCCTCAATTTCCCAAGGCACTGTTAAGTGCAACCATTGTATCGTCCATGTTTGCCACGAGCGCGCTTGCGCAGTCGGGCCCCGTTTTTGAAGAAGTTATCGTGACCGCTGAAAAGCGCTCAGAGAGTCTGCAGGACCTGTCGCAGGCTGTTACGGCGTTGACGGCCGCTGACGTGGAAGACCGTCAGCTGACTTCATTCGTCGATCTAAGCGCTATCGCTCCCGGTGTGAACGTGGCGAAGAACGAAGGCTTCAAGACAGTGATTACCATTCGTGGTATCGGTAACGAGGCGAACCAGAACGCGATTGCCAATCCGTCGGTCTCGTATCACCTCGACGGTGTGTACATTGCATCACCTTTCGCCTTGCAGACAGATTTTCTTGATCTTGAGCAGATCGAAGTGCTTCGGGGCCCGCAGGGAACGTTGTTTGGTCAGAACTCAACCGGTGGGGCGATTAACGTCATTACGATGGATCCCGATGTTGAGGAATTTAGCGGTACGGCTGATCTAAGCCTTGGTCAATATAAGGGAGTGCGCGCACGTGCAAGCATGAACATTCCATTGTCAGACACCCTAGCCGCGCGTGTATCGCTACTGCGCAACAACCACGAGGGGTTTACTGAGAATGTTTCCAACGGCCAGGACCTCGATGATGCTGACAGTTTGTCTGCTCGAGTAAAACTGCTGTGGCAGGCCAGCGACAATGTGACGGTGAAGCTGGGTGCGCAGTTATTTGATGAGAGTGTAAACGGACAAGCTCAGAAGGGCATTTACGACCCAACACCCGGTGCACGTCGCTTAGCACAGGACTCACGATCGGCTTACGAGCTTACTTCGGAAATGTATAGCGCGACGGTTGAGTGGGATCTTCCTGCCTTCACTGTGAAGTCAATCACGAGTTACCAGAGCGATGACATCAGAGTGCTCCGTGACAACGACCGGCACGACCCGACGACATTGCCACCGTTCTTCCTACTCCAGAGTTACTTTGACCCGGAAACCAATGACCAAACTACGACGACACAGGAGTTCAACCTAATTTCGTCAGAACCCGCGTTTGGGAAGTTGGATTGGGTGGCGGGTGTTTTCTATCTCGATACTGAGGTTGATATTGCGATTACCGAGCGTCTCGATTTCGGTTTTGACGGTACGTTTGATCCCTTCACGGTGGAAGAAATTGTGACCTTTGCTCTTGCCGATGCGGGCTTCATTTCGAATTCGAGACCAGAGCGCGAGTCGATGTCGGTATACGGTCAGGGTACGCTCGCTCTTACCGATACGACACGTCTGATTGGTGGACTGCGTTACACGCGTGACGAAGTTTACAGTGAGGTCACCAACTTCTACGGTCGCGGCGGTACCGACATCCTCGAGATTGATAGTAATGAAGTGACCGGTCGCATTGCCTACGAGAAAGATTTTGACGACGTGACTCTGGGCTACGTTTCATACACGCGTGGCTTTAAGCCCGGCGGCTCTAATTTGACCTACGGTCGTGAAAGCGTGGTCTCACCCATTGTTGTGCTTCCTACTTTTGAGCAGGAGACTATCGATGCATATGAAGTGGGTCTGAAGACAGATCTGGAGGAGGGGCGCGTGCGAGTGAACGCGGCTGCTTTCCTCTACAACTACGAGAATCTGCAGTACCAGGCCACTGACCCCGAAGTGTTCCAGGGCGGTGTGGGTAACATCCCAGAGTCTGAGATTTTTGGTGCAGAACTGGAGCTGGGTGCTTTCCTAAGTGAGTCATGGCTGTTCGACGCGCGCCTGGCGTGGTTGAACACGGAAATCACCAAGAGCCACCTCGCGCTGGATAACGTAGCGTCTGAAGCGGCGACCAACGCGTTGTTGGCTCAGGGCGTCAACTTGTTCAGCCCACAAGTAGAAGTGGCGCGAGCAGCACAGATTGCCGATGTGCGCGGTAACGTTCTGCCCAAGACACCCAAAGTGACAGCCAATGTGGCGCTGACTCACACGACGTCGATTGACGGTTGGGGTGATGTTAAATCGAGCTTGAGCTACACCTACCGGGGAGACTTTAAGCACCGCGTGTTTAATAACCCTACGACCGACAGTGTCGCCTCGTATCAGACCCTCGATGTCATTGTAAAACTTTCGCCTGATAATACCTCGTGGCGCGTTGAGTTGATCGGTAAGAACATCACGGATGAAGACGGTATCAACGCGCGCTTTACCGATGTATTTGGTGTGGGCGCCACGGGTGACCAGTTCATCCAGCCACGCCAGATCATGGTTCGTGCAGGTATCGACTTTTAAGTAGCTATCTAAGACACGTCTCGCGGTTGCGGTCGAACGTGGCTCTGAGATGTTGCTGAGTTGATTGAAAATGGCAGCCTTGGGCTGCCATTTTTCGTTATTGCTAAGGGAACCGCCATCGGTGGGTGGCAATCGGTCGCGCTCATCGGCAGACTGAGGCGCGACAATAATTAACTGGGGTAGCGCGCATGAGCGATTTCTTTAAACTGCAGGAACATGGTACGTCGGTTGGGCGGGAGATCATGGCCGGCGCGACCACGTTCGCGGCCATGGCTTACATCCTCGTCGTCAATCCGCAGATCATGGCCATTGCGGGGATCGATCAGGGCGCGAGCTTCGTCGCAACCTGTCTGGCCGCAGCGCTGAGCTGCCTTCTGATGGGGCTTTACGCCAATTGGCCAGTGGGCTTAGCGCCTGGCATGGGCCTGAATGCACTCTTCGCCTACACCATCGTTGGTGACATGGGCTATCCATGGCAGACCGCCTTGGGCGCCGTATTTATTGCCGGTGTGCTCTTTGTGATCATCAGCACCACACGAATCCGCGCGTGGATCATCATGAGTATCCCGGACGACTTGAAGATCGGTATGACCGCGGGTGTTGGACTGTTCATTGGTATCATTGGTCTTCAGAACGGCGGGATCATCGCTGATCATCCGGCCACACTCGTCACCATGGGTGACTTCAGTCAAATACCCACAGCGCTTGCCGCTCTTAGCTTCTTGCTTGTTGCTATTTTGTCGGCGCGATTGGCAGCCGGCGGCCTAATTCTGGGTATTCTCGCTGTTACCGTGCTGGGTGTTTTACTGGGTGAGGTGACCTACCAGGGCATCGTGTCTGCTCCCCCATCAATCGCACCACTGGTCGGTCAAATCGACATCATGGCGGCGCTTAACGTCTCCCTGGTTAGCGTTATCTTTTCGATCTTAATCGTGAACTTATTTGATACGACTGGCACGTTGGTGGGTGTTGCCTCTAACGCTGGCCTAGTCGACGAAGAGGGTAATTACAAGAATTTCAGTAAAGCCTTAAGAGCGGACAGTACGTCGAGTGTGTTGGGTGCCCTACTCGGTAACTCGCCGGTGACGTCATACGTGGAGAGTGCGGCGGGTGTTGCCGCGGGTGGCCGAACGGGTCTTACCGCCTGTACCGTCGGCGCCTTTTTCTTGTTGGCCATCTTCTTTGCGCCGCTGGCAATGATGATTCCTAGCTTTGCGGTCTCGGGTGCACTGATTTACGTGGCACTGCTCATGTGCTCAGGGCTTGGACGCTTAAACTGGGACAACCCGGTCGTATTGATCCCTGCTTTGCTCATTATGATCATGATCCCGCTGACGTTCTCGATTGCTGATGGCATCGGCATTGGGTTCATCAGCTATGTCGCGTTGAGCCTGCTTGCGTCCGAGGAGCGCAAAGTGAGTTGGGGAGCGCTTGTGATCGCCGGATTATTCGTTATCAAATTCGCGCTGCTCTGAAGCAAGTTGCAGTGGAGCCATTAACGCTACGTTTAGATGTGGTCCTTTAGAATATCAAAGAGCGCTGGCTTATTTTCTCTAAGTTCGTCGGCGGTTAATCCGTGTATCTCGTAGGGGTACACGAGCCAGTCCTCATTCTCATAGAGGTAGTAATCGGGTGTTAGGTCTACCTTGCGCCGACTGGGCTTGTAGTAGGGAGTGGCAACCCGAATATCCCGGGGGATGTTCTGGCGCAGTAGTTTGTGTAACCGGTCAATGACCGCATCAATGGTGCGGCCGGTATCGAAGACGTCATCGACTATTAGCAGCTTGTCTTCGTGCGTGAGGCGTTTCACCAGATAGCTCAAGCCATAGACCTCAACATTGCCTTTCTGTTGATCGATGCCCTGCTTGTAGGACGATGTCCTGATGGCAATATTGTCACTTTGAATGCCGGCGTAGGCGAGGATTTCCTGTACCGCAATGCCCACTGGCGCACCGCCGCGCCAGATACCCACAATGAAGGTGGGTTTGAAGCCGCTATTGATGATTTGGGTACCCAATTGAAACGAATCGTTCAATAATTGATTAGCGGACAGGTAGGTTTTCTTGGCGCTCATGAAGGTGATCTTGGTAACCGCTAAAGCACTATGATATCAGCAAGCAACTTTCAGGAAATCAGACCTTGGATCAAATGATCAAAAAAATCTATGTTGAGGAAGAAAGCCTGTTGAATGATGCATTTCGCATGGCCGTGTCTGTCTATGAAAGCGGTTTTGCGCCAACGTTCATCGTCGGCATTTGGCGCGGAGGTTCCTCGGTGGGTATTTACGTACAGGAATGCCTGCAGTTTCTGGGCGTTGAAAGTGATCACATCGCCATTCGTACCTCCTATGCGGGATTGCCCGAGTACCAAAAGTCGGTAGATGACCCATCGAGTATTCGTGTGCACGGATTGCAGTATTTACTCGAGAATCTGAATGCCGATGATCGCTTGTTGTTGGTCGATGATGTCTTTAACTCCGGATACAGCATTGAGGCGGTCATTACAGAGCTGCAGCAAAAGCTACGATTGAACATGCCGTCTGACGTTCGAGTTGCCACTCCGTACTTCAAGCCTGCCAGAAACAAGACGGGGCGATCTCCCGATTATTATGTCCATGAAGTCGACGATTGGCTGGTATTGCCTTATGAACTCCAGGGCTTAAGTCGCGATGACATTGTGCTTAACAAACCGGCAATGGCGGGGATCCTTGAGCAGCTTACAATTGCGTAAAGAAGCGGGCTGAAACGCCGTGACGTCTTGACGATGCCTGTTAGAAGTGGATTTCATGCTCACTGTCTTAGTGACTTGAGTGGACGTGCTCAGACAATTCAGTAATTTTTCGAAGCCTTAGTCACCCTTCGTAAGCATTGCTTCTCTAAGGTTCTCGCTTCAAAGATGACGAATCACTTTTGTCGACCCTTTTTTCAGAGAGCGATAAAGTCAGACGACGCCCGCGACCGTAAAGACGTTATCGATACTTGAGTATTTGCACTATGCCCACATGGCTACTAAATGCGGTTTTTTCAGTCTTCATCCTCCTTGGGGCCATTTGGCCAGCCGGTGCTAAGGCAGAAGGTATCGATGACGTCAGTTCATTTACGGCTCAGCAGTCTGTTGATCCCGCCGTTATCTTTCTCGTGATTTTAAGTGGTGGAGATGATCTCTCCAGCGACTCAGATTCCGACGGTGTGACTGACGATCTTGATCAATGTCCTGATACGTCGGCAGGCGCCGATGTAGATTCGAATGGCTGTGCAACAAGCCAACTCGATAGCGACAACGATGGGGTTACTGACGACCTTGACCAGTGTCCCGCGACTGCGGCCGGTACGACCGTCGATGCCACCGGTTGCGAGGATAAGAGCATTGCGGTTCGTGAAGTCTATGAGTCTGAGGTAAATCCGTTAATAGTGAGTGCCCAAGGTGGCTGCACCAGTGGGGGCTGCCATGGCCGGGCAAATGCGCCGGGTGGTCTCAGATTGTATCCCTCAAGCGAGAGTGACAACGCGCAGTTGAACTACGCCTCACTGGTCTCTTATATCGATCGCAGGGCTGGGAATAGCTTGCTTGCTAAGATTGCGGGGAACTCAGGCCACGGCGGCGGGGTGCGATACGCCTCTGGTACGGACGAATATAAAGTCATAGAAGATTGGGTGCGTTCTGTAGAGGCCTTACCTTAGCGCCTGTCGTGTCGCTCTTTGTTCGGCGATAGGCCCGGATAGTCGATTGTTCTCTACCATTAGCCAGGGTAGCCCTGACTGATTCAGCCAGTCAGTAGCGGCTGATCGACCCTTTAGACACGCGACCGTTGCAACGCCGCCTGCCAATAAGCAAGAAGATGCGATTACGCTAACGCTGAAGCAACCCTTGATTGGCTGTCCGGTGACTGGACTGAGAAAGTGGCTGTGGCGCTCACCATCGATATCGATGAAGCGCTGGGTAGATCCGCTAGTCGCAACGCAGGCATCAGTAAGCTCAATCGTCACGACGGGCTCGTCAGGCAGGCTAGGATCAGAGATGCCTATCTGCCAGGGTGCCTTTTCAGCTTTTGCTCCAAACGTGGCGACATCGCCTGCTAAATTAACGACGCCGGCCGTCATGCCGTATGACTGAATCCAAGCCGCGGCTTTGTCCGCTGCGTACTCCTTTACTACACCGCCGAGATCAACTTCCCCCTGATCAATGCCCAATCTCACGCCCGACTCGTCCAGCTCCAGGTGTTGCCAACCTACGAAGCTCAATAGTTCGGTGACGTGACTGGGGTCTGGTAATGCACTGTGCCGAAAATTCCACGCGCGATTCAGAACGCCCACGGTTGGATCAAAGACACCACCACTCTCTTTATGCAGTGAATCGCAAAACTGCAGTAAGCCCCGAGCCTCTGTGTCCACTGGCGTAACCGTCTCGGTGCCTGCTCTACTATTGATGAGGGAAATGATGCTCTCTTTGCGGTAGCGACTGTAGTCGCTTTCCAGCTTACGAAGCATTGTCACTGTATCGTTAATGACCTCAGCGGCAGTATCTACCTCTGATTGTTTGTGTTTGATTAGAAGGCTGGCGGGCCCGCCCATTACGGTGAAACGATGCTCGGTGAACTGCGAAGCTCTAGTCAAAACGCCAAGTGAGGCCGATAGTGCCTCGCCAAAAATCTACCAATGCGGGTGCAGCGAGATCGCCACCTAGACCCGAGCCACTGTCTGTCTTGTATCGTTCTAGTTGCGCCTCGAGGCGCCAATCGCCTAGCTGGTAAAACCCGTGAATGCCAACGGTTGTTGCGCCGTAGGCTGACAGGCGATAGTCGTCAGCAAAGTATGTTGTCGAAAGGTCCGCAATGGGGTTGAAAAAGTCTGCACGGCTTTGGCTGTAAACCCGAATATAGGGTTTTACGCTGTGCTGTTTGATGTCCTGATGCCAGGCAATTTCAGCCGTGTGAGAGTCGGTCCCCCAGTCATCATGATAATAACGGTAATCCAATTGGAGGGCGCCGCGCTGTTCAATGAAATATTTTCGATAGCCGGTGCTCAATGCAAGCCGATCGTGCTCGTCCGGACGATTGTCATTGAGTTTATAGGGGTCGGAAAGGAAGCCCTTGCTGATCGTATAACCCAGACCTATTCGAGCGATCGCCGTGCTAGACAGGACTTGGCTTACGCCAAAGTAAAGTGATTGCGTATCGAGAGCTTCACGCTCTATGAATACGGGGATATTTTCCTGCACCGGCTGAACGGTGTCGTTAGAAGAGCTCACTGAGGCCGACCACGTTCCACTGTTGTTGTCACTATTCCAGGCCACGTCAAAGGACATAGAGAGAGCCTCGTAGTCGTCCTCTTTTGAGTGGGAAACGTTGAACCCGGCATTTCCGTCAGCCCAAAAGTAGCGAGTGGTTACGCCCACTTCGACACGGTTATCGTGAATACTGGCTCCACTCATGATGACACCGGGCTGGCCGTCAATGTTTGCACCCACAAACCAGGGTGACGCGCCGCTCATAGAGTCATTCTGCACATCCATTGCCACCGACCACGAACCACCTACGGGAGCCTCGAACCACAGCTGCGTGACATCAATGTCGTAACGTTTTTGGCTTCCAAAGATGAGTTTCGAATCATTG
>Ga0181577_10004942_pt1 | contig 10258 bp, 8 predicted proteins | sample 101ome_21_FD_132468 | JGI IMG/M metagenome (GOLD analysis project Ga0181577, IMG submission 132468) | Coastal salt marsh microbial communities from the Groves Creek Marsh, Skidaway Island, Georgia - 101413BT metaG (megahit assembly) | ecosystem: Environmental > Aquatic > Marine > Intertidal zone... | reverse complement strand
GAAGCCGTCGGGTTCGCAGTTGTTGGCGGTTTCCGGTACCTCGTAGTTGGGATCAGCTTCCATGCGGGCGGCATGCATCTCCCAGGTGGCCTTGGCTTCGCCGATCAGCACCGGCTCATCGCCACCAACCTGGCCCATGTTCGGAAACCACAGGCCGCGCCAGTCAGGCAGGTCATCCAGTGGTTCGTATTTTGCCACCGGTGAGTTCGCCGGATAGACGACACCGTCCTGGGCCAGGGCTGCACCGGAGAACAGGCTGCCGGTGGCGACCAGGGCGCTCATCAGGAATACGTTTTTCATTGCTCCGCTCCTTACTTGCATATTGTCCAAGCTGTTTGGGATGTGCTTGTGTATTTTTTATGGGCCAGTATTTACCGCTATCTGCTTACTTGTTGCGTTCCTGGCAGATGCGCTGGGCAGCGCCCACGTCGCAGTAGTATGTGCCGTCATCCAGCTGCACCCAGTAAAAACGACCACCGGGGCTGCCGTCGGCATAAGGACTCACGGAGAAAGTGACATGGTCGCCAACCTTGACCAGATCCCGGCTCATGCCGCGACGGGTCAGGTGCACCACGCTGGTAAATTCAACACCCCAGGTAACGGCTGTACCATCATCCTGCGGTTGGTCAACCATGATCCAGACGTGCGGATTGGTCCACTGGACTTCGCTGACCACTCCGGTTACTTCCACTTTTGTGGTCTGGTCGAACATGGCAAAGGAATGGTGCGCAAGGGCAACCGCAGAAACAGTTGCAAACCATGCTGCACCGGTAACAACAGCAATCAGTTTTTTCATGAGAATCTTCCCCTGGAGTTTCCTGAAAAAAATTAGTCTCTTATGAGAACGGTAGGAAACGAGCGAAGCAGAATAGCATGAAGGCTGTTTCCTGCAAAACGCAAAAATAGCAACAAATGGGGAAAGGGGTCTGGTATCTTTTCCATTTTTCGCAGCAGTACCGGGTATTCAGTAAACGGGGGAAGTATGAGGAAAAGCATGACGAAGTTGCTCAACAGGGCGGGGTTGGCACTTGGGCTAGCAGCGCTATTAAGTGTCCCGACCGGGCAGGCTCAGGATGGGGCTGGAATCTTCGAGGCACGTTGTGCCGCCTGTCATAACCCGCCTGCCAATGAAGCCGTCAGGGCACCCGCTCGTGAATTACTCGAGCAGCTGGCGCCGGAAGCCATTTACGGTGCCTTGACCCAGGGGGTCATGCGCATTCAGTCTGCCGGGCTCACCAATGCCGAACTGCAGGCTGTGGCCGAAGCCATAGCCGGTCGCCCCATGGCGGACCTGGGACTGACCATGACCACCAACCTGTGTGAAGCCAATCCGGCCATGGGCAATCCGGCGTTATCACCGGCCTGGAACGGCTGGGGTGGTGATCACCGCAATGCCCGCGCTGCGCTGGACGCCGGCATCACCGCTGACAACATAGACCGTCTGCGCCTGAAGTGGGTCTTCGGTCTGCCGGGAGAGGACCAGCCCCGTGCGCAACCGGCCGTGGTATCCGGTCGCCTGTTTGTCGGTAACAAGGCCGGTGCCATTTATGCCCTGGATGCCAAAATTGGCTGCACCTACTGGACCTATCTGCCGCGCACCGGAGTGCGCAGTGCACTCTCGGTCGGCCCTATCCTGAAAGCCGATGGCAGCGACGGCTACGCCGTGTACTTCCAGGATCTGCGTGGCCGCGTCTATGCCATCGATGCCCAGACCGGCAATGAGATCTGGGTGAACCAGGTGGAAGATCATCCGGGAGTGCGCGGCACCGGTTCGGTCACCCTGCATGACGGTTTCCTGTATGTGCCGACAGCAGGGGTGGTCGAGGAAACCAACTCTTCCGGGGCGCAGTATCCGTGTTGCACGTTCCGCGGCAGTATCACCAAGGTTAATGCGATGACCGGCGCGATCGTGTGGAAGACCTATACCATGGATGAGGCACAGCCGCGTGGACTGAGTCATGAAGGGGTGCAGCTGTACGGCCCGGCGGGCGTCGGTATCTGGAATGCCCCGACCATCGATCCGGTACGCGGTGTGCTCTATACCGCCACCGGCAATGCCTATGGCGAACCCGCGCCGCCTACGTCAGATGCCGTGATTGCCATGGACCTGGAAACCGGTGCCATGGTCTGGGTGAACCAGACCACCGCCAATGATGCCTTCATCAGCGGCTGCTCACGCAACAGCGATGTCGACAACCCCAACTGTCCGAATGATGTTGGTCCAGACGTGGACTTTTCTGCCTCGCCGATCCTGACCGTGACCTCTACCGGTCGTGAACTGCTGGTGATTCCGCAGAAGTCCGGCATGGTATGGGCGCTGGATCCGAACAACAACGGTGAGGTGGTCTGGTCCTACAAGGCTGGCGAGCCCAGTGCCTCGGGCGGCTGGTGGGGCATGTCCATCGCTGGCGGCAAGGCCTATGTGGGTGTCAGCGGGTATTCCAATCCTGACTCCGGCGGCATCCATGCCATCGACCTGGCCAGCGGCCAGGGAGTGTGGGCAGCACCGCCTTCGGATTTGCTGTGTGAGGCCGGACGCGGGTGCCGTGCAACCCAGTCGGCCGCGACCACGGCCATTCCGGGTGCCGTGTTCTCCGGTTCCGCCGATGGCGGCATGCGTGTTTACAGCGCCGATGATGGGGATGTGCTGTGGACCTTCAATACCAATCCGCAGTTCGAGACGATCAATGGTGTGCCCGCCTCAGGCGGTTCCATGGATGGCCCGGGGCCGGTGATCGTGGATGGCATGGTGTATGTGCTGTCCGGCAACTGCTGCATCGTTGGTCGCCCCGGCAACGCGTTGTTTGCCTTTGAGCTCGCGCCGGAATAGACCGGAATAGACCGGAATAGAAAGGCAGAGAAAGTTTCGGTTAGGTCGTAGGTCGGCATAGGCCTAAAGGGCCGTTTGCCGACAGCTTCTTGTTGATCAGAAGGTAACGACGTCCAGTTCTCGATGTTGCCGGCAAACGGGCTGCGCCCTACGCCGACCTAAGTTGTTGCCGAGCAGCAACCGGCAACCAGATCAGAAGTCCGTACGCCGTTCATCGCGCAGTTTACGGATGACATTGTTCACGGCGATGTTGAGCTCGATGTGGTCAGACACTTCGGCATTCTCCGTGACCCGGTAGCGTCCGCCCACGATCATGCTGGGCAGCTTTTCCACGCCGTAATCACTGGTGCGCAGGCGTGCCTGCTGGACTGCTGTGGTGACTTCCTCGGAATTCCACGCGCTTTCAAATGCCGCCTCACTGATACCGTGCTCGGCAAACAGTGTCTTGATCTGCGCTTGGGTGCGCAGCGGGTTGTTGTCTTTATGAATGGCGGCAAACGCGGCCTGGTGAATCGGCTCTTCGGCATCGACAGCCACCGCGGTGAAATAGAGGCGGGCATGGGTGGCCATGATGTCGTTCCATACTGCGGGTGTACGCAACATCTTTACGTCACCACGGACGCCCTTCTGGTAGGTTGTGGTCATCGGTTCCAGGGTGAAACATTCCGGACAGCCGTACCAAAAAATTTCGCGGACCTCGATCACATCCTCGTTGGTCTCGGTCGGCACGGGATTGGCCAGCGGCTGGTAATGCACACCCTCGACAGTGGCACGCGGCTGAGCCAGGACCGTAGTCGTCAGGCAGGCAAGAAATAGCAGAGTCAGGTGTTTCATCATGAGTCGAATCTGTTTGTTAAAAGTGAATGCCCCGATTCGGGCAGGGGGCTAATGTAGCAGAAACCAGCGTACTGGCAACCGCGCAGAGATCAGTCTTCTTTTGCAACATTCTTGTGATGATATTGGCCCTTGTTATATAGTGCATAAGCGCCACGTAATACTGTTTATGCGGGTTTGACCGCAGAAAGTGTAGCAATTATGCAGCGAAAACAGGTCGGTACGGGCATCCAGAGAAACCGGCAGGCAGCAGAAGCGCTATAGCCATATCCCGGTTTTTTCTCAGGGGAAGAATTGGTAAACATTATGAACATCACCTTGTACAAGGCTGGACGACATTCAGCGCTTGCGCTTGCGTTGCTCACTTTTTTGTCGCTGTCGGCACCCGGCATGGCAAACCAGGAGCTTGCACGCTCGGCTGAAAAAGGCCTGGTCGATAACCTGCATGCCATGCTGAAAGACGGCATTGATGTCGACAGTCGTCTCAACGACGGCAGTACTGCGCTGCACTGGGCTGTGTTGCGAGACCAGGAAGGTGCTGTTGCCGCCTTGCTTGAAGCCGGCGCTGATCCGGTTGCTCTGAATCGCAACGGTATTTCACCGTTGTTCCTGGCCGCCCAGAATGGCAATGCCAGCATCGTCAAAAAACTCCTGCAGGCCGGAGCCGATCCCAATACCCTCTCTGAAAACGGTGAAACCATTCTCATGACAGCGGCCCACACCGGGCGTCCGGAAGTCGTGGAGCTGCTGCTGTCTAGCGGTGCGCTGGTGGATGCACGCGACCCCGACTTTCAGCAGACCGCCCTCATGATTGCTGTGCGTGAAGGTCATGCCCCGGTGGTGGACATGCTGATTCGTCACGGTGCCGCCATCGATGCCCAGACCCGCATCGGCCAGGAACCGCCCTACCTGCCGCCCTGCAAGGGCACAGGTTGTGGTTCCGAAGGCGTGGGCATCAACCGCAGTGGCGTACCGCATCGTGGTGAACGTTATGACAAGAAAGGCGGCATGACGCCGCTGCTCTATGCCGCCCGTGATGGCCAGTTTGAAGCGGCGCAGCTCCTAGTGGCCAATGGCGCCGACCTGGAATTGCGCGAGGCCAATAAAATCCCACCACTGCTGATGGCGCTGCTGAATAACCAGCTCGACGTGGCCTATCTGCTCGTGGATGCCGGCGCCGAACTCAACGTGGATGACTTCTATGGCCGCTCACCGCTGTTTGCCGCCGTGGATTACCGCAACCTGGAAATGAACAGTTCCCGTGAGGATGACCCGCAGGACAACTACATCGACCGCGAACCGATCCTCGACATGATCAAGTACTTGCTTGAGCATGGTGCCGATGTCAATGCACGCACCAAGGAATGGCCGCCTGAAAAGAAATGGCTGTATTCCCTGAATGATGTGACCTGGGTCGACATGACCGGACAGACACCTTTTATACGTGCGGCCGCATCCGGGGATGTGCCCGTGATGAAGCTGCTGCTGGAATACGGCGCCGATCCCGATATCACTACCTATGAAGGCACCACCGCGCTGGCCGCCGCCGCCGGGGTGAACTGGACTGTCGCACAGACATACACCGTGTCAGATGAAGCCCTGCTGGAAGCCGTGAAACTGACCATGGATCTTGGCGCCGATGTGAATGCGGCCAACTCCATGGGATTGACCCCGCTGCTGGGCGCCGCCAATCGCGGTTCCAATGACATTATCCGCTACCTGGCGGAGCAGGGCGCCAAACTGGATGTTGAGGATGCCGTTGGCCGGACCGCTATCCGCTGGGCGGAAGGCGTGTTCCTGGCGGCCGTGGGTGCTGAACAGAAACCGGAGACGATTGCTCTGCTGAAAGAGCTGATGGACGAGGCCGGCATATCCTATGAATAAACCCATGACTTTAACCAAACCCTTTACCCTCGCCAGCCTGGCACTGGTCGTCGGTTTTGCCATGCCTGCGCTAACACACGCCCAGGACGGTCTCAGTGACCGTCATGTGCGGATGCTCAATGAGTACTGCAGCGACTGCCACAACCTGGATGACTTTGCCGGTGGCCTGGCATTTGATCTGATGAACCCTGACAACCTGCTGGCGGATGCCGAGTCCTGGGAAAAAGTCCTGCTCAAGCTCAAGGCCGGCATGATGCCGCCACTGGGTAATGAGCGTCCTGACGCACGTCAGGTGACAGCCTTCGTGGAAGCCCTTGAGCACGGTATCGACAACGCTTGGGATGATCATCCGAACAGTGGCTCACCCATGCTGCACCGGATGAACCGGACGGAATACCAGAATGCCGTTCGTGATCTGCTCAACCTGCCGATCGACGCGTCAACGCTGTTCCCGGCAGATGCGTCCAGCGAAGGCTTTGATAATATCGCCAGCGTACTCAGTGTGTCGCCGGCATTGATGCAGTCCTATATTTCTGCCGCCAGCAAAGTCAGCCGACTTGCTGTCGGTGACATGGCCACCAGCGCCCGTATCGAGACCTATCGTGCCGGGCAGCAGGACCAGTCGGCCCACCAGGAAGGCAATACCCTCGGTACCCGTGGCGGCATGTCGTTTGAACATGTGTTCCCGCTGGATGCCGAATACGAATTCCGCCTGGCCCGCACCGGTGCCAATGCCGCCTTTTCCCTGGATCCCGTGGGCATTGAAGATCCCGTGGAACTGGTCATTGATGGCGAGCGTGCACACCTGTTTCTGGTCGGCGCACGTCCGACCGTGACCCTGACGCTGCCGGCTGGACCACATACCGTCGAAGCGGCGTTCGTGAAAACCCAGTCACCGCGTGGTGTTGATGACCTGCATAATGTCTGGTCCGACAGCACCTCCGTGCGTACCGTGGCCATTAACGGGCCGATCAACGCCTCCGGTCCCGGTGATACGCCAAGCCGCCGTACCATCTTTACCTGTACACCGGCCAGCCAGGCTGATGAAGCCGCCTGTGCCCGCCAGATCCTGGAAAATCTGGCCTACCGTGCCTATCGCCGTCCGGTGAGCGATAGCGCCATGGACACCATCATGTCCTTCTACCGTGACGGTCGTGAGCAGCGTGATTTTGATACCGGCATTCAATATGGTCTGTCCCGTATTCTGGTTGATCCGATGTTTGTGTTCCGGTTCGAGGAAGAGCCCGACAACGTCCGTGATGGCGAAAGCTATGAGATTGCCCCGTATGAGCTGGCCTCACGTCTGTCCTTCTTTATCTGGAGCAGTATTCCGGATGAAGAGTTGCTGGCACTGGCTGACAGCGGCGACCTGAATAAACCGAAAGTCCTGGAAGCGCAGATTCAGCGCATGCTCCAGGACAGCAAGGCTGAAGCCCTCGTGGAAAACTTTGCTGCCCAGTGGCTGTCGCTGCGCAACTTGAACACCGTCAATCCGGTGTCGGAAGATTTTGATGGCAGCCTGCGAACTGCCATGCGCCGTGAAACGGAACTGCTGCTGGAATCCATCATCCTCGAGGACAGGCCGATCAAGGAGTTGCTGACGGCCGACTATACCTTCGTCAATGAACGCCTGGCCGAGCACTATGGCATTCCCAACATTCGCGGCAGTCATTACCGCAAGGTGGATCTGGCCGGCAGCGGCCGCCACGGCCTGCTGGGGCACGGCAGTATCCTGACCATCACTTCGGCACCGAACCGGACATCACCGGTAATTCGGGGCGCCTGGGTCATGGAGAACCTGCTGGGAACGCCGCCGCCGCCACCGCCACCGGGCGTGGAAGTGAACCTGGATGATGCCCCGGAGCCTGGTGCGGCGCCGACCACGTTACGCCAGCGCCTGGAACAGCATCGTGTCGACCCGACCTGTGCCTCTTGTCACAACATGATGGACCCGATCGGTTTTGCCCTGGAAAATTTTGACCCGGTGGGCAAGTTTCGCCAGGCCACCGATGGCATTCCGGTCAATACCAGCGCCACGTTCTGGGACGGCACGGATTTCGCCGGTCCGGATGGTCTGTTCAACATGCTGATGGCGCGCAGTGATCTGTTCGTGGAAAACTTCACCGAAAAACTCATGACCTATGCCCTGGGTCGCAAGGTGGAGTTCTACGACAAACCGGCGGTGCGTGAGGTGGTGCGCAGCGCCGCCGATGAAGACTTCCGCTTCAGTGCGCTGGTCAGGGAAATCGCCCTGAGCGATGCCTTTACCCGGCGTACCAAGGGTGCAGAAAATAGGGAAACCGCCCAGCGCTAGGGCTGACCAGTTTTAATAAAAGACTTTTTTGACTATTCTTGGGATGAAAGGGAGTGGTCAGAAGAGCCCGAAAACGGATCCAGAACGCCTCTGAGTTGAGGCAGGAGAAACCAATGTTTATCAGCAAAAAACACCTGTCACGCCGCACGTTACTGCGTGGTGCTGGTACCGCGGTTGCCTTGCCGTTGCTGGAATCCATGATCCCGGCCAGCACGGCCCTGGCTCAGACTGCCGCCGTGCCGAAGATGCCGCGTCTCGGCTGTATCTATATTCCCCATGGCGCCACCATGGCCTACTGGACACCCACCAAGACCGGCAAGGATTTTGAGTACACGCCGATCCTGAAGCCGCTGGAAGAATACCGCCGCTACATGAACATCATCAGCGGCTTGGCCAACACCCCGGTCGGTCCGGAAAAGGGCGAGGACGCCGGTGGCGCCCAAAACCATGAGCGCGCGGCCGCTGCCTTCCTGACGGCTGCCCATCCGGTAGCGGGTGACCGTGCCTTTGTCGGCAAGTCCTTCGACCAGGTGGTAGCCGATGCCCTGGGCCAGGACACGCCGCTGCCTTCGGTTGAACTGGCCATTGAGCCGTCCAACAACACTTGTGGCGACGTCAACTTCACCTGCTCATAGCGCGCTTCTATTTCCTGGAAGACGCCGAGCCTGGCACTGCCGATGGAAAACAATCCGCAGATGGTCTTTGAGCGCCTGTTTGGAGACGGCACCACAGATGAAGAACGCAAGGAACGTCGGCGCCAGTCGGCCAGCCTGCTGGACTCCATCCGCGAGGATGTGGCCAGCCTGAACCTGAAGCTGCCGAATGCCGATCGCTCACGTCTTGATGACTACCTGCAGGAAGTACGGGAAATCGAGCGCCGCGTCGCACTGGTTGATGCCAAGCTGTCTGACAATTCGCTGGAAGTGCCGGACGCCCCGAGCGGTATCCCGACGGAATTCGAAAGCCATATCAACCTGATGTTCGACCTCCAGGTGCTCGCCTACAAATCCGACATCACCCGTATCTCCACGCTGATGATGGCGGGTGAGGGCAGCAATGTGCGCTTTCCGCGCAGTGGCGTGAATGAGGGCTTCCATAACGCTTCGCATCACTCCAATGAAGAGAAGAACAAGGACCAGTTTGCGGTCCTGAACAACTATCACATTACTGTGCTGAAGAATTTCTTCGACAAGCTGGCCGCCACACCCGATGGTGATGGTTCGCTGCTGGATCATTCGCTGGTGCTGTATGGCAGCTCCATGAGTGATGCCAACGAACACAATTTCGATCCCTTGCCGATCCTGCTGGTCGGTGGTGCCAACGGCCTCATTGAGGGCGGCCGCCACCTGATGTACGAACCGCACACACCGCTGGCCAACCTGTATGTCGGCCTGCTGGACAAGTTCGGTATCCGCCAGGACAGCTTTGGCAACAGCACCGGCATGCTGGAGGTCTGATCCGGAGCAGATGCGCCGCTTAACAATCATATAAGAACAAATAGAGGACGCCGATTTGAAAACGGGAAATTTGACCAGAGGACGCTTTTTCAGCGTCCTTTTTTTTGCGCTTACCATCATCTCAGCCCAGGGCGCAGACCAGCCGCCGCTGCAGATGGAGCAGGTGGCCGGTGATGTCTGGATGATCAGTGGCGGCGGCTATGCCAACATCAGTGTGCTGGCCGGTGATGGCCGTGCCCTGATGGTCGACAGCAAACGTGCCGACCTGTACGACCAGATTGTGGCGATGGTGCAGGAAATCGACGGTGGTGATGTGGCATACCTCATCAACGGACATGTGCATCCGGACCACACCGATGGTAACGAGAACTTCGGCCTGGCCGGTGCCCGCATCATTGCGCACGAGGAAGTGCGCAAAGTACTGCTGGCCGGACAGCGCGGTGGACCGCCTGCACCGGCTGCGGCTATCCCTGAGTTACTCATCACGGACGGCGGCGAGCTGGAACTGCGCTTTGATGGCGAAACCGTGCGCGTCATGCACATGCCGCCAGCTCATTCATTGGGTAATGTCCTGGTGCATTATGTGAATGCCAATGTGATGCACCTGGGAGACCTGTACAGTCCGGAGCGTTTCCCGGTGGTCGCCGGTGGCACGGTAGCCGGTTTCATCGAGGCGAACCGGATGATTTTCGATATGGCTGATGGCTCCACCCGCTATATCGCCGGTAACGGCGTGGTCACCAAGAAAGCCGAACATGGCACCTATATCGGCATGGTTACCACGGTCAGAGACCGTGTGGCGCGTATGATTGCTGAAGGCATGTCTGAAGAAGCCGTGATCGCCGCCCGTCCTGCTGCCGAATTTGAAGGCACTTACGGTGATCCCGGTCGCTTCCTGCCCGCGCTGTACCGGGAACTGGCCGCGCAATAACCCGCCAT
>Ga0181577_10004940_pt1 | contig 10261 bp, 10 predicted proteins | sample 101ome_21_FD_132468 | JGI IMG/M metagenome (GOLD analysis project Ga0181577, IMG submission 132468) | Coastal salt marsh microbial communities from the Groves Creek Marsh, Skidaway Island, Georgia - 101413BT metaG (megahit assembly) | ecosystem: Environmental > Aquatic > Marine > Intertidal... | reverse complement strand
TTTGCAAGGTGGCTATCTGGCGGTTTCATCAGTGATTTGGCAAGAAAAATGGGGTGCCTGCAAGAGGCACCCCATCATCCGTGATGAAAATGCAGCAGTGATTAGCCTTTTGGGCCAATCATATCTTCGGGCCGCACCACGCGGTCAAAGGTTTCCCCATCGACAAAGCCCAGATTGATGGCCTCTTCGCGCAAGGTCGTGCCATTCTTATGGGCGGTTTTCGCAACCTTGGTGGCATTGTCATAACCGATCGTGGGCGCAAGCGCGGTGACCAACATCAGGCTTTCGCGCATCAGTTTTTCGATCCGCTCGACATTGGCCTGTGTGTCTTTCAGCATACGCTCGGTAAAGCTATCCGCAGCATCCCCCAACAGCTGCATGGATTGCAGCAGGTTATAGGCCATCATCGGGTTATAGACGTTCAATTCAAAATGGCCCTGGCTGCCCGCAAAGGAAATCGCGGCATCATTGCCCAAGATATGGGCGCAGACCTGTGTCATCGCCTCGGCCTGTGTTGGGTTCACTTTGCCGGGCATGATTGAGCTGCCTGGTTCATTTTCGGGCAGGATCAATTCCCCAAGGCCCGACCGCGGGCCAGAGCCCAAGAAGCGCATATCATTGGCGATCTTATAGGCGGCCATCGCCGTTGTTTTAATCGCGCCCGACATAAAGACCATCGCATCATGCGCGGCCAAGGCTTCGAATTTATTGGGCGCGGTGATGAAGGGCAGGCCCGTGATCCGCGTCATATTGGCCGCAACGGTGGTGTCCCAGCCTTTATCTGTGTTCAGGCCAGTGCCAACCGCTGTGCCGCCCTGCGCCAATTCGTAAATGCCCGGCAGGGCCATTTCGATACGGGCAATCCCATTGCGGATTTGCTGCGCATAGCCCGAGAATTCTTGCCCCAAGGTCAGCGGGGTCGCATCTTGGGTATGGGTGCGCCCAATCTTGATAATGTCTTTGAACTCCTTGGACTTCGCCTCAAGGGCGGCGGCCAGTTTGTCGAGGCCAGGCAGCAACACATCACGCGCGGTCATTGCGGCGGCGATATGCATGGCGGTGGGGAAGGTGTCGTTAGACGATTGCCCCATATTGCAATGGTCATTGGGGTGAACGGGGGTTTTCGATCCAATCACACCGCCCAAAATCTCAATCGCGCGGTTCGAGATCACCTCATTCGCGTTCATGTTGGATTGCGTGCCAGAGCCTGTTTGCCACACCACAAGGGGGAAATGATCATCAAGCTTGCCATCGATCACCTCTTGCGCAGCGGTGATCATGGCATCGGCCAAGTTCGCGGGCAGTTTGCCGCTTGCCTTATTCGCCTCGGCACAGGCGCGTTTGATCACCCCAAGGGCGCGCACGATGGCAACGGGCTGTTTCTCCCACCCAATGGGGAAGTTCATCAAGCTGCGCTGTGTCTGCGCGCCCCAATAGCGGTCGGCAGGAACCTCCAACGGGCCAAAACTATCGGATTCGGTGCGGGTTTGGGTCATCAAAGATCCTCCAGTATGCTGTTGCATACCAAATAGGGCCTGCGCCGCTTAATCGCAACGGGGAATTTAGTGCATCGGCCGCGTAAAGCGATAGACGCGGGCAGGGGGCAGGTTGCGCCAAATCTTATCGCTGCATGTCCATGACAGGGCCATCTCTTTGCGCAGATCGGCATTCACCGAAGGGTTTGGCCCATAGGTGAATTGCACAAAGCTGCCCTCGCGCGCGAGGCTGTTGAAACTGCCTTTGAGAATATCGCGCTGCACCCCGATGGGCATCGACAGGAGCGGCAGGCCCGAGATCACGGCCTGCACATTGTTTAACCCCAACTTGTCGAGATCACAGGCGCTCATGTGATGGACATTCACTCCTGCAAAACTCTCGCGCAGATGGGTGCAAAAGTTGGGGTTCATCTCAACCGAATGCAGCATCTGCGGGGCAATGCCACGGCCCAAAATGGCGCGGGTGATATTGCCCGTGCCCGGGCCCAATTCGATCACGGGGCCTTTATTGGGATCAAGACCTGCAACCATCTCTTGGCACAGCGCCGCCGATGAGGGGGCCAATGCCACAACCTGATGGGGTTTTGACACAATCTGAGAGAGGAATAGGCGCAGATCTTTGTTCATACCGCATCCGATGCAGGGATATTGTAATTTATTTATGTCGAATATGCGGGATGCCCACAAATTTCAGGTATTTTTTCTGAACCGATCCAGAGATACCACTTCGCCCTGCGCTTTGGCCCCTTTCGGGGCGGGGTCGGGGTCTGTGACGGGGTCATCCTCGGCGGGGGTGTCTGGATCAGGGGTGTCATTTTCGGCTTCCACCGATTCAAACCGCAGACCAAATTCAACCGAAGGATCAACAAAGGTGACAATCGCGTCAAAAGGCACGCGCAGCGCCTCGGGGTTGTCGCCAAAATTCAGAACGATGGAAAACCCGTCCTCATCCACCTCAAGCGCGTCATACCAATGTTGGATCACAATGGTCATTTCCGCGTCATACCGCTCGCGCAGCCAATCGGCCATTTCCACATCAGGATGGCCCGTGGAGAAGGTGATAAAGAAATGATGGTTCCCCGGCAGGCCGTTATCCGCAACATCCTCTAGCACAGTCTGGATCAGCTTGCGCATCGCGTGATGCATCAATCGACCATAGGGGATAGAGGCGTTGGAACTCGAACTCATCATCATTGCCTTTGCTGCATCTGCAGCCCCAAGCATAGAAGATTCGGAACGGAAAGAAAGCGCGGTTTTGGCCCGCGCCTCAGCTATTTGCGAGGATCAACCACGCGGCCAATCCCGCCTCGCAGCCAAAAAAGGTCAGGCTTTGACGCGACCACGCCTTGTCGCGCAGGATCGAGGTGATCCGACCAAGCGCCGCCCCCGCATAAGCCAATCCCACCACAACCCATGCCAGCGGGTCATTGATCAAGATCGCGCCCAGACCAAGGCCCACAAACAAACAGCCCGAGGCGGCAGAGACTTCGGTATAGGCCATATTGGTGGGGCCTGCGCGCATATCAAGCACATCCATCGTCCAACGCGTGGCCAACCACCCAAGCGCGCCAAGGGCGATGGTAATCGCGCCCGCCGCGAAATTTAGAATATCAACGATGCCCATCTGACCCTTCCAAGCCCTGTCTTTCCTCTTATTCGGCGGGGACAGGGGATTGGATCACTTTTCCTTGCATCTGCAAGAAAATCTTTTTCGCGATTTAGGTGGCAATCGGGGGGGGGAAGTGCAGGCTTCTGTTGCCAGGTGCCTGCGGACCCCGCCTTACGCGGCTAGGCGCAAGGGCTTAGTTTCGGCGACCCGAACTGCTTACGCAGCCAAGGCCATTGCCGGAGCACGGTTGTCATTTGCAACTGTACGATTTGAACCGATAACGGTGGTATCTCACCGAGACAAAGCTAACCCCTTTAGACGTTCGTCGATCCTATTTCGGCCCCATGATCCGCAAATGACGGGGTATGGTGGAGCCGCCGGGTACCGCCCCCGGGTCCGATCCGCTTATTACGAGCGCGTTTATGTCCATAGCCCCCCGAGAGGGACAGGGGGAATATAAGCGCTGCGGGGGCGGATGGGAAGGGGGGGGCGCTGCGCCCCCCGTCAATTGCAGCTATGCGCAGGGGGCGGAGGTTGCAAAGTCGGAGCCGGTCCTCCTTAACCTTCTCTGTAATTGCAAAAAAGGCGCCGACAGAGAATTTATTTATGAAACGTGATTGGATCATCTTCTTTTTTGGCTCCGGTTCGCTTTATGCTGTGCTATCCCTTTGATCGTCTACTTGGATACGCAGGATTACCTTAACCTTTTCTACGAGCCGGATAACGGCCCGAACCATAAAGTATTGGAAAAGCTAATCAGTTTTAGGGATCGCGGCGAAATCGTAATAGGGTTCTCATTCGCCACTATAATTGAGGTCATCACCAAGCCTGATGCGGCAAACAGGCCAGAGCGGGTTCGGCGCGGGCAGTTGATTAAGGATGTATGCGGCCCCAACGCATTCCCCCCGATCACCGACCTTGCCAAGGGCGCGGTTTTTTCTAACGGGGGCAGATGGATGGTCGGGCTGGATGAAAAGGTAGTATCGGCGCAGGATTTCAAGCGCCATATGCATGTTGTGTTGGTTGATGAGTTGAAAAAGGTTAAGGGATTGAACCGTAACCAACGCCGCCAGCTGGGCAGAAACACATCTCTGAAGGAGTTGATCAGGAGTATCGGTTCCACATGGGGCCTGAAGAGATCCGACTATGCGGGATTTCCCGTGACCGATGAGATCATCGAAAGCCGTGTTTTGCCGCGGTTTATACAGGGGCAGTGTAGCGATAGTGAATTTGAACGGCGCATGAATGCATGGCTCTCAGACCCCGCTGAATACAGCCGCATCATATATGACTATGCCGATCACCCGAACGTCATCGACGAATATTTTGGAAAAGCAACCGATGATATCGAGCGTCTTGTTGGTCAGAGTCAAAAAATTGTCACAAGTTTTCAGGACATAAACGCGGCTCATCTATCTATGAGGTCAAAACTCATGAAAGCTGGTATTGACAAAAAGGAAGCACGTCGGCTGACTAAGCAATTCTCTTTGCCTGTTCATGATCTTGATCTTGAGAAATTGGAAGCACCGGTCGGGAAAGGCCGCGCCGGGTATTTCAGTCATTACTTTTCAAGCGTTTTGAAGCCGGGGTATGCATTCAAGCGCTCTGATGTGATGGACCTCATGCAGATGTGCTACGCATACGAATGTGATTTGTTCCGCTGCGACAAGGCTATGGCCCACACCTTCCGAGACTTCGAGCCATTCAAAAGCAAGTTAGTAGACAGGTTTGCTGACCTACCGAAGCGAATTGCAGACAGGTTGCAGGCTTTGGGCCCACTGGACCTGTAGCCAGCTGTATCCGATGTAGGCGCAGAATGAATGTCCATTTTTGGCTAGGAGCGCCCTCAAGAAGCGCTAAGCACGAACAACTTCCCCCCCAAAAAAACACAAAACGAGCGCCCTTTCGGGCGCTCGTCTCATTCCACCTTCTGACCTAAATCAGAAGCCTGCTTTGATCCGCACAAAGGCCTCGGCCTGTGCTTCGCGGCGGTCGTTGCTGATGGGCAGCTGTGCCAGAACGGGCACGGTCACTTCGCCTAAGCCATTGGCCTCGAGCGTGTCTGCGCCAAGGGCGGCAAGGGCCGCGCTATTGGCGGTGCCAAAGCCGCCATCAAGCAGGGGCTGTGCTGATACCTCGGACTGCATCGCGTTGACGAAGTCATAGGCCTTGTCCTCGGACCCTGGCGCATCGGCCATATTCACATAGCCGCAGAGCCAGACAGATGTGCCCTCGACCGTGTTACGCTCGAACCCAACGGGGAAGCCTTCATCCGCCAATGCCACGGGCACCTCGTTCCATGCCCAAGCCACCAGAACCTCGCCCGATGCCATCAACTGGCCCAATTCGGCGGGGTCGGTCCAATAGGTGCGCAGGTTTTCGTGAATCGAACGCAGCCATTCGGTGGCGGCCTCGAACTCGGCATCGGTGCCTTTTGTCCAATCGGTCACGCCTGTCGCCAGATAGGCCAGCGCATAGGCGTCATCCACATTGTCAGGGATCGACAAGCGGCCCGCGAAGGCGGGATCAGTGAAGACCTGCAAGGAGGCCACCTGTTCGGCGGTCACTTCCTCGGTGTTATAGGTGATCGCGGTCGTGCCGTAATCGGTGGGCAGGAAGAACAACTCAGACGTGCCCGCAAGCACATCTTGGCCCACGAGGCTTGCATTGAGATTGTCAAAGGCCGCGATGCGGTTCTGATCCCATGGTTCGATGATGCCCGACTCTTGCCACCGCGGCACGGAGCCTGCGCAGATATGGGTCACATCGGATTTGAACCCAGAGACGAGACGCTGAAACGCTTCGTCCTCATCCCCGAAGAACACAAAGCTGGGGCTTGCGCCATGTTGGTCGATATAGGGTTGGTGGTAGCCGGGTTCTTCAAACCCCGAATAATCGAACACGGTCAATTCGCTATCTTGGGCGAGGGCCACACCAGACATCGCCATCAGTGCAACAGTGCTAAAGAGCATTTTCTTGGTCATAAGCAGCAATCCCAATCCTGTGAGTTAAGGGAAAAATCGCAACGGACGCTAGGGCGAAGCCAACCATCACGCAAGAGGATTCGCGAAATTCGCGCTTTGGGATCGGGCAAGTGCCAAAGCATTAAGCAGTTTGTGACCCGAGATTTTACCCCCATACCTTGACCTGCCAGATGCTGCACTAGCTTGCACCCAAAGGATCGGGTTGGGCCTTATGACACCGCCCCAAAACAGTAAATGCCAAGGCCAATCGCGCCAGCGGCCAAAGATAAAAAAGAGGGGCCATGACAGACGCGCCTGTCCTATATTGGATCCGCCGTGATTTTCGTCTCAGCGATAATCCCGCGCTTGTGGCCGCCGCCGCCATGGGGCCTGTGATCCCCGTTGTGATTTTGGATGACAGCATTGATCAGATGGGCGCGGCCCCCCGTTGGCGCTATGAAGTTGGGCTGCGCGCCTTGGCCCGCGCCTATCATGCGCAGGGTCTTGATCTGGTGATCCGCAAGGGGGCGGCTGATGCGGTCTTGGCGGATCTTGTGGCCACGACTGGGGCCAAGGCGGTGCATTGGAACAGGCTCTATGACCCCCATGCCCGCGCGCGCGACAGCGCCATCAAGACCGCGTTGCGCGATCATGGCATCGCCGCGCAGAGCCATAATGGCCATCTCCTGTTCGAGCCATGGGAAGTGCAAACAGGGCAGGGCGGGTTTTATCGCGTCTATACCCCCTATTGGCGCGCGGCGATGGGACGTGATGTGGCGCGCCCCTTGCCTGTGCCCGCCTTGCGCGGGGTAGATCACGCGCTTGACAGTCTATCGGCCGAGGATCTGAACCTTGCGCCGCACATGCGCCGTGGCGCGGGCGTTTTGGCGCGCTATGCGCAAATCGGGGCCGAGGCCGCCCAAACCCGTCTGGCGCAATTCCTCGGTGACAAGGTGGCCGCCTATAAGGACAAGCGTGATTTTCTCGATCAAGACGCCTGTTCTAACCTGTCCGAGCATCTGTCGCTTGGCGAAATCAGCCCGCGCGAGATTTGGCATATGGGGTGGGAGGCACATCGCCATGGTGCGGCGGGGGCCGAGCATTTTGTGAAGGAATTGGTTTGGCGCGAATTCGCCTATCATCTTCTTTATCATTCGCCCCAGATTGCGACTGAAAATTGGCGCCCTGACTGGGACAGTTTCCCATGGGCCACCGACCCGCATGCCCCGCAGGTTCTGGCGTGGAAACAGGGACGGACGGGCATTCAAGTGATCGATGCTGCGATGCGCGAGCTGTATGTGACGGGGCGCATGCATAATCGCGCGCGGATGTTGGTGGGGTCCTATTTGACCAAACATATGATGTGCCATTGGAAAATTGGGCTTGATTGGTTCGCCGATTGCCTGATTGATTGGGATCCCGCCGCCAATGCGATGGGGTGGCAATGGGTTGCGGGCTCTGGCCCTGATGCGGCCCCTTATTTCCGCATCTTCAACCCAGAAACCCAAGGCGAAAAATTCGACAAGCACGGGCGGTATCGGGCGCGCTGGATTGCTGAGCTATCAAACCCTGCATCGCAAACCGCGCTTGATTTCTTCGAAGCCGCGCCGCGGTCGTGGAATTTGCAGCCTAATATGGGCTATCCCACCCGACCCATTGTGGATCTAGCCGAGGGGCGCGCGCGGGCGCTTGCCGCATATAGCGCGCGAAATTCTTAACACATGCAACGATGAGATGAATTCGCTTGAGCCTGCACAGGTTTAAGGCGAAACTGGCTGACAATGTCAGGGGGAACGATGACAATAAAAACAACCACCAAAGGTGAACCAAACCTACCGCGCTATTTTGAGGCGGTTTTTGCCAAATCTGTGGACATGAAAAACGGCCGTTTGGATATGGTTCTGCCCGATAGTCGCATCTTCCGCGCCGAAGGGGCTGGACAGGGGCCTGTTGCTGAAATTCACATTCACAATGTGGATGTGTTTGCGCGCCTGATCCGCGAAGGGGATCTTGGGTTTTGCGAGGCCTATTTGGATGGGTGGTGGTCAACCCCTGACCTGCAAGCCTTTCTTGATCTGGTTCACGCGGGCAATGACGATATCTATGATGGTTTCTTGGGTCTCAAAATCGCTCGCGCCTACGAGCGCTTTCGGTTTTGGCTGCAAAGCAATTCCAAATCTCAAGCGCGCAAGAATATCTCTTATCACTATGATCTGGGCAATGATTTCTACAAATTGTGGCTTGATGACACGATGACCTATTCCTCGGCCCTGTTCCAAACGGGCCAAGAAAGCCTTGAGGCCGCGCAGATCGCCAAATACGCCTCGATGGTGGATCAGATGGGCGCACAGCCTGGGGATCATATTTTGGAAATCGGCTGTGGATGGGGTGGGTTTGCCGAATATGCCGCGCGCGAACGCGGCCTTAAGGTCACGGGCCTAACCATCTCGCGCGAGCAGCATGATTACGCGGTTGATCGGATTGCCCGCGCGGGCCTGTCTGATCAGGTCGAGATCAAGATGCAAGATTACCGCGATGAAACGGGGCTTTATGATGGGATCGCCTCGATTGAGATGTTCGAGGCGGTTGGCGAGAAATATTGGCCCGTCTATTTCAAAACGCTGCGAGATCGCTTGAAACCTGGCAAACAGGCGACTTTGCAAATCATTACAGTTCAGCATCCCCGTTGGCAGATTTACCGCAATACGGTCGATTTCATTCAGAAATATATCTTTCCCGGTGGTATGCTGCCATCGCCCGTTGTTTTGCGCGAAGAAGTGCAAAAAGCGGGGCTTGAGGTTGCGGGGTCAATTGAATTTGGCGAAAGCTACAGCCAGACCTTGCGGCGTTGGTATGACACCTTCAACGATCGTTGGGATGAGGTGGCCGCCCTTGGGTTTGATGATCGCTTCCGCAGGATGTGGAATTTCTATCTAACCTCTTGTGCCGCAACCTTTCATTTCCGCAATTGTGATGTGACCCAAATCACGGTGCGCAAGCCAAGCTGAGGGATAGTATGACTGATCTCGCGCTTTACGGCACGCTGCGTGATCCTGATATCCTCAAGATTGTCTTAGGGCGGGCAGGGGGCGAGATGCCATCTGCCCGTCTTTCTGGCTATCGTGTGGCGATGGTTGCCGAACAGCATTATCCCATGATCTGGCCCGAGGATGGGGCGGACTGCGAGATAGACATTTTGCACGGGTTGGATGCGGGCGATCTCGCACGGCTAGATTTTTATGAGGATGTGTTTGGATACACCCGCACAACCATTTCCCATGAGGCGCGACCGCTGCAGATTTATCTGCCACCTGAAGGTGGGTCTTGGCCAAAGGGTGGGGCCTTTGACCCTGCAACTTGGGCTGTGGCACATGGCGCGCTGACACGTTTGGCCGCGCAAGACATCATGTCGTCATATGGTATTGAAACGGCCAAGGCCGTTGCTGCCCGCCTGCCGATTATTCGCGCAAGGGCGCAGGCCCATCTGCGTGCGGGCGATCATCCGCCTGCGGGCGAGACCCTCAAGCGCCGCATGAATATCGCGCATCAAAGTTTTGTATATAATGGATTTTTTAATTTAATCGACATTGCGGCCTCTTGCCAACGATTTGATGGCAGCCTGTCTGACCCTGCGGGGCGTTTGATCCTTGATCTGGGCGAAGCTGTCACTGTGCTGCCTTATGACCCCAAGCGGGACTTGGTGCTTTTGATTGAACAATTCCGCCCTGCCGCTGTGGTTCAAGGTGACCCAAACCCATGGCTGCTCGAGACTGTGGCAGGCATATGTGACGAGGGCGAAACCTATGAGCAGACTGCACAGCGCGAAGCCCGCGAGGAAGCAGGGGTTGCGCTGCGCGCGCTGCATCTCATCGGGCGGTATTACCCAAGCCAAGGGGCGGTTGCGCAAATCCTGATTTCTTACATCGGCCTTGCTGATTTGGCGCAGGATTATGACAGCACCCATGGCCTGTTGGCCGAAGGCGAGGATATTCGCGCCTTTACCTTGCCCTTTGACGAAGCCTTTCGCCTTGTACAGGAGGCGCGTCTGAGCAATGCACCGCTTTTGCTATCTTTGATGGCGCTTGATCGCATGCGTGCTGCGCGGGGCTGGCCCTCACAATAGCGCCAACGCCCCTTGAGTTATCGCCCCATCCCACCTATCCCTTGAGAAAGCAAAGAATTCTGCCAAAAAG
>Ga0181577_10004938_pt1 | contig 10261 bp, 10 predicted proteins | sample 101ome_21_FD_132468 | JGI IMG/M metagenome (GOLD analysis project Ga0181577, IMG submission 132468) | Coastal salt marsh microbial communities from the Groves Creek Marsh, Skidaway Island, Georgia - 101413BT metaG (megahit assembly) | ecosystem: Environmental > Aquatic > Marine > Intertidal... | reverse complement strand
CCTCGCTCACCCCGAAACGTTCGCCAAAATCGCGGACATGGATGTTCCCGTTTTCATCTTGATCAATAAAATCGACCTCGCCGACCAACAAGACGTCATCGATCGTATTGCCTATTGGCAAACCCGCATTCCACGTGCCACGGTGGCTCCCATCAGCGCATTGCATGGATTCAACATTGAGCAACTGCTGGAGCGCATCGTAGAGCATTTGCCAGAAAGCCCCCCGTATTTTGCCAAGGACGAACTCACGAATAAGCCGATGCGCTTTTTCATTTCCGAAATTATTCGTGAGAAAATCCTCACCCATTTCAAGCAAGAAATCCCCTACTCCTGTGAAGTGGTGGTCGACGCCTATCAAGAAGAGGAAAGCATTGTGAAAATTCGTGCCGAGATTCGGGTGGCGCGAGACAGCCAAAAGCAGATCGTCATTGGCAAAGGAGGAAGCATGATCAAGCGCGTGGGTATGGATGCGCGCAAGGACATCGAGCGGTTCATCGGACAACGCGTTTTCCTCGACTTGTACGTTAAGGTGGACAAAGACTGGCGCGATGACGAACGGAAACTCAAACGATTGGGCTACCTCGAATGATCGGTTTTGCGCACGCCAAAATCAACTTAGGGCTTTTTGTCACGGCAAAACGTCCAGACGGGTTTCATGACTTGGAAAGCCTCTTTGTTCCTGTTGGCTGGTGCGATGTGCTTGAAGTTCAAGCGGTCGATGCGCCTGGCTTGCAACTCGATGTGACCGGACTGGCCATCCCCGGTGATGCGCATCAAAATCTCGTCCACCGTGCTTACGACTTGATCCGTGAGCGGCATGTCATCGGTGGGGTCCACGCCCATTTGCACAAGGTATTGCCGATGGGGGCCGGATTGGGCGGCGGAAGCTCGGACGGGACGTGCATGCTTCGGCTGTTGAATGGGCTGTTTCAATTGAATTTAAGCGACGAAACCGGAATGGCTTACGCCGCTGAACTCGGCTCGGATTGTCCGTTTTTTTGGAATGGCAACCCCAGTTTGGTGACCGGCCGTGGAGAACACATCACACCACTCGACACAGCGCGACTCGCCAAATCTCCTGCATACATCACGATTTTACACCCCGGCATTCACGTCTCCACAGTGGAAGCATTTGCGGACATCACACCCCGAGCGGTTGAAATCGATTGGCACGAGATCCCTGCCCTGCCCTTTGCAGAATGGAATTCGGTATTGCGGAATGATTTTGAAGCAGGAGTGGCACGGCAACACCATGCCATCCGTGAAGCCCTCGAACACTTGCGCAACGCAGGAGCAGCATATCACCAAATGTCAGGAACGGGCAGCGCGTGCTTTGGCGTTTTCGAGGATGAAGAGCGCGCATGGAACGCTTACCAAACAGCGGAAAAACACGGTTGGGCCCGCCATTGTAGCCGACTTTGGTGAGGGGCGCTATTTAGGTGCTTTCCAACAAATCCACCCGCCGAGACCAGCAAACAGCAAATTGGGCAGCCAGGCCGCTAGGCGCAGCCAATTGTCTGCGGAAATCCAAGCATCCGGAGGCAATACAACGGAAGCAGCGTAGACGGTGATGATCTTCGATGCAAAAACGAATAAAAATCCGGTGACCACAGCCAAGAACAGATGATACCCCATGCCGCCGCGCAACTTGCGCGCTGCAATTCCAACCCCGATTAACATGAGTACGTATATAGAAAACGGATTGGCCGTGCGACCAAAGCGCTCCAATTTAACGGAGGCGACCGGTGCGCCCCGCTGCGTTTCGCGTTCGATGTGCCGATCGAGTTCCGGTGTGGTGAGGGTCGAAGTCATCACCGCACGCTGGCCGAAATCACTGATCCTCATGTCGAGGGCGGTATCCAAGCGGGTGAGGTAGCGCAACTGTTCCGTGCCGTCGGGGGCGATGTCGCGGACACGCGCATTGACGAGCCGCCAGACGCTGTCTTCTTCCAACCAGGTTGCCTTGGCCGCCAAAATGCGCTGTTCAAGTTGATTCGCCTCACTCCATCGCTCCAATTGAAATCGGTATCCCGTATTGCGGTCCACGGTAATCGAACGGAAATAAGCGATTACACCAGGCGCAATTTCGCGATACATATGTTGATCGCTGATGTGAAAATTTACATGCACATACTGGATTTCAAAATCCACCTTTCGCTCATTCGCTCGTGGCAAAATAAAATGTGAAATAAGCAACGACAACCCCACAAGCACAGTTGCTGCTAAGAAGTACGGCCGCATCAACCGCGTAAAACTCATTCCCGAACTCAGCATCGCGACGATTTCCGTTTGTTGTGCGAGCCGGCTCGTAAACCAAATGATGGTCAAAAAAACGATGAAGCCACTGAGCAAGTTCCCAAAGTGAAAGCAAAAGCTCAGGTAGTAAAGAATCGTCCCCGAAAGCGGCGCTTGGTTTGCCAACAGCCGGCCCACATTCTCCATCAAGTCAAACACCACGGCGATCACGCAAAACACCGCCACCATGAAAAAGAACGTGGTGAGAAATTTTTTCGCGATGTAGCGATCGATGCGCTTGAGGGGAAATTGTCCCATTCCGTCAAAGTCGTTGGTTCAATTGAGGAATAACCTCTGCCTTCCAAGAGCTGAAGTCACCTGCGACAATGTGCTTGCGGGCTTGCCTTGCGAGTTCGAGGTAAAAAGCCAAATTGTGCACGCTGCAAATGTACAGGGCGAGGTATTCATTGGCCTTCAACAAATGCCGCACGTACGCACGGGTGTAAAATTGGTCCACCGGAGAGGTACCCAAAGGATCGAGCGCCGTGTGATCGTTGGCCCATTTTTCGTTTTTCATATTCAACGTCCCGTTCCATGTAAACAACAGGCCATGGCGGGCATTGCGGGTGGGCATGACACAATCAAACATGTCCACTCCCAACGCCATATTCTCCAAAAGATTTTCCGGAGTCCCAACCCCCATGAGATACCGCGGCTTGTCCTCGGGCAAAATGTTGCACACCAATTCCGTCATGGCGTACATGTCTTCATGCGGCTCCCCAACACTCAACCCCCCGATCGCATTGCCTGGGGCACCCCGTTCGGCAATGGCGTGTGCCGAAGCTTCGCGCAAATCTTTGAAGGTCGAGCCTTGCACAATTGGAAAGAGTGATTGGTTGTATCCGTACAACCCCGGCGACACCTTTAAGTGTTCGATGCAACGATCCAACCACCGATGCGTGCGCTCCATCGATTCGCGGGCGTACGCGTAATCGCTTGGATACGGCGGGCACTCGTCAAAGGCCATGATGATGTCCGCTCCGATGCTGCGCTGAATGTCCATGGATGCCTCAGGACTGAACAAGTGCTTGCTCCCATCGATGTGGCTACTGAAAGTGACGCCTTCCTCGGTAATCTTGCGCCGGTCGGATAGGCTAAAGACCTGGTAACCGCCGCTGTCTGTCAAGATGGGCTGGTCCCAATGCATGAAACGATGCAGCCCGCCCGCTTTTTCAAGGATTTCGGTTCCAGGGCGCAAATACAAGTGATACGTATTGCCCAAAATAATTTGGGCGCGAATGTCCTCCTCCAAGTCGCGTTGCGGCACAGCTTTGACCGTTCCCGCGGTCCCTACCGGCATGAAAATCGGCGTTTCGATGCTTCCGTGATCTGTTGTAATTCGCCCAGCGCGGGCCTTAGAACCCGGGTCGTAGCTTTCAATTTCAAAGTTCAACGTTGCCATGAAGGAATGTAATTCGTGCAAATGTAACTTCGGAGCATGGTTGGTACGTTGTTCAATACCGTGACCGTCGCCGCAGGAGCGGGACTAGGCCTCGCGCTGGGAGGCCGATTGAGCGAATCCCTGCGCAATGTTGTGTTCCAATGCCTCGGGCTGTTCACCCTGAGCCTCGGAATCCGCATGTCCCTGGACGCCCAAACCGTCTTTGCCATCTTCCTTGCCCTGATCGCTGGAACCGTCTTGGGCAACGTCCTCCAACTCGATCGACGAATTCAGTCCATGGCAGGCAGCCAAAACGCAGGTGACGGGTCCGCTCTGGTGCAAGCCGTGGTCTTATTTTGTGCGGGAGCCATGACCCTCATCGGATGCATGCAAGATGGACTGCAAGGTGATGCGACCGTCCTGTTTATCAAAGGGTCGATGGATTTCGTCAGCTCCGCTTTTCTCGCCGCCGCATTGGGCAGAGGCGTCTTATGGGCAGCTCCTGCCGTGCTTGTTCTGCAGGGCGGACTGACCTGGGGTTTTGCGACGTGGGGTGCGGCCTGGTCGGACGTCTTGATTGCGGATTTGACCGGGTTTGGCGGCATCCTGCTACTCGCCTTGGGACTGGACCTATTGAAGATTCGATCTTTTGCGTTGGTTAATTTCCTTCCTGGATTCCTGCTCATCCCGCTTTTTCAGCCCGTTGCCCAATGGGTTGAAAACGACCTTCCATCATTTTTCATTTTTTGATGAGCAATGCGTTTTCGTTGAGGCAGCGTTTCTACTGGGCCTTAAGTGGCCTGGTCGTCTTGACGGCTGTATGGTGGGTTTTGGGTGAGTTGGATCGCAGAATCGAAGGCCATTGGACACGTCCTGGAGATTGGTGGGGACAACATGCCACCTTGAATCATTATGAAGCAGATGTGCAGGTCTACGCCGCTGAATACGAACTTCCGGCTGCATACTTACTTGCTCTGATTCAATTGGAATCCGGCGGAAGAAAACCCGCTGGTAAGCGATTTGAGTCCCACGTATTCGAACGACTCAAAGCCGTCAGGGACGGAAGAAAAGATGCCTACGAACAGATCACGGCGGCGGATTTAGCCGATGCCAGTGATGAAGCATTACAAAATTTGGCCACCTCCTGGGGTCCGTTCCAATTGATGGGCTATAAATGCATTCAATTGGATGTGCAGCTGCGCGACATTCGAGGAAAAGATGCGATCAAAGCAGGCGCACGGTGGATTGACCTGACCTATGGAGACGAATTGAGGGCAGGACGGTACGAAGACGCTTTTCATCTGCACAATACGGGCAAACCGCTTCCTCAAAATGGCATTCCGACGACGTTCCATCCGGACTACATTGAACGTGGAATGCGGTACATGCGTAATTTCACCCTCGATGCCAGCGAATAAATACGCCCTCATACGCTACCGCACCATCGACCGATGTTTGCGCAATGACGCGCGGCCTTTTCCTTCGAAAGAGGAATTGCGCATGGCCTGTGAAGAAGCCCTTTATGGCAGCGATGGAGATCGCATCAGCACTTCGACGATTGAGAAGGACTTGAATGCAATGCGGTACGATGGAGCCCTCGGGTACCATGCGCCAATCGCATATCATCGCGATGAGCGGGGATATTTCTACGAAGAAGAGGACTTTTCCATTGACAACCTCCAACTCAATGACGAAGAACTGGAGTCCATTCGCTTCGCGGCCCGCACCTTAGTTCAATACAAAAACGTTCCCGTCTTCTCCCAATTCGGACAGGCCATCGGTAAAATCGATGACAGGCTGCGCATGGCGCCCAATTTGGAAACCGATGGAATCGACACCATCGTCCAGTTCGAATCGGCACCAGCAACCCGGGGTTCGGAGCACCTCATGCCACTCCTCCAAGCGATTCGAAATCGAGAGGTGGTGAAGATGCGCTACAGAAAGTTCAATTCCGATGGTCCTGTTGATTTGTCAGTGCATCCCTGCCTGCTCAAAGAATATCGCAACCGCTGGTATGTCATCGCTTGGAATCCTGAGCGCACCGGATACCGAACATACGGTCTAGATCGTGTGGAGAGCATGAAGTCAACCGGTGAGACCTTCAACGCGCGAAACGATTTCAATGCAGAACAATTTTTTCAGCACAGCTTCGGTATTTCAAACATGACCGAAGAACCTCAAGATGTCCGTGTTCGATGCAATCAAAGGGAATATGAATACCTGCTTGCCCAACCGGTGCATGAAAGCCAAAGACTTGAGCACACCGAATCGGGCGAATACCGGTTGCATCTACGTGTGTTGGTCACGTACGAGCTGATTCAATTTCTGTTGGGATTGGGAGCTGCTGTCGAAGTGTTGGAACCAACATCGCTTCGGAATCAAATGGCCTCCGCTATGCAAGCCAGCCTCGAACAGTACAAAAAGGCGAAATAGCACTTTTTTTCACCGACTATTTGGGAACGTAAATTCGTTACGGACTGGCTCCCGTGGTTTGTTTGGTCAAATCATTCAAACCGAGCAATTATGTCCATTCCATTGAACCCCCACGCCTTTCAAAATTCATCGAGCATCCAAACCTTGGCTGCAGCTCAAGTTTGGATTAATCGTTTTCCACGCCCCAATCAATTCAATCAGCATGCTTGGCAGACCACCAAGCGACTTGCTCTTCTAGTATGGAAATGTCATTTACAGCAAAAGCCATTTCGGCGCACGCTTAATTTCCTTCATCCGCACTTTTATGAGATGATCAAGACACCCGAAGGTATCAGCTTACTCAACGAAACTCGATTACGCAGATTCGATGAGATTTAATCATGGTATCATACTGTTATCTATTGGATAACAATTCATTCATCTTTTAAAACTTAGCGCTCCTGGTGAATAACATCATCAAGAAAAGTTCCTAAATCGTGCATCATTATCGTAATTTGGATTCATTAGACTTGTTAATTTATCGACTTATTTTGCACTTTAATCGATGTTTTGAATAGATTAGTGGTCGAATGACGCAGCTTCAACAAACCCATCGCCTTTTTAAGGACTTGCAAAATACCTTGCATGCTCGATCAGGCGAAGGTGATGGCGGTGTGTTACTCAGCTTCTCAGGTTCTCTCACTCCAGAAATTCATGATGCGCTCTTGATGCTATCGGAGAATGCCCTAAACCGATCTGGAGCGAAAAGGAAACTGGTGCACCGCATCTCAAGCGCGCTAGTTGAATGCTTGCAGAATGTTAGTCGCCATGGTTGGGTCGATGATGCTGGTGAAATCCAACTTTATTTAACGCTTGAACAAACCCCGCTCGGCTTCCAGATCCGTTCTGGCAACCTGGTCGATTTCGATATGGCTGCCGACTTGCGCACCAACCTGAGTGAAGTCAACGGCTTGACTCATCAAGAATTGCGCGTGCGCTATGTTGAGCGCTTGTGCAACAACGATTGGTCAGAAAAAGGTGGAGCAGGACTTGGACTCATCAGCATGGCCAAAAAGTCCAACGGCCCATTGGATTATCAATTCCAAGAATTGGAGCAGAACATGTTCTTGTTCACTTTGGCCATCATGGTCAAGTCGTAAAGCAACGACTCAAGCGTTTCCCCATAGAACACTCTTCAGGTTTTTCGCTCTTTTTTCCGCGCGGCGGGGAACAGGATGTTGTTCAGAATCAATCGGTAGCCGGCTGAATTGGGATGCAGATTGAGGTCGGTGGGCGGGTCGTTGACCAGGTGGCGGTAATCTTCCGGATCATGCCCGCCATAATACGTCCATTGACCTTGCCCCAGGGTACCGTGAATGTACTTCGCCGATCGTGTGCTCTTCGTTTCCCCCATCACTGTCACATCGGGACGAATGAACTGCTTGCGAAAGGCAGTCGTTTGACCCATGAATCCCGGGATCACGCGCTCATGGCTCTGGGTTAGCATCGTCGGAATGATGTCCCACTTCGCGCTGAAATCGAATAGCGTGAAAAAGTCATTCAGCTGTTTCGTTTTGGAGTGCTCATCCGTCGCATCGATATCCGAGAACTCGTACACCATCGGGTCGGTTATGATTTGGTAATCCTGGAATGCCAAACCACGGGTGAAGTCCAAGTTCTGAACAGCCCCTGGATCCAATGCATCCCCGTCGAAAACAGACTCACAAATATCCACGTCTTCTGCTGCCAGCGCAATGTCGAAAGAGTCCGTTCCAGAACACATTGTAAACAGGAAACCACCGCCCAAAACGAAGTCTCGAATTTGGAGGGCGACGTTGCGCTTCATCACACTGACCTTGTTGAACCCAAGCGTTCGCGCCATGCCTTCTTGTCGCGCTACCTCATCCTGGTACCACGCTGCGCTTCGGTACGATCGGTAAAATTTGCCGTATTGACCGGTGAAATCCTCATGATGGAGGTGCAACCAATCGTACACAGGGAGGGCACCGGACATGATTTCGGCGTCGTAAATAACATCATATGGAATCTCCGCATAGGTCAAGACCAACGTAACGGCATCATCCCAAGGCTGCTTTCCTTCGGGACTGTACACCGCAATTTTCGGCGCGACCTCCAGTTTAACACGTTCAGTATTAGACTCTGGATGCGCAATTTCACCAAGGATTTGTTGCGCCTGAACGTCTGCGATTACTTGGTGACTGATTCCGCGAATTACGCATTCCTCTACTGCAGCGGTCAAATTTGGCACCAAGAAACTGCCTCCACGGTAATTCAACAGCCACTCAATTTCCACGTCGCGCTCAAGCAACCAATAGGCCAACCCATAAGCCTTCAAATGATTCGATTGGCTGTCGTCCATTGGAATCAGCAGCTGAGAAGCGTCCGCGGAATTCCAACTGCATAAGCTGAATACCACCAACAACCATCCAACCACTCCGCTTTGCATTCGCTTCGTCATCATGTTCGCAATTTACGGCGAATGCACGGGTCGCGCTGTGTCAGAAAGGCGCTTCTTCCGCATCCCCCGTTTGAGGTTGCGGCGTGTCCGGATTCATTTTTGATTGGACCGTGACCGTTTGCTGTTTTATAAAATCCGCATTCGGACGCAAGCCTTCTTGGAATTCACCACGGTCAAAAACCGGGTTCGCGAAAGTGTCATAGTTGGCAAATTTGGCCAAACGCTGAATGAACCGCAGTTTGACGGTACCCAAAGCCCCGTGGCGGTGCTTGGCCAATATCAACTCTCCCAGACCCGCCGTATCAATCCCATCCGGGTGCTCCGTCAAACCATAGTATTCCGCTCGATAGATGAATGCCACCATATCCGCATCTTGCTCAATTGCACCCGATTCACGCAAATCGGAAAGGATGGGGCGCTTATCTCCACCACGGGTTTCCACCATGCGCGACAGCTGCGACAAAGCGATGATGGGGATATCGAGCTCCTTCGCGATGCTTTTGATGGATCGTGAAATGGTCGAAATTTCTTGTTCACGGTTGCCGTTGTTGGAGCCTGCAGTCATCAATTGCAAATAATCGATGACCACCATCTCGATACCCGCTGTCGACTTGAGTCGGCGGCATTTCGCACGCAATTCAAAAACGCTCAAGGCCGGCGTATCATCAATGTAAAGCGGCGCATCTGATAGCTTTCCTATCCGTTCGTGGAGCTGTGTGTATTCATGTGGCTGAAGGCTGCCCTTTCGAAACTTATCGGAACTGATCTCGGTCTCGGCAGAAATGAGACGCTGAACCAATTGGACCGCCGACATCTCCAGCGAAAACACCGCAACCGGGACGTTGTACTCGACCGTGATGTTCCGAGCCATGGTCAAAACAAAGGCAGTCTTACCCATACCTGGCCGCGCCGCCAAAACGATCATGTCCGACTTTTGGAAACCGCCTGTGATGCGATCCAAATCCACAAACCCGGTCGAAACGCCGCTAACCCCGCCTTCTTGATTCCGGGCGTTATCGATGTCCTCGAGCGCCTGACGCATGATGCTGCTCATGGATTCATAACTCTTTCGGATGTTGCCTTGTGCCACCTCGAACAACTGCGATTCGGCTTCGTCCAACAAATCCAACACATCGGTCGTCTCTTCGAAGGCCTTTTGCGTGATGACGCTGGAAACGCGAATCAGCTCCCGCTGAATGTATTTCTGAGCGATGATCCGCGCATGGGCTTCGATGTTGGCCGTGCTCGCCACCCGAGCCGTCAACGCCGCCACCGCTTGCGCCCCTCCCACTTGCTGCAAATCGCCCAATTTCCGCAATGCCTCTGTGACCGTGAGGATGTCAATGGGTTCTGATGCGTGAAAGAGGTCCACAATCGCATGGTAAATTCGGCGGTGTGCGTCACGGTAAAAACTCTCTGGTTTCAACACATCAATCACCGCGTTCACAGCGGCCTGTTCCATCATCATGGCGCCCAGTACAGCCTCCTCCAATTCCAATGCTTGAGGTTGGATCTTACCCAACACTTCGGGGGAAAGCGATTGATTTGAGTTTCCCCGTGAGCGAACACGGGTCGTAGAGGCGTCGGTGGAGAAGGAATCGTTCATGGTGATAGGGAGGGTGAAGGTAGGCAATGGATTTGTCCCGAGCAGCACGGATAATTCACAACGCATTGACAAGGTTTTCAACGATGTG
>Ga0181577_10004922_pt1 | contig 10275 bp, 16 predicted proteins | sample 101ome_21_FD_132468 | JGI IMG/M metagenome (GOLD analysis project Ga0181577, IMG submission 132468) | Coastal salt marsh microbial communities from the Groves Creek Marsh, Skidaway Island, Georgia - 101413BT metaG (megahit assembly) | ecosystem: Environmental > Aquatic > Marine > Intertidal... | reverse complement strand
TTGCGGCTAACAGCATCAATGCAACAAATATTATTGCTGGGTCTATTACTGCAAATGAGATTGCCGCTAACACCATTACAACTAACGAGCTGACCTCAGACATACTTAAATCTAGTAACTACTCGTATACGTCGGGTAACTTTTCAAATGCTGGCAGTTTTTTTGATCTTTCTGATGGTGCCATAACTTCAGAAAACTTTTCAATTGACAGTTTAGGGGATGCTTATTTTAGAGGATCAATTACTGGTTCTACTATTCAGTCCAGTACGTTAGAAATTGTTAAAGCAGTTGGTGGCGATAGAGTCTTTATTTCTGAAGGGGGTATTCTTCTTGCCGAAACTGGTGGAAATAGTGCTCCTATTTTAAAGTTTGACACTAACAGTGGTAGTTATACTCATACAATTTTGTCTGATAAAAGACTAAAAATAAGTTCCGGTGGCAGTGGTGGTGTCACGCACATATATATCGGCTCGACTACTGGTAGCAGTACGCAGGGGCCGGTAAACTGTGTTGCAACTGACTTGCAGTTAAATGGCAGCAGCGTCGCTTTGAGTGGTCATAGTCATAGTTCTTATTCCCTTACAAGTCACACACATGCTTATCTTTCTACTAGCGGTGGCACATTAAGTGGCTCTTTAGATGTTAATGGGAATTTAGATGCTAGTATCTACAACAGAAATATCCAGAACGGAACAGAAAGATCTTTGTGGGTAAACTCTGCCAATCAAATAGGATGCCAGCTATCTACTTACAAAGTTAAACAAGACATTGTTAATTTAACTTATGGTCTTGAAGATGTATTAAAAATGCGACCGGTTCATTTTAGATACATAAATTCCCCACATATAGCAAGAATCGGTCTTATCGCTGAGGAGTTAAATGAGATTGTCCCTGAGTCGGTTGTTGACGACCCAGATGATCCAGACTTCCTCCCATCAATTAATTATGACAATCTTGTTGTGCCTTTAATTTCGGCGGTTCAACAATTGTCTCGTAAAGTTGATGAATTACAGAGTCAACTTGACTCTCTATCGTAAGAAAGGATAATTATGTATAATGTTATTATAAGGCTTATGAGTCAGTTTCAATCTATATTCACAAGAGTTTTAGCAGTTTTTGCTGCCTCTGCGCTTAGCGTTGTGGGTGCTGGAGCTATTGCTGGTGTTGAATTATGGAAAGCTGCTCTGATGGCCGGTATTGGTGGTACTGCTACCGTCGTAGAAGCCCTTGCTAGGGCCTACATGGACGATGGTGTGCTTGATAAAGACGAAATTAACGCGGCCTTCAGAAAGGTTGATAAGCGTTCTACTTCGGAAACCTGATTAGTGTATAATATTAGGTAGTATGGCTTACGAGAACTATAATTTTGTGTCTTGGACTACTGGCACGCCCATAACTGGCGAGCGTCTTGCCCAAGTGTCTACTAATATTGAACAGGTCAAGGATGCCACCGATGACAAGCCTCAGGGTATTCTTAAACTTAAGCAGACTTCTACTAACAGTAGCACTTTTAGCGACTTTAATGAGCATGAGCTTATTAAGCTTGCTGATGAGTCGGGTAGTAGCGGTCCAGACAACAGGGTTAGTGTTGATGGAAATAGATATTATAAGTTAGTCTTGAACTTTCCCGGTTTTCACATTAAAGGATCGGGAATGGAGGACTCTACTTATAAGATTAGAGTATACTCAGGCACATTTGGTTCAGCAAATACACTTGTAACCACATGGTCTGTGACTCCTCATACTTTTGATTTCTATGACACAGCTTCAACGCCTGGTACCACAAGTACGACTGTTAAGTCTGTTGGTTACGATTCTGTAATCGGTACAGGGACGTATTCCTATGTGCTGTCTTCAACAAGTTCTGGGCTTACTGGTGAGTCATTCTTTGTTACTGTTGATAGAGATGCTGGTTCAGGAACTTCAAATGCTCCTGACTACTTTATCCGTGCAAATGTTTCCACTGTGCAGTTTTATGTCGAAGATTCTGGTGGGGTCTGATAGATAATTAATGTCCCTCGTCTCTCAGCGTAAAGACATTGAATGGAAAGAAGGTCATCCTTCAGGAAAGTTTAGCGCTAACTTTAATGGCGGTAAATATGTTGATGATAAAGGATATGTAAAACTTTTACGTCCTGAACACCCTAAGAATATTCGTGGCTATATCTATGAGCATAGAGCTGTGATGGAAGCCTATCTGGGCAGAATGCTTGAACCTTGGGAAACCGTCCATCATATCAATGAGGTTAAACTGGATAATCGGGTCGAGAATCTGTTTCTTTGTACTGTCCCAGAACATAGCGCTATTCACAGAGAAGGTAAGAGGCCATCAGAGGCTCACCGTAATAAAATGCGTCAAGTAGCCCGTGATAATAAGCCTCACTTAAAGAAAAGAACTAGGCCCATGAGAGCGCCTAGAGAAAAATCTCTTTAACGCCCACACGGCCCCTGAAACCTGCTACCATGTGTACACTGTCCTATACGCTATGGGAGATTACATGAAGTCATGTCAAGCAGAGGGGTGTAACGTTGAGTTCACACCTAACTCGTCTAACCAAAAGTATGCACACACTACTTGTCGTAAAACTATAGATAGTCTTGGGATTTGTAGGTACCGTAAAGAGAATGGATTGGTAGAAATGCCTGTAGATATTTCATCAGGTGAGCCACCCGAATCGGATGCCGATTTGCGTGTTGCTTACTCAAAACTGTTAAAAGAGTACGATAAAGTTAAGACAAAGAAAGATGATCTTGTCGATGCCCTTTATCGTGCGGCTCTGGAAATGGATGTTAACCAAAAGGTTGCTAAGACTCCTGCTCCTCCAAAGGACAAGAGAAAGGGAAAGACTGAAGAAGTTGCTGTTGCCGTAATTGCAGACTGGCAGTTGGCAAAGGTTACCCCTGACTATAACTCTCAGGTCTGTGAGGAGAGGATTGAGCAGTACGCTCAGAAGGTTATTGACCTTACAGAGATTCAGCGTGCCGATCATCCTGTTAAGAAGCTGCATGTGTGGGCTTTGGGTGACATTGTTGAGGGAGAACTTATCTTTCCAGGTCAATCGTTCTTGGTAGACGGCGGACTTTACAGGCAGGTTACAGTTGATGGGCCTCGTATCATTAAAAATTTCCTAACAAAAATGTTGGAAAACTTTGACGAAGTAGTGTTTACCGGCGTAATTGGTAATCATGGAGCCATTGGCGGCAGGTCTAGGCGTGACCATGACCCTGAGACAAATGCTGACAGAATGCTATATCGTATAGTACAATGGATGTTTGAGAAGGAAAAACGGATTTCTTTTAATATTCCAGACGGTCGGGGTGAAAAGCATTGGTTTGCAGTCCCACAAATTGGAAACTATAGAAGTCTGCTATGCCACGGAGACCAGTTCAATGGATTATCCTCTTTTTACTCGTTCCAAAAGAAAGTTTACGGGTGGAAGGTAGGAGCACTTGGGGAGGACTTTGACGATGTATACCTTGGACACTGGCATACGCCAACTAAGATGACATTTAACACTATCCAAGTAAGAGTCTCAGGCAGTCCTGAATCTACAAACACTTATGCTATGGAAAGTCTAGCCGCTATTGGTAGACCGTCCCAGCCTTTGATGTTTGTTCACCCTGATAAGGGTATAGTCACCGCAGAATATAACTGCTGGTTGGACTAAGGAGGAAAACATATGAATTTATCAGCGGCACATAAGAGGCTTATTGCCTCATACGGACGTAGCGTTTTAGGCGCTGCTCTTGCAACGTACTCCGCAACTAGCGATTGGAAGATGGCTCTTAACGCTCTTTGGGCGGCTCTCGTTCCTGTTGCTATGAGATTCCTGAATCCTGCCGATCATTCGTTCGGCACGAACGCAGAATCCTGATTGAAAACTTAATGTAGATAGCCCCTCTGCTTGAAAGACATGGTAAAATAATCATATGGATATTAAATCCAAAGTACCGTTAAAATGCTCTTCTTGCGGAGGGGCTAAATACATTGATGATCCCTACTTAATCCACGACACATGGTTCGTAGACGTTGTGTGCATCAACTGTGGGAGGTCGAAAGACATTGAGGTCGATAGGCTCCGCAAGGTTTTAGAAGAACTTGAAAAGGCGTCTAAAGTTGTTAACAGATAAGATAATCACAAACAAAATCTATCAATATTCAGGATCGCTTCATAAGGTTAAGAAGATCCATAAAACAAAAAAGCAAATTGTCGTTCAGAGTATGGCTGATAACAGCGAACTGGTGATTCCGCTTGATGGCGCAGAAATTCTTCTTTCTCGCCTCTACACGATTGGTGAAGTTGCTAAGATCGTGGAGCGAAGGTCTGATACTATCAGGAAGTATGAGAAGAGAGGACTTATTCCGAAGCCTAGTATTTCTGGAGACGATTACCCATCCTATAAGGGTTGGAGATTCTATAAGACTGACGAGGTTTACGAGATTTCAAGTTTCTTTTCAGATAGGACACCAGGCCGACCAGTCAAAAAGGAGAAGGATGTTAAGAAGCAAGTAGCCGGTAAGATCAAAGAACTTAATCAAAAGGTTAAATTAACGAACAGGAGTTTTGTAAATGCAAAATGAAGTAGAGATTTGGGCATCTATCGGTATTACCAAAAATCTTGGTAATTATGAGTCACTTAGGCTTGATGCAGGTGCTAGAATTAAAGCATCGTCTGAGAATGACGAACAGGCTTGGGCTAATCTGTGGAGTGCTGTAGACGAGCAGATCGAGGCTAAGCTTCGGGAGTTAGATAGTGAGTCAGGACAATGATTGGGGACACAAGGCCCTTTGTAGGAGAGACAATTTTCCTGAAGCATGGACTTCTTCAAGAAGATCCGACATGGAGTACGCTAGGCAGATTTGCTCAAGATGCACAGTAAGACCCGATTGTCTGTTTTCTGCTATTTATGAACAAGAGTTCATAGGTGTTAACGCAGGAATTACAGAGATTGAGTATCTTATGAAAACTTGGCAAGAGGTAGAGCATGAAGAAGAAGATAACTGGCGAAGATCTGATAAACTTATTCAAGACTTGTTCAGAGAAATACTCTAAGCTTTTTATACCTGATTCGCCCCGTCAGGATGATGTGGCTGATAGTCTGGCACGACATTACGACGGTGATCTGCTTGAAAAGGCGGTGATGTGGTATATTGAGAGCAGACCAGGACCTTTCCTTATCTTTGACTTCGCTATTGAGTCCAGAGATATTGTTGAGAAGGTGAAATATGAGAGCGAGGCAAAGTCCCGCTTTCAAGATATCGTAGAAGAAACACGCAAGAGAATGGAAAATTCTTGAACTACGAAATAAAACTACTTAACTCCATTATTGAGAGTGGAGAGTACGTAGATGCTGTAAACAGCGGAGTAGAGAATGTCTTTGTAGAGTACAAGGACGTATGGAACTTTATAGTGGGTCACTACGATGACCACAAAAAGGTTCCGTCTAAGGACACTGTAAAGTCCCACTTCTCAGACTTTGAGTTCTTCAACACGCCTGAGCCGATGGCTTACTACGTTGATGAGGCGAAGAAAGAGTCGCTGGCTTTTCAGACTCGTCAGATTGTCGCTAAAGCGCACTCTCTGATCACTGAGTTAGGTCCAAAAGATGCTTTATCTTATCTGATGGAGAATACATCTAAGCTCTACAAGTTCTCAAGTAGCTTGAAAGATACTGATCTTGTTAGCGAGTGGCGTGATCGGTTTGATGACCTCAAAGAGCGCTCTGAGAACCCTGAGAAGCACTATGTAGGTATCCCGAGCGGCATCGAGGTCATTGACAAGACTTTTGGTGGCTGGCAGGAGGGCGACTTTATCGTTCTGCTGGGCTGGACAGGTGTAGGTAAGTCATTTATTGCTAGACTATTTGCGGTTAACGCTTGGAAGGCTGGCTATCGTCCCATGATCATCTCTCTTGAGATGAACAAGAAGCAGGAGGGGCAGAGGCTTGATACGCTTCTTAATAATGGTGAGGGTCATTTTACCAACACTGATTTGATTAAGGCTAATCCTGCCATTGTGGACACTTACGAGTCTTGGGCTGAGGCTACATTCACAGGTAAGCAACCTATTTATCTGGTCACCTCTGAAGGCTTGGAGACAGCCGATCAGAACATGGTCCAGGCTAAGATTGATCAATACCAGCCAGACATGGTGATTTTGGATTACCACGGTCTGTTTGATGATGCGACAGGAGCTAGAAATGAGACTGAGAAGGCTAAGAATCTTTCTAAGGCATTCAAGCGAATTGCTGTCAAGAACAATATCCCTATTATCGACGTTGCTGCTGTTACTATGGCTGACGGTCACGGTGATAGGCCACCTGAATTGGAAGAAGTGGCATGGTCAAAACAGTTAGCTTATGATGCTGACCTGGTACTTGCCATCCATAGAGAGTTCAACTCTGACCTGTTTCAAGTTGTGTCACGCAAGGTAAGACGAGCGACACAGTTTGGTTTCTATTTAAGATGGAATCTAGAGACAGGGAAGTGGGGTGAAGAATGGGACGTAGGCTGATGGAAGATGTGCTTTACACTCTTACTGGCGAAGCTGCTGATGTTGAAACAATAGCAAGACTTCGGCCTTGGATGGAGGACGAGATTCGCATCGAACACGGGGCTTTTAGTAAGACTAAGTTGTACACAGATTATATTCGAGAAAGAGAGATCTTTGAGTTCAAGATCGTTTTCTACAGGTAATATAGAGAAGGCAGTCCTTGATTTACTTAACGGTCAAGGTGTAGAAGTACACACACAGTCAGGTAGTGAAGTTGCTATCTACTGTCCATTCCACGACAATCACAATAGTCCTGCGTGTTACATAAACACGAAAACGGGGCTGTGGCAGTGCTTTAACCCTTCGTGCGGTAAAAAGGGGAACTTTAGGCAACTGTACAAGCATATGACCGGTAAGACTTACGGTCGCGAGTGGATACTTGATCCTATTAATTTACAACGGGAACTTGATTTGTCATTAGCAATCAGGTCAGAAGAAGAGGAGTTATCATTAGACAATGTGGGAGTGGATTATGATTCTGGAGAGGTGTCTAATTTACAGACATTGATTGATCGTGGGTACATGATAGAGACGTTGGAAGAGTTTGAGATTGGATATTCTAAGGTCAAGGATAGGGTTGTTATACCTGTTAGGGACACTCAGTATAAGATTGTGGGCTTAATTGGTCGGGCAATCCATGAGTGGCAAGAACCTAGATACCTCTATAATAAAGGTTTTAAGAGAGCAGACGTTCTATTCAATATCCAGAATGCTAAGAGATATGACTCAGTAGTTATATGTGAAGGCAGTCTTGATGCGATGAAAGTTTCTCAGGCAGGTTACAAGAATGTTGTGGCTACGCTTGGAGCTAAGGTCTCTGCAAATCAGGTCAAGATGATCAGAAAATTTTTTGACTCTGTGGTCATTTTTTCTGACAATGACGACGCTGGGGCGGAGATGCGGAGTGCTATAATAGATGAGTGTCGTGGGAAGGAACTGTTTACAGTTGCTATACCTGACGGGCTTAAAGATCCGGGCGACATGACTCAAGAACAGATAGTTCACGCAATTGAAAATAAGAAAACATTTATAGGAGATTACACATGACATTTACAAGCATTAAAACTTTACAAGACATTGAAAAGAACATTCCAAGCAAGTCTGGGGGTGGAGGGGCTAAGAAGTTCTTCAACCTTCAGTCTGGAGATACATACAAGATCAGGTTCCGTCAGGAACTTACTGAAGATTCTAAGAACTACGACGAGGAAGTCGGCACCGGCATCATCGTCCCAGTTGTTACTTCACCGATTAACTGGAAGTGGCGTTGCGCTTCCACCGCCCAGTCAGCCGAGCATGGCTACCGCTGTTGGGCCACAGAGCAAATTGGTCAGGATGGCCGCTGGAAGCCTAAGCCACACCTTTTGATCAACATTGCTGTTGAAATTGACGGGGTTTGGGAGGCTCGTATTCTTGATACGACTTTCAATCAGCGTCACATCGGACTTATGCTCATGGAGTATGCTAAGGAGTTCGGTACCATTGTGAATCAGAACTTTAAGTACAGCCGCACTGGTTCTGGCGCTCAGGACACTAACTACAGCCTTATTCCTCTAGGTGAGAGTGAGCCTGACGCTTCTATTGCTGATCAGCCTTACCACCAGTTGGATACTGTTTACATGACTCTTAGTTATGATAAGCAGAAGCAGTTCCTCACTACCGGCGATCTAAACAACGACGGTTGGTGATTCCGACAGTGCGATTGTGTGGTGGGGGGAGCAATCCCCCCACCCATCGCAGGAAAGGTTGTTATGAGTAAGGCTATTTGTCTTGATGTTGATGGGGTCGTCAGCGACCTCGTTGGCGGAATTAATAGAGAACTAGATAAGCGTGGCTTGTCGGATTTTGATTATGCTCATTGGGTTGTGGGTGTGTTTGAGGACGAGTTGACTCAGGAGATTTTTGGGGATGCTACGTTTTGGATGAATCTGAAGCCGTTTGTTGATTCGTGGTATCAGGTGAATGAGTGGTGGGCTGATGGTTTCGATATTTTTTTGGTGACTGCTCGTTATTCTGAGGTGGCTAAGAGGACGTTGTTGCCGTGGTTGGATGCGTGGCGCATCCAGTATTCGCAGGTGTTTTTTAAGGATATGGGGTCTAAGTTGGAGATTGTCTCTGAGCTAGATCCTGTGTTTATGGTTGAGGATAATCCTTATGAGGTTCGTGCGTTGAGAGATGGTGATGTTGATTGCTATTTGATGCGTGCTTGGTATAACTCGCAGTTTTGGGAGGATTTTCCTTCTATTGGTTCTTTGTCGGAGGTTGTGCTGTGAAGTTTGGTTCGTTGTTTGCTGGTGTTGGTGGTTTTGATTTGGGTTTTGAGGCTGCTGGAGGTGAGTGTTGCTGGCAGGTTGAGTGGGATAAGTATTGTCAGGAGGTGTTGAGGTTTAGGTGGCCGAATGTGCCAAAGTGGGAGGATGTGCGTGATGTGTCTGGCTACGATTTGGAGCCGGTTGATGTTATTACGTATGGGTTCCCGTGTCAGGATTTGAGTATTGCTGGTTATCAGGCTGGTCTTGATGGTGAGCGTTCTGGTTTGTTTTTTGAAGCTATTCGTATTATTAAGGAGATGAGAGATGCAACAGCAGGAGAGTTCCCAAAGGTTGTCGTCGCAGAGAATGTCACCGGACTTCTTACTTCCGACGGAGGCGATGCAATGGGGAGATGCCTTGACGCGCTGGCCGAAGCAGGGGCGTTGGTCAGCGAGTGGTGTGTGTTGGACGCACAATGGTTCGGAGTTCCCCAGCGACGGAAGCGGGTGTTCCTTGCCTCTGTCTTCGATTCTGCAATCGCCGGAAGATGTGCCGACGAAATTTTCCCTCTCGCCGCAAGCGGCGCAGGGTATCCTGAACAGGTCGGAGCGCAGGGGGAAGCCGTTGCCGGAGAAGTTGAGGGAGGCTCTGGAGTTGTTGGTTCGTACAGGATGCTAGGTTTTGGGCATTATACGGATGATAATTCTGCTTCTACGTTGAAGGCTAGGGATTATAAGGATGCGACTGATCTTGTGGCTTTTGTGAAGGCTAAGAGGGCGCAGACTGCTGAGGATACTGAGTCTTGGGATGTTGATCGTCCTGCTCCTACGTTGAATTGTTTTGATCAGGGGGATAAGAGGGCGACTGTTCTTGTTGCGTCTGATGTTGCTTTGAGGCGTTTGACTCCGGTTGAGTGTGAGCGTTTGATGGGCTGGCCTGATGATCATACGTTGTATCGTGCTGATGGTAAGAGGACTTCTGATTCTCAGCGGTTTAAGATGTGTGGTAATGGGGTTGTTGCTCCTGTTTCGAATTGGGTTGCTAAGCAGATTGAGGTTTTGTTGTGACGGATTTTGTTCATCTGCATTGTCATAGTGAGTATTCGTTGTTGGATGGTATGTCTCGTCCTGAGGATATTGCGAATATTGCTTCGACTAATGGTCAGTTTGCGGCGGCTATTACGGATCATGGCACGATGGGTGGTGTTCTGAAGTTTCAGGATGCTTGTGATCGTTCTGGTGTTCGTCCGTTGTTTGGTGTTGAGGCGTATTTTGTTCCGTCTATTGAGACTGATTCTGATGCGAAGTATGAGCGGTTTCATTTGATTTTGCTGGCGAAGAATAATGCTGGGTTGCAGAAGCTTTTTAAGGCTAATCAGGTGGGCTGGAAGGATAACTTCTACTACAAGCCTCGCATGGACTTTGAGCTGTTAGAGCAACTTGTTGATGGCGATGTAATCGCGCTGTCTGGT
>Ga0181577_10004920_pt1 | contig 10276 bp, 10 predicted proteins | sample 101ome_21_FD_132468 | JGI IMG/M metagenome (GOLD analysis project Ga0181577, IMG submission 132468) | Coastal salt marsh microbial communities from the Groves Creek Marsh, Skidaway Island, Georgia - 101413BT metaG (megahit assembly) | ecosystem: Environmental > Aquatic > Marine > Intertidal... | reverse complement strand
GTACTTGCCCTGCCAGATGTTGCGCTCGACAGCCTCGGCGGTCTTAGCAGCAACGTACTGAGCCACGAACGTCGTGAAGTCAGCAGGAGCGGCGGAGTTTTGTCCGCGCATCTGAGCACCTTCCCACGTAGCGCGGAGGTCTTCGTTGCATACCTGCTCGTTAATCTTCAGAGCGTCGACGGCCAAGATAGCCTCGCCCAAAGTCAACTGACCAGAACCGGGGGTTGAGAACGCGCAGTCGTCGTTGGCTTGGATAGCCACGCCGGAGAACTTCCGGAGAACTGCTTTAGAGTGAACATTTTCACGGACGGTCACATATCCGTTCGCGATGGTGTCGGCAGACAAGACAGCGGCGGACACGTAAGGACGTGCCGCTTCTCCCGTGTAAGTACCGACGGCAACAGTTGCGTTTGCCATTATTTAGAGAAGTTTTGAAGGAGAGCTGACACGCGCTCCTGAGTTGATAGATTCTTGAGGTCGAGAGGCTCACGCTTCGTCGTTGGGGCTTGATGCTTCAGGCCCGCTTCGGCGGCTTTCTTTTGGATGGCTTCGAGCTCCGCCTTGACAGCGGCAAGTTCGACAGCTACAGCGTCCTCTTCTTTTTTTGGTTCGGGGGTGTCGGCTGACATCTCCTCCTTGTCGTCCTTGTTCAAGGCTTCAAAGGCGGCAGCAATCATCTCCTCGACTTGGGCTTTGGTGACGTAGCTGGGTGTCTCCTCAGCTTGCACCTCTTCCGTTTCTTCGGAGGATTCTACCTCTTGGGTTTCTTCTGAGGCTTCAACCTCTTCGGTTGATTCTGAAACTTCTTCGGAAGCCTCTACTTCCTCCACTACCTCTTCGGTAGCTTCGCCAACAGAAGTGACAACACCGCCGTCACCGACTACGATGACACCGCCGTCTTGGAGCGTGTAGTCGCCGGGAGGCAAGGGGATGTTTTCCCCCTCGTCGTTGATGATGTAGGCTTCTACACCTTCTGCGAATTGTTCTGCGTCGGTGTAGATCACCGTGCCGTTTTCGAGTGTGGCTTCCGCCATCTCGGTGCGCTTCTCCTCGCTCACCGTCAGGTTGACGTTGAAACGATTGAAGACTTCTTGCACTCGTTCTTGGATAGTCATGGAGTCCTTTTTTTCAATGAGTATTTCAAAGCCTCAATCCTCAAGTGAATCGAGCTCTTTTTTCAACGCCTCAAAGAATTTGAGGTCGACGATTTGCTGGACAAGCTCCGAGAGCATCTCCTCGTCTTGGTTCTTCTTCATCTTGTCAGCAAAATAGCCCTCGATGGAGAAGCCTTTGACCTTGCCTTCCTTCACCCACTCCTGCCAGATAGCTTCGTTGTCTACCTTAACAGCGACCATCCACGTACCTACCGGGACGTCCAACCCGTAGAGGGCGGATTTGTCTTTCTCTTTGTCCTCTACCATCCACGACTCTACCACGGTGAGGCCGTTGATGGAGTGTTCGTGTTCGAGGGTGTGGTTGGCTTGGTTGCCGTGCTTCAAATAGAGCTCCGCCGCACGTCGTACCGTAGCCTTCGAGAAGTACACGTAAAACTCGTCTTCTCCGTTCTTGCGGTAGATAGGCTTATCCGGGACGAGGGCAGGGCCGAGGAGGATACGCTTGTCTGTGTCGGCCTCGGCAAAGGATACCTTCTGTTCTTTGAGGGCGATGAAGTCGAGCTCAATGGCTGGGCGGTCTACAATGCTGATCGCGTCGATGCCGTACAGCTCCGCGTCTTCGTCGATGATTAGTTCTACGATTCTCATAACGTGCTTTGATCTTGGATTTTCTTGTTTGCTTGTTGGGCGGTTGTGACGTTCTCGCTGATGACGTACGTCTCGATGACTTGTTGTTGTGCTCCTTCGCCCAAGAATCCGAGGTCGAGGGTAGGGGCGGGCGGTGTTATGCCTGCGGCAGTAGCAGCCGAAGCCGCCCCGCCCGTTCCGGCGTAGGTAGACCCTCCACCACTCGCCCCGCCTTGGAACGTTTGGCTTTGAATCTTCTTGACGTTAGCCAGACCCGCAGCGGTGGCAGCGACAGCCGCAGCCGTACCCAACCCCGGCCCCACCACGGGTATACCTGCAAGCGATTTGAACGCCTGTACCGCGCTCTCGTATGTCGAGATGAGGGCTTGTGCTGTCTGTATCTTTTTAGACCGCTCAAAGCCTTTCTTTTGTTCCTGCTCTGACTCACCCGTAAACGCTTCGTTCAGGGCAGCGAGGGCGTCGAGGGTGGACTTGGTGATGTCGAGCCGGGCCTGCTTGATGGCTTCGGCCGTGGCAAGCTCTTCTTCTCGCTCCTTATCTCTGCGCTCTTTGTCCTTGGCGGCTGCCTTGTCTTTCTCTTCTTGTTCCTTTTTACGCGCGTCCTCTTCTGCCTTGGCTTTTTGGTCAAGGTACTTCTGCTCAACGGCAGCGAGGTCTGCATTCAGTTGCTCCGTAGCGGCCCGCAGTAGCCCTTCGTCGTCGCCTGCGATGGCTACGCGCTCGTCGTACTTCTGCATAAGGGCGAGTTCCTCACGCTCACGAGCCGAAAGGGTGAGGGCGTAGAGCTCGTCTTCCAATTTCTGACGCGCGGCCAGTTCATCCTCGGCGGCTTTCTGCGCTTCTTCGGCGGCCTTACGTGCGGCCTCCTGCTCCTGCTTGGCTCGTGCCTCCCGTTGTAGGATAAGGGACTGCCTTTCGCCTTCCAGTCGCTTCTGAGTGCGTAGCGAGCGCGTCTCCAAGTCGATGACGGCCGCCTGTGCTTCGGCTACCGCTTGAATGGTCTCTTCGTCGCTCTTTGCAAGCTCCGCCTTACGCTCCAAGATGCGGGCACGCTCACGCGCAAACTCCAACTCTTGGGCGATGGTTTCCTGTTCTGCTTGGATAGCGTTGTCGAGTGCCGCGATCCTGTCCTCGTAGGCGAGTTTTTCGTCTTCTACGAGCAGACGATTTTCTGCAATGAGCTTATTTGTCTCGGCACGTACCGAAAGGAACTCCCGCTCGGCCACTTTGAGGGCGTTCTCTTGCCGTGCCAATTCTGCGGCGGCAGCGGCAGCGGCTTGTATCTCCTTGGCGTAGTCGGCAGTAGCTTCGGTGGCGTCTTCAACAACCTCCGTAACTGACTCGACACCTAAAGCCACCTTCCCCACCGCATCCGCAGCTACCTTTCCGGCCTCTCCAAACCGACCCTCGAAAAGCAGCTGGATAGCCTCTCCCAATTTTGGGACGAGTTCGAGCATACCCTCGAAGCGGTTGGTGATGTTTTCACGCAGGGCAGAGGCGAAGTCAAGAAGAGCCTGCTTGGGGTTGGAGAAAGCATTGAAGATAGCTTCTCCGACATTGATAAGGATGTCACGGAGCTTCTCCATAACAGTCCCCAGCACCGCCGTAATAACGCGCAGACGTTGGGCACCTTCCTCGGTGTCTTTGAAGTACGATACAAGACCCGCAATGGCCGTAATCAAAAGTCCGATACCTGTGGCGGCAAGGGCTACCCGGAAAGATTTGAGACCCGCGATGCCGCTTTTGAGGCCGCTTGCAAAGTTCTTTAATCCAGACACGGCCCCGCCAGTCATCTTGTCGAGCTGGTTGGTAAGTCCTGCGGTAGCTTGCGACGTCTTCTCTACCCCCTGCTCTACTTTGCCGATGCTCTTCTCTACGTTTTGAGTATCGGCATTGAAGGTGATGACTACCTCTTGATTCACAGCCATGACAAGACGTTATAAATGACCAACACACACGCCGCGCAGAAGCAGGCCAAATAGACCCCCGTCAGGAGGTAGTCGAGGGGCGTAAGCCACCACGGAAGGGGAGCCTTCACCTTGTAGGCTTGCAAGAGGTCTATTCCTCTCATGATGTGCTTGGGGTCTTTCATTGGGGTTGCGTTGTTTGGTTGAGAGGTTTGCACACGTTCAAAGGAGTGACGCCAGAGATAGGCGTGGAGTTGGGCACCCAGCGGTATCCGTACTTGGTGCAGCACGCCTGCGAGCCGAAGTCGGGCGAAGCCTCCGTCGAAGAGTTGAAGAGCACGATGTTAAAGCGGCTTGAATAGCCCGTCGGGGTGTCGGCGCAGTCGGTCTCCGAAAGTTGAATCTTGCGGGCTTTAATCTTGGCGCTTCCGTCGCCGTTGAGGTCGGTAGTCATTGAGAGAATACGCCACCACGCCCCGTTGATATATACCTTCTTATTCCACTTCCACGTGATCACCTCAATGAGCGGGAGCTTCACGGTGCATTCGAGCAGCCGCGACTCCTCCGAATAGAGCTCCCGGATATATCCCTTCCAGTATTTGTAGAAGAGGGTGTTCACGGGGTTGCACTCCTGCGGGATAAAGCTCGCCTCCATCCCGAAGTTCAGATCGTTGTCGGTGATGGTGGGATAGTCCGCCGAGTACGGAGAGAAAAGAGGGAAGTATGTAGAAGGCCCAACGGTGGTTCCTGCGTCGTTTCTAATATACCACTCCCCAAACGTCGTAACCGTTCCTCCCCAATATGCGAGCATGGGCAAAGGCTTGCCTACTGCGCTGCCGTCGGACTGAAGGCTGCGATGGATAGGAAAACCTGACCCGGGGATGAGGGAGATGATGTAGTTTCCGACTTGGGTTTGGATGGACTTCTCGCCCGTGGCGAAGTCGTTGTCGGGATCGAGCACGCGGTATGCGCCATATACCCTGTCGAGGCTTTTCTGTACGGCGTCGCTGATGAAGTCCAACCCCTCCCGATACGTCCAGTCGTAGCGTCGGGCTTGTATGTCGGTGGTGGGATACAGGGAGATCGTCTTGTCGCGGTGTACCCTCTCATCCCAGTTGAGCTCGTCGCCTGTGTCGAAGTAGTCGTCAAAGGGCTCTATGATGAGTTGTCCTTTCAAACCCGACGGGATGAACACGAGGTTGAACATCTTTTGCAACGAGAGCAGGAGGTCGATTTGTTTGAGCTCTGGAAGGTTTTTGCTCATATCCACCGTCTGCCCTGTATAGGGAAGTCCTGCCGTAATTCTGAGCGACGTACCCGCCCCAGAGCCTACCGAGTTTGTGCCGTAGATTACAGCTCCTGTTCCAGCTACCCTTCCACGCAAGTCGAGGTAGTCGCCTGTGGCTAAAGTCACAGAGAATGTTGCCACCCTGTTATATCCTACTCGCGGGTTGCTGGGGATAGAAAGCGATTCCAAGATAGAACCATTTTTGTGTAGCTCGATTACCACCGTTCCCGAAATAGGGAAAGAATAAGAGTACACCACCTCAACCAAATAAGTTCCTCCATACGGCGCGGTGTATCTGTCAAAGCTGTTGTTCCAGTTATCGCCTTCGTCTACGCCTCCCGTTGCGGTGTCGGAAAGATTCAACACCGACAAAGAAGTTGCCGTGTAGTCAGCAGACAAAGCCGCGCGAGCGTCGTCGTTGTACGCTGTGCTACTCAAAGGAACGGCGGAACCATTATACGCTGGGAGGTAGATGTTCCCGAAGTCGGCAGAATCGAAGAAGTCAGAGACGTAGGTGAGGCCCGCGTCGGAGAAGATTTGGTCTACCAACGTCCGAGCACGTACGAAGGGAGTGAGCTCCCCTTGCCATAGTCCGTCGGTGTCCGTCCACGGGGGGTTGTCAGGAAACGACCAGTTGAAGCCTTTGTCGATAAGGCCGTAGATTACCTCGCCAGAGAAGAGCTGTCCCGACCACGAATTCTGGATATTGACAAGGTTAAGCTCGTGATTGTACGCGGAGAGGTCGAGGTCGGAGAGTTGCTTGTCGCCCACAGCTTTGGCGATGTCGAGCGATTCGGCAAAGAATACCACTTCGATGTCTTCGCGGTCGCCCGTCTTCTTCATCCCCTTCACCTGCATATACCCCTCAACGATGGGTGACTCTTTGTCCAAGATGGCAGCCGGAAAACGCTTCTTGAAAAGCGTGGTTCTCAAGTCCCCGTTCTCCGTTCCTTCCGGGATATATCCAGCCTGAAAGATGTCCCCAAAGCGGAAGCGGTTGTTGGCCGTGTTGGGTATGGTGAAGGTCTGCGAGTACGAACCCGCTGGGCTTTGGATATTCTCGATGTCGGAGAACTGGAGCGTGAAGTTGAGGGGCTCGTTGATATAACCCTCCAAGCGGACATACACTCCCGAGGTAAGTCCTGCGCCGAGGGTCAGCATTTCAGGTTGGTCAAGAGTTCAACTTCGCAAGAGATAGGCAGGAGCTTTGAGGCGCTCTGCTCGTGAGCGTAGTTCGTCGTCTTCATGCGGCAGGGATACCACTTGCCGTCGTACCGCACCATGAGGTAGGTCGCTGTCATAGCCGACTTGAAGAGCTCACGCTCCGCGTCAGAGAAGAAGTCCTCCGACAAAGAAAAAGAACGCTTGCCCGTAGACGGGAGGGGCACCCTTTCCGGTTCGTTGCCGTACAATTCAGCACCGAAAGTCAAACCCAACCCCGAGAAGCGGCTTTCAAGGTCGAGGTTTGTGGTGTACGTGTCGCGGCCTCCTACGTCGTAGTTGTCTTTCACCCTTCCGTCAAAACGTAGGATTTCGGCTCCGCCACGCGATCCAATCCAGTACAACTGCGCGGGCTTGTGCTTAATGGGGCGGCAGTCGCGATATACCCGGATGGGTATGCAGTTGTTTGTGGCTCCGTCGTTGGGTGTGATTTGGATGTAGTCCCACGGCTCGGTGGTGAGGTCGTAGGTAGTTGCCCAATTTGCGTTGTCGTTGATGTTAGCCGGGCCGATGGGTATGTGCTGCGCGGCGCTTTCCCAATTTGTAGGCACCGAAGCCAAAGACAAGTTGAGGATGTTTTGTGAGGTGCCGTTGTAGTAGACGGTATAGTTCACCGTGTCCCAGTCGCAGTTCGCGGTGTCCTTGCCCGTGTCGTAGGTGTAGGAGTAGTTCTCCATCTGAAGGAGGGTGGCCGCTCCTTCGTCCTCGGGTGCCATATCGACACGTATATACGTCGTGTCTTCCCTGTCTGTCATCCACCCCTTTTTTGTGGCGCTGTCGGGGAAGTAATCGGAGAAGTCCTGCGACCAGTCCCAGCCTTGGTTGGTGGCGTAATAGATTGGGATGTAGTTGTGGCTTCCTTGCAACGCGCTTTTGACGCCTCCCGTCACGGAGTAGAATTGAAACTGCACCCCGTAGGTATTCTCATAAAAGACCGAGATAGCTTCAACGCTCGGCGTAGGTTTACTTCCTGTTGTGAAAGTCAAATACGGCGCATAGAAACCCTGACTTGAAGCCGTCCACGTCTCCATGTTGAGCGTTGCTTCGTTAGAAGAGGGGATGGTTGAAGCGACGTAAGCCGTGGCAATAGGGTTGGCACCAACCGTCCCGGCCATATTCACGGCGTACATTTCCACGAGCCACGTGTCGATGGTTACAGCCGTGTCCCTCCATCGTAGCTGGGCACGCTGACGCCAAGGGAAAGGGGCTTCTGTTGGAGGGGTGAGAAATTCAAAGGCCATTACTTGGGCTTGATAGTGATGTTTCCTGACTTAAACTCCAACGAGCGGAGCAGGTCTTGAGCGAGGGCTTGGCCGAGTTCGGCTTGGTATTGTGGCACGATGGATTCGAGAGCCACGGTGTAGTAACGCAGCCCTTCGATACCTTTCCTCTTGATGCTTCGAGCGATGAGGAAGGCGGCACTACGGACTCGGTCGCCACCTCGTGGCCCTTTCTTTTTGATGAACCCGCCACCTACGGCTTGCAGGCGGACGGGCTTGTCTTTCATCCATTGCACGATTGAATCAACGTGCTTGCTGCTGGGGTTCTCGTACTTGAACGAATAGGGCGCGTTGCGGTTCTTACGTGTCCCGTTGACGCCCCAATGGATGAACGCCGCATAAGGCAGGGGAGAGCCAAAAGAGACCCTCCCCCCCTTGAGCGAATAGGTCAGGGACTTTTGAAGGCTACGCGAAGCCACCCCGTAGGAGCGGTTCTTGCCAATCTTACGCGAGCCGAGCTCACGCTTGGCTGCGTTGTTGACGTCTTCGGCAAACCTGCCGAGTACCTTCTCAAAGTCCGTCAGGTTCATTTGCTTTTACCGAGGATGATGGCTTGCAAGATGCGCTTTACCAAGTCGACGAAGTTGTCGTCTTTCTCGGTTTCGGTGAGTGCCGTGATCGTGCCAGCGGCGGCGATTACAGCGAGGGCGATTTCAGCCCAGTTTTCAAAAATAAAGTCCATTATTTGGAGGGATTAAGGTTTGCGATTTGTGCTTCGAGAGCTTCGATTGTCTCGCAGAGTTCATTGATTGCCGAGGCGAGGTCGTTGAGGGTGAATAACTCACCTTCGAGTTGTTCGGGTGTAAACTTGGTGTGCATTATGTGAAGGAATAGCAGACGTTGAGAGTGACGTAGAAAGCGGCGTTGCCTGTCACGTTGTAATATCCAAAGGCGAGTTCGTCACCTGCGGCAAATGACCAGCCCGTGGGTGAGAACGTTTCGGTGTAGTTGGACGTGGTGTAGGGTATGGTCTGCTCGTAGGTCGGGGTGGAGGTGATTTGCACCAAGCTCATTTGAGTCGCTTTCCACACTCCGACCTTTACTTGTGTTCCGCCTTGTACGTGGACGCTCACATGGTCGATTTGACCTGCCTTCGGGACGTGCCATATCATATAGTGCTGCCAGTTCCCCGAGTTCCTCATCGTGTTGGTGTACGTGTAGAAGCCGTAGTATTGTGAGGTCGTCGTCGAGGTGAAGCCTGTCATAAAGAATGAACCCGCCCCGTTGAAGCTACCACCTCCACCACCTCCCGAGGCGCTCAGTGTCGTCCCGGTCATGGTGAGGTTGGTTCCAATCGTAGCGTACGTCAGCTTGCTGTCGGAGTCGTCCCAAAAGACGAGCTTGTCGGCTCCTGCATTCTGACTCCCGAGATTCTGCCCTGCCGCCATGCGCAAAACGTCGTTCGCGTTGGCGTTGATTGAAACGTCCGTCGAGTTGTCCGTTCCCGCTGGGTCCACGTTTAAGACGGACTGCATCTCCGCTTGGGTAATTCCCGTGGCGAGCTGTGGCGTACCCGCGTTGTCCTCTACGGCTGGGTTGGCTGGGAGGTCGACGTTGACCCACTTTCCGATACCCGCGTTGTACGCAATGACTTGATTTGAGACGAGGCTTGTGAGGGTTACGTCGTCGAGGTTCTCTACGTCGAGTCCTGAGTCACCTACCGCGTTGAAAATCGTATTAAGAGCCGAGATGGTCGCGGCCTGAGTTGCACCCAAAGGGAGGCTCGTAGTAGCGTCCACGTAATCCGCGAAGGGGATGCCTTTGGCGATCACACGAGAGGAGATTCGCTCGGTGATGGTGACGCCTGTGGTGAGGTACGCGGAAGCAATCAAGTACCCGTTCAGAGGGTAGTAGTCGTTGCCTACTTTCACCGCGCCTGTCGGGGTGGAGTCAATTCTTATCATGTGAAAGTGATTTCAAAGTCGATGCAACGAGCCGTTCCTGCGGAATAGAGACCAGCCGTCTCAAGGAAAATGCCCACGGCCGCGTGCGAGCCTACCACCAAATTCCCGCTAACTACAACCTCAGTTTCTACGTCTACAGGAAGCCCAAATACCGTGTTTGCTATGGGTTGGTTAATATCCCCAAAAACCGGAGAAGAAGAAAAGAACGCTCTCATCCGAAGGTCGATGATGTCATTTACCACCGCAGGAGTGACTCCGAAAGTTGCCGTGAAAGCAATCGACGTCCCCGTGCTCAATCCCGTCACCTGAAGAGAGTTCAGCGTTGCGTTGTACAAGATGGAAAAAGAACCCGCAGGTGTTATGGTAGCGGTGGAAGGATACTCGACCACTTGATATGCGCTTGGATATGTTCCAATGTCTGCGGTCGCTGTTTGGCCCGTCCAAACAACCGAGGCCACCGCGCTCCCTCCCACGACTGTTTTGTTTATCCAGCCCGCTCCGTCGTAATACAGGAGTTGACCCGCCGTGAGTGAGGTTTCCGTCACGTCTCCGAGGTCTCCGATGTTGCCGCCCGTCGCTACGGCAGCGAGCGCGGTTGGTGTAGCCACCCCGGAGGCGTTACCTATCCACGTTTGTCCGTCGGGGATGTTGGGCACGTCGTTAGAGCGCCCTGAGCCGTACACGATACCGCTCCCGGAGGACAGGTGGGACTTGACGACAATGCCGAGGTTCTGGATGAGGTTGGTTCCTGTCGGCTTGGTGTTGGTGTAGCCTCCCGTCTCCCCGACGTAGATGACGTCGCCCGCTGTGAAGGCGGATGTGTCGACGTTCTCAATCAACCCCACCACGATCGCCTCCCCTTCCTCTTCGTCTTCGAGCGTCTCGTTGAGTACGAGCGTGGCGGGCATAGCTG
>Ga0181577_10004919_pt1 | contig 10276 bp, 8 predicted proteins | sample 101ome_21_FD_132468 | JGI IMG/M metagenome (GOLD analysis project Ga0181577, IMG submission 132468) | Coastal salt marsh microbial communities from the Groves Creek Marsh, Skidaway Island, Georgia - 101413BT metaG (megahit assembly) | ecosystem: Environmental > Aquatic > Marine > Intertidal zone... | reverse complement strand
CATTTTAGCTCCTGGCAACTCCCAACGAGACTCCTGCCAGTTAATCTCTGACCACTCCATGTGTCTTATTTCTCCGGGACGCTGGAAGAGCAAAATCGAAATTTTTAACGCAGCGTTAACGACGATTGTTCCCTGATAAGCATCAATTGCTCTTAATAAATGGCCTAATTGTTCTGGGTCAGTGATGGTGGGGTTGTGTCTAACAGCGGGGGTCGCCTTTAGTGCGCCTACCAAATCTCGGCTTGGGTCAATTTGTGCCCTGTTAGTGATAATTGCATATCTAAATATTTGCCCAGTGATTTGCCTTGCGCGTTGAGGTAAGTTGTACTGCCTCTTTGCTCTATTTTTCTAATTGCAGTAAGTATCTCTAGAGGTTTTATTTGTGAAATTGCTATATCTCCAATATATGGGAATAAATCTTTTTCTAGTATGGCTAATGTTCGACTTTGGTTTCTTTTTGATGATTCTCCTTGTTTTTGGATAAACCACTCTTCGGCTATGGCTTTAAATGTGTCACTGGCAGCTATATTGCGAGTTAATTTCTCTAGACGTTTATTGTGTGATGGGTCTATCCCATTTTTGAGAAGTTCTCGAGCGTTTTGATGTGCAGTTCTAGCATCAGCCAAGCTTATGCTTGGATAAATACCAAGTGCTAATGTTTTTCGCTTATGAGTGAACTGGTAGTCATATCTCCAATATTTACTGCCGTTCGTATGAACGAGTAGATATAGACCATTTCCATCAAATAACTTGAAGTTTTTACTTTTTGGCCTAGCTTGTTTTACTTTAGTGGCGCTGAGCTTTTGAATCATTATTTTTTGGTTTACGGTATATGTTATTTTATACCGTAATTTATACCGTAATTATTGCGGTATATTTTTGGATGTTATTGGACGGCTATAGATAAATTGTATTAGAAATACTCTGTTAATTACAGAGTAAAAGATGATTTTGGAAAATGATGGAATTAAATTTGGTACCGGAGGCCGGACTTGAACCGGCACGCTTTTAAGGGCACCGGATTTTGAATCCGGCGTGTCTACCAATTTCACCACTCCGGCACGAAGAGTCTGTCTGAACGTGTCTGGCTAGACGAGCGCGGATTATAACGTCTGTTTATCCTGCTGCCTATGATTTCCCAGATAAAAACGGTAATCTTGCGCCCCCATGAAACGCAGCGACTTTTATTTCGATCTGCCAGAAGAGCTGATTGCCCATTACCCGCCGGAAAAAAGAACGGACAGCCGTTTGCTTTGTATTTCCCGCGAAACGGGTGATGTCAGTCATCGCCAGTTCACGGATTTTCCCGCTTTACTGAACCCTGGGGATTTGCTGGTGTTTAACAATACCCGTGTCATTCCTGCACGCTTGTTTGGTCAAAAGGAAAGCGGTGGCAAGGTTGAAGTATTGCTTGAAAGGGTTATGGCTGAAAACCAGATACTGGCGCAGGTGCGGGCCAGCAAGACACCCAAGACCGGTTCCACAATCATATTTACTGCTGATGCCAAAGCCGAGGTGCTTGGCCGTGAAGGTGAATTTTTTATTCTGGCCTTTCCTGAAACAGTCGACCTGATGCAGTTGCTCGATGAAATTGGGCATATGCCGCTGCCGCCATATATAAAACGTGAAGATGAATTGCTGGATAAAGAGCGTTATCAGACAGTCTATGGCGAAAAGCAGGGCGCTGTGGCTGCGCCGACGGCGGGTTTACACTTTGATGAAGCGTTATTGGCCGAGATCGAAGCCAAAGGTATTGAAACGGCCAAAGTGACTTTGCACGTTGGCGCGGGAACCTTTCAGCCGGTACGCACGGAACTTATTGAAGAGCACAAAATGCATGCCGAATACCTGGAAGTTGATGAAACGGTCTGTGCCAAAGTGAATGCCTGCCGTGCCAGAGGTGGACGCGTGATTGCGGTGGGTACAACCTCAGTACGCTGTCTGGAAACGGCCAGTCAGTCAGGCGAAATTTCACCCTATAAAGGTGATAGCAGCATTTTTATTTATCCGGGTTATGAATTTAAGTCTATCGATGCGCTGTTGACGAATTTTCATTTGCCGGAATCAACATTGATCATGTTGGTCAGCACATTGGCAGGAAGAGAAAATATTCTTAAGGCTTATAACGAGGCAATTAAAGAACAATACCGGTTCTTTAGTTATGGGGATGCCACCTTTATTAGTTAATAGAGCTATTACACTTGTCATCTCAGCGTTAAAACTAAAATTTATTTCAGTCACTTACTTCTTTGTAAACTCCTTAATGAAATTCTAGATTTGCTTCGTCTTAGCTTCGTTCGTAACGTATTCAATAGATAAAATAAGATAGAAAGCTATTACTCTCTTTTTGGTTGAATTTTGTAGTTAAGGAAGAGAGCGAATCTGAATTCCTACGCTATCCTGGTCAATCAGAAGGTCGGAAATCACCACGACTTTATCGTTGCTGACAAAGTCGGCTTTATCTTTTAATTCCTTGAAGGCACGACTCAGGGTTTCTTCAGGGTCTTTGCTGAATTCGATTTTGAAGGGATAAACATAACGGTTCAGCGTCATCAGGCGGCGGGTAATGCCGATATTGGTAAAGGCGAATATGGGTGAGCTTTCAGGATGACAATTAGTCACATAATTAGCCATGATACCGTGACGGGTTACCACAACAATGCCCTTGGCGTTTAAGTCTTCGGCAAGTTCAACAGCCGTTGCTGCCAGATGTTCCTTATCCGTTGATTTAATCAGTTCACTGGTAAAATTCAGGCCCGGCTGTTTTTCTGTGGCGCGAGCAATGGCATCAAGTTGTTTAACGCAGCGCACCGGATGTTTCCCGATCGTGGTTTCACCGGACAGCATGATGGCATCAGCCCCTTCGTAGACGGCGTTGGCAACGTCGGTCACCTCTGCTCTTGTCGGAATCGGGTTTTCAATCATGGATTCCAGCAAGTGTGTTGCGACGATCACGCGTTTGCCATAGCGTGCGCACAAACGAATAATATGACGCTGTACAGTTGGCAACTCAGCTAAATCAATCTCTACACCAAGATCACCACGGGCAACCATAATGCCATCGGCAACCTGAATAATTTCTTCCAGATTTTTAACACCTTGCTGATCTTCAATTTTGGCAATGATTTTTACTGTGGATAATTTATCAGGAAAGTTGTCAGCAATTAATTTTCGAAGTTCATCGATATCACCGGCCTCCCTGACAAATGACAGGGCGATATAGTCCAGTTCATGGGTCAGGCCATATAGAATATCTTCACGATCTTTGTTGGTAATTGCAGGCAGATTGACTCTGATGCCTGGCAGGTTGACATGTTTTTTACTGCCCAGTTTGCCACCATCCAGAATCTTGCAGCGCAGAACGGGATTGTTTTTCTCCAGCACCTGAAGGTTGATCAGACCATTATCAACAGTGATTTTATCGCCGACATTGACGGCATCAATCAACTCGTCGTAATTGATACGGATTGATGACTCTTCAACATCGACACCATCACGCACAGTAATGGAAATTTCATCACCGGCTTTTAAATCCATATCATTTTCCAGCACGCCGGTTCTTATTTCCGGCCCTTGTGTATCAAGTAATATGCCGACGGGAAAATCAGTGGTTTTATTCAATTCGACAATATGATCAATCATACGATCAACCCATTTATGCGGCGCATGTGACATATTCAGGCGGATGATATCCATGCCTGCTTCATGCATTTCTTTAAGTTTTTCGAAATTACTGGTGGCAGGACCGAGGGTACAGATTATTTTGGTTTTGCGCATGAATGCGTCCGTTAGATGAGCTGATTGCTGTACAGAAGTAATGATGATTTTAACAGAGAGCTGGCCTGCAAGGCAGTATTTTTGCGGTTTACAGAAAAGTATTTGCTGCTTCGGCTGATTTGGCAATAAGCATTTAAGTAAAAAACATAGAGAGCTTCTTGATTGACCAAAACTTTATAAACAATAATCTAAATGATATAGATTATCATTTAGATATAGCCTAGAATTGCTCGCACTTAAATTCGAGATCACAGAAGTTATGAAATTATTTCCAGGCAGGCAGTCCACTTTAACGGCAATTGTATTTGTATGCAGCGTACCTATGGTTAATGCACAAGACTCAGAACACAGAAGTATCACAGAAATGATGGTCAGGGGAGAGTATCTGGAAAGAGAGCAGGTAAATGCGCTCAGAACACCAACGCCGATCATTGATGTCCCCCAGAGTCTGTCTATTGTGACTGCTGACCAGATCAGATTACAGGGTTTTACTGCTATCGGTGACATCATTAACTATACCCCCGGAGTCAGTACCTCGCAGGGAGAAGGACACCGTGATGCCGTGGTATTCCGTGGTGTACGTTCAACAGCTGATTTCTATATTGATGGCGCAAGGGATGATGTTCAGTATTACCGTCCACTATACAATCTGGAGCAGGTGGAAATTTTACGGGGACCGAATGCCCTTTTATTCGGGCGTGGTGGAACTGGTGGAATATTGAATCGTGTCACCAAGAAGGGCTTAATTGGTGAAAATTTCACAAACTACCAGGCCGGCGTTGACAGCTATGGCGAATACAGTTTGCAGATCGACAGTAATTTCGATATCAGTGCTGATTCCGCTTTACGAATCAATGCCTTTTATGAACGTCCTAACAACCAGCGGGATTTCTATGATGGTGAGCGATTTGGTTTCAACCCAACTATAAAATTCCAGTTAAGCCCGAAGACAAGCGTCGATCTTTCCTATGAATATGTTGATCATCAACGTTTTATTGATCGCGGTATTCCTACGGGTGCCGATGGTCGACCAGTAGAAGCATTCCAGGAGATCATTTTCGCTGATCCAGCCCTGAACTCAACAGAACTGGAAGCCCATTTGCTGCGAGCAGCTTTAGAGCATGAATTCTCGGATACGCTAAAAGGAAATTTTAGTGTTTTCTATGGTGATTATGACAAACTCTATCAGAACTTTTATGCATCAGCTTATGATCAGTCACTTACTCCAAATGAAGTAACGCTGGATGGTTATCTGGATACAACACAACGAGAAAACATGATTCTGTCGGGCAATCTGATTCGTGAGTTTGCTACTGGCAGTGTTAATCACACTGTCATTGCCGGTGCTGAATATATAGGTACTTCATCAGATCAGGATCGATACAATTCATTCTGGAACACGAGCTCGGATGACAATGAAATCTTTTCAATATCCCGCCCTCTGATGTTGAGAGGAGGAGTCGGTGTTAACTCTTCCGGAGTTGCGACAACGAATAGTTTCACTACCGATATCAATGATGATACACGAGTAAATATCGATGTATTTTCGTTTTATATGCAGGACGAAATTTCACTTCACGATAAGCTGGATGTGATTCTCGGAGCGCGTTTTGACAGCTTCGATATTCAAGTGCTCAATGTGATTGCCAATGAAAGCAGAAGTCGAAAAGATGAAGAAATAACGCCGCGTCTTGGTGTTGTCTTTAAACCAGTGGAAAACGTTTCAATCTATGGAAGCTACAGCGAGTCGTTCCTGCCACGTAGTGGTGAACAATTTGCCAATATCAATGGCAGTAATAACCAACTGGATCCGGATACGTTCGAGAATCTTGAAGGCGGAGTGAAATGGGATTTCAGTCAAGGGCTAAGTTTGACTGCAGCTGTTTTTGAAATTCAACAAAGTTCTCCGCAGGTAGCAGACGCAGACCCTGACACACTGGATATGATTGATTCTGAAATTAGTGGTTTCGAGATTCAGCTACAGGGCCAGTTAATTGATAGCTGGTATGTATCTGCAGGCTACAGCTATCTTGATGGTGAACAGGTTGATCGATCTGGACCAACGGGTCTGCGCCCGCGGGAACTGCCGGAAAACATGTTTTCATTATGGAATACTTTCCAGGCCAGCAATAACCTGGGCCTAGCACTTGGTTTGACCTACCAGAATGATAGTTACATCGATAACAGTAACAGCGCTGAATTGCCGAGCTATACCCGTGTAGATGCCGCAGTTTACTATGATGTTTCAGAAAAACTTCGACTTCAGCTCAATATTGAGAATCTGACTGATGAGCTGTATTTCCCGAATGCTCATAGCGCTCACCAGGCAACTGTTGGTGTTCCTCTTAATGCAAGTGTAGCAGTCAGTGGTCGTTTCTGAGGGGTGTCAGGTCCTTGAATCTGCCCCTTCGAAGAGAAACTGGATAGTTTTCTCCTGCTTCAATAGACATCCCTGTCAGTCGGGGATGTTTAATGTTGAAAATGAATGCTGCGGGCAGTTTAGGGCAACTGGTGGTGTTTTTATTTTGTTTCACTGAATTAATGCTTCAGCTGTCCATGAATTGAAAATTTGCTATAATCGCGCGCTCACGTCGCCAGCAGTATTTTTTCGGCGCTGTCTTGATACTATTTTTATAATTACGCTAAAGGGATCCCATCAATGAAATCACCTGTACGGGTTGCAGTCACAGGGGCTGCCGGACAAATCAGTTACTCACTTTTATTCAGAATTGCATCTGGCGCCATGCTTGGACCAGACCAACCGGTTATTCTTCAACTTTTGGAAATTACTCCGGCACTGGAAGCCTTAAAAGGTACAGCAATGGAAATTGATGACTGTGCTTTCCCACTAGTACACGGCATCGTACAAACTGATGATCCAAATATTGCCTTTAAAGATGCGGATTATTGTCTGCTGGTTGGTGCTCGTCCCCGTGGACCGGGTATGGAACGTAAAGATTTACTGGAAGCCAATGCAGCAATCTTCTCAGTACAGGGCAAGGCAATCAATGATAATGCCAGTCGTGACGTGAAAGTGATTGTGGTTGGTAACCCTGCCAACACCAATGCCCTGATTGCTTACCGCAATGCCCCTGATCTGGATCCTGGTCAGTTCACTGCCATGACCCGTCTTGACCATAACCGCGCCATGGCGCAGCTGGCAGAAAAAACCGGCAAGCACAGTGCAGACGTCGAAGGCATGATTATCTGGGGTAACCACAGTGCAACCCAGTATCCCGATATTCACCATTGTACGGTTGCAGGCACCAAGGCCACTGAGCTTGTAGACAAAGACTGGGTTGTTAATGATTTTATCCCAACTGTTCAGCAACGTGGTGCAGCAATTATTAAAGCACGAGGCCTTTCCAGTGCTGCCTCAGCAGCTAACGCAGCCATTGAGCATATGCGTGACTGGGCTCTGGGAACAAATGGCAAGATTGTCAGCATGGGTATCCCTAGTGATGGCAGTTATGATATCGCTGAAGGCTTGGTCTACTCATTCCCGGTGACTTGTGAGAATGGCAAATACACCATCATACAAGGACTCAATGTTAATGATTTTAGTCAGGAATTGATGAGAGCAACAGAAACTGAGTTATCAGAAGAGCGTGATGGCGTTTCACATTTGTTCCCTTAAAATTGCGAAGGTCTCAGAGTGATTTTCTATCCTGAGACCTTTGCTAGAGCCTGAAGCGAAGTAATAGTGCTCAATTGCTAAAATCTCTTGGACTGCTAATTCTACTGAGCAAGTAGTTGCATAGTGACCGGCAATACTTTAAGTGCAGTAATATAACCCTGGTGAGCAGTAAGACTCGGCAACCATATATATAAGAATAACTTAAGAGGCAATTTAAAATGAGATTATTTAGAAAAACATTTGCTTTTCCGCTGCTGTTAACTATTTTTTCCTTTCAGCTTGGTGCCTGTGCGGCTGAGCCGAATGGCATTGAGCTTGAAGTATATACAGGTCAGCTCAGTGGTATTGGTGAGAATTCATATTTACTACTTGGTGAAAATGAGGCCATTCTCATCGACTCTCCCTGGCTACTTGGTGATGGCGAAACTCTTGCAATAAAAATAAAAGAAAGTGGCCGGGAGCTTACACATATTTTACTGACACATGGTCACCCCGATCACTATATGGGGCTTGCCCCCATTGTTGACGCTTTTCCCAATGTAAGTGTGGTTGCACGCCAACCAGTAATTGATGAAATCTCTACACAGTTTCAATCCAAATGGGTTCACTGGGAGCCACTCTATGGTTCTCAGCTTCCAATACGACCAGTCATCCCTGCATTGTTAGAAGGTAATAATATTTCTATTGAAGGGTATGAAATTCAATTTATGGATTTACCACCTGCAGAAACAATGAATGCGACTATATTTTACATTCCTTCATTAGAAGCCCTAATTACAGGTGACTTAATCTTTTCCAAGATGCATCCTTATTTTGCAGATTTAAATAACCCGTCTAGTTGGAAAAATGCACTAGAGTTGGCACAAACGATTTCTCCTATAACTACGGTTTATCCCGGACACGGTCCTAGTGGTGGACCTGAATTGTTGGATGAAGCAATAAACTATATGGACGTTTATTCTGAAATCGCTCAACCAGGAGTTCCTTTGCGTGACTTTGCGCCAATAATGGCTGAACGCTTCCCTGATTATGCGCCTACTTTTTTGTGGTGGACTCGTGGTCCAGGGTTTGGAATTGTCGGCCCAGGTCCTTTAGGTGTTCCTGCAGAGATTACAAATACTTTGCCTCCTTATTTACTTCAGGGTGAGCCACCCCCTTAAATCAGTGTATTGAAGCAATGTCTGTTTCTGGTAAAGAGCGGATATTGTCCGAATAACTCATAGAAAAGGAAGTGTGAACACTTCCTTTTCTTTTATTAAAAAGAGTATAAATACCAGTGAAATTTTCAATCAGTACAACAGATGGCGAAGCCCGTCGTGCCTGTATGACTTTTGTGCGTGGTGAGGTGCATACTCCTGCTTTTATGCCGGTTGGCACCTATGGTTCAGTTAAAGGCTTGTCACCTGTCCAGATTGCCGAGACTGGCGCTGAAATTCTACTGGGTAATACTTTTCATCTGATGTTGAGGCCGGGTACTGAGGTTATTAAAAAACATGGTGACCTGCATGACTTTATGGCCTGGAATAAACCGATTTTGACTGACTCTGGTGGTTTCCAGGTATTCAGCCTGGGTGGCCTGCGTAAAATTTCAGAAGAGGGCGTGGAGTTTCGTTCACCAATAGATGGCAATAAAGTTTTCGTAAGCCCGGAAAAGGCCATCGAAGTTCAGCGTGACCTGGGCGCAGATATCGTCATGGCTTTTGATGAATGTACGCCATACCCTGCTACGAAAGAACAGGCCAGAGATTCCATGGAATTGTCCATGCGCTGGGCAAAGCGCTGTAAAGTTGCTCATGCGGAGAGCAGTGCTGCCTTATTCGGCATTGTACAGGGTGGTATGTATCCGGATTTACGACGGGAATCTTTAAATGCCTTACTGGAAATTGGTTTTGACGGATATGCAATTGGCGGTTTGTCCGTCGGCGAGCCTAAAGATGAAATGATGCTTGTGCTGGATAATTTGGTCGGGCATTTGCCATCAGATAGCCCGCGCTATCTGATGGGTGTTGGTACACCATCTGACCTGGTGGAGGCTGTCAGCCGGGGCATTGATATGTTTGATTGCGTCATGCCAACGCGAAATGCCAGAAATGCTCATATTTTTACCTCTGAAGGTGTGCTGAAGCTCAGAAACGCACAATTTAAGGATGATCTGGCGCCACTGGATAAAAATTGTACTTGCTACACTTGTAAAAACTTTTCCCGGTCTTATTTACATCACATGGATAAGTGTAAAGAAATGCTGGGAGCACAATTAAATACCATACATAATTTATACTACTATCAAAGCTTAATGGCTAATTTGCGCGGTGCTATAGAACAAGGTAAATTGGCCGCCTTTAAACGTGACTTCTATGAGGCTCAAGGCGTACCAGCCAGTCACTAACGAAAACTGATTATTTATAACTTTTAAGGCGATATTATGGATTTTTTTATCAGCTCCGCATATGCACAAACCGCCGACGGCACAGCCCAGCAAAGCCCCTGGACCAGTTTTATTTTTCTTGGTGGTTTTATACTGATTTTTTATTTCATGCTTATCCGTCCGCAATCAAAACGGGCAAAAGAGCATAAGGCGCTGATAGAGGCGATTGGCAAAGGTGATGAAGTCATTACCGCAGGTGGCATTTTGGGTAAGGTGACCAAAGTTGATGAGCAATATGTCGCTATCGTGGTTGCTGACAATGTGGAACTGAAAATGCAAAAGTCTTCAGTATCTGCTGTATTGCCAAACGGTACAATCAAGTCGATTGAAGATAAAAAGTAAAACAGCAGTATTACACTGACTAATAACAACCGGTTACTGATGCATGCTAAATAAATATCCTCTCTGGAAGAACCTGCTGATAGTGTTTGTTATTG
>Ga0181577_10004914_pt1 | contig 10279 bp, 3 predicted proteins | sample 101ome_21_FD_132468 | JGI IMG/M metagenome (GOLD analysis project Ga0181577, IMG submission 132468) | Coastal salt marsh microbial communities from the Groves Creek Marsh, Skidaway Island, Georgia - 101413BT metaG (megahit assembly) | ecosystem: Environmental > Aquatic > Marine > Intertidal zone... | reverse complement strand
TGACTGCGCAGGGGTCGTCGAATAATAGCAATCCAGGACGGAGACGGATCGTACCGACTCGGTCGACGAGCGTACAGGTGGACGAGAAATTTGTCCAGGCGACGGGTGGGAGTGAGACTGCGGGTGCGGGTGTGTTTGAGCGCGGTAATATGACGCCTGGGTCTCTGCAACGTGGAGACACGGACGGGAAGGAGCGGAAGCGTATCCAGCCCCAGATGGTCGCACCGGCGAGTTCAGCGAGTGCGGTGACAACACGGGCGACGCAGGAAATTCAGGCAACGCAGCAAGTACCGCTGTCAACCGCGACGCTGCCAGTGACGCCGACGGTCTCGAGGCTGCAAAACGGGGTGGAACGGCTGGCGCTGCGGGCCGAGGGGTCGGTGGGTTCGTCCGCGAATAGCAGCTTTCTTTCTCCGAACGCGGACCTTTCTTCGTCGTTCAATTCGCCTAATACGTCGTTCGATATGGACGACGATGACGACGACGACGACAATGAACGCGCGTTTCGAGGGAGCGATGCCGAGGGTGTCATCGCGTCAATGCCGCTCGCGGGGCTCGCCAAGTTGCATGGGAGAATATTGGAGTGTTCGCCGAGAATTTACCTCATATCGGAGATCAGCATGGTACTCGACGTGCTCGTGGTCGACCCGAGCTGTCGTGTTGCGGGCGCCGACGTCGACGACGGGGCCGACGGCGACCCAGCGGGCTGCGGTGGTGCGGGATGGCCGCCGCGGCGAATCGCCTCTGGGAGGGACGCCATTGCCTACGCATCAGCCGTCCTCTTCTACGCTGGACCGACTCTTATCGTGTCGCTTGGCGTCAAGGTGTTGCGAGAAGTGCGGTCGTATCTGGGCATGCGGGCCAAGTCGATGTCCGACCCGCCGGGGTCCCTGTACGGGCTCAAGCGGATGGTGTCTGGAGCGCTCCGGGAAGCCGAGCCATCCAACTTTCTACGGTCATCATCCCCGTCCACGGGCAACGTGAAGAACTCCGGACGAATGCTGGGGCTCACGGGACTGAACGTGTTTTTGATGAAAGACGGCGGGGGCCCGTCTTCGAGGGGCACTGACGTGCAGCGGCGACTGAGCAACCGGGAGACGTTTCGGGACAACTGGTTCAAGCTGATGCGTGACGCTGTGAACCGATCTACGTCGCTGGCCGTCGACGATAAGCAGCTCGGCGGGGGTGGGGGTGCTGGCTGTCTGGCGAGCGCCGGCGCGGCATCCGGGGCGGCTAGTGGGGACGTCCGAGACCTGACGGTGCTCAAGTGTATGCAGGAAGATTCGGGCCAGTTGCTGCGAGGTCTGCGAGTCGACAACTATGAGCCTTTCGCCGAGCTGTTCACGGCCGCCGTGCTGCAGGCGGCCGTGACGGGCGAGACGATGATGGACGAAGAGCTGACGGGCATCGCAAAGCAGAACGTCTCCCGGTTCCATTCCCTCAACAGGCGGTTACAGATGAGTTCTAGCTCTGGAGTGGCAGGGCAGATGAACGCGAACAAGAAACCGAGCTCGCTGTCATCTGCCAAGCCGGCGTCCAAACCGGCAAAGAAGGGACTGGTGGACCACACCGCGGAGCACGCACTGCGCGTGGCGGCCGAGTTTCCGAAATCCCTGCGGCCATTCGTGCTTTTTCTGGAGGCTACTGACAGTCACAGGCTGGATTTGAGCCTGGCCAACACGATGCGAGCCAAGCTGGGGTCACTGATGAGGTCCGAGTCGGCCCTCGGCGGGGGCAGCGGCGATCTGGAAGGAGCCGTCCTGAGCGTGGACGAACTTTGCATCTCGTCAACCGCGCTTGCCGGATTCTTGGGGTATTTTTCCTTCACCAAGGGGAGGGATGCTGTGGACGAGCTGTCGCCGGTGATCAGGGGCCTCCGGGACCGGGGTGAGTTTGACGGGAGCCACCAGGTCGACGTCAAGGCAGTGCTCTTCGAGAGCGTCGAGATTGTCGAGAGCGTCGAGATTGTCGAGAGCGTCGAGATTGTCGAGAGCGTCGAGATTGTCGAGAGCGTCGAGAGTGCCAGGGGCGACGGGCTGTATGCAAATGGATCAGACGCGTCTTTGCTGGCATTCTCTCAGAATGGGGACCAACCGGCCCACCAACAGCAACGTCGGCAACAACTGCCGACGCAGCCATCCGGCGCGTTGTTCCGCTCGCTGCCCTGGATCTGCAGGTACCTGAAGCTTCTGTTGTGGAGCCCCAGACAGGCAAAGAGGGCATATTTCCAGGATGTGTTTGGCGTGCTGCGGCGCCTGCGGGAGCACCCGTACCTCCAACCGTGCGGACGGATGTACCGGGGCGTCGCAGCCTTGTGCCTCCGCGGCATGCTGGACGACCTCCTGTGGCTCTTCCCCGAAGAGGGAGACGCCAAATTTCAATCGCGTACAAAGTCAAAGAAGCTCGAGAGCAAGACGTGGATGGACGCCTCGCTCGACGCCACTCTGGGAGAGGATATCCTGTGGGCCAACGAGAACCTGGGCAGGCGGTACCTCGAGGTGACCGTGCCCGACCTGTCGTATCTGGAGAGCGTGGTGTGCGTGTCCGTCAAGACGGTCATCTCGGCCCATGCCATGAAAGCTGTTAAGAAGATCAGGCCGACAGCGCCGAGCTCTTCGCTGGGGGCGAACGCCGGGCCTGCGACTCGCGTGACGCCGGGATGGCTGGCCGATGGCACCGGACCTGGCGACGCGCCGGCGGGCACGACTGGTGGCAGGGGGGAGTCGAGCAAGGGTACATCGGTGGACGTCTCGAGCACTGTTATTGGCGGCAACGAATGGTCCAACCCGGACAAACCCGACGAAAAGGCCGACACCAACCGCGCCCGGAACGATGTCGCGAAAGCCTCGATGGCCACGGCACGATCGAACGAGGAGACGCTCAAGGAGCTCGAGCGAGTTTTCCTGGATCAATATAGCACATCGGCTCGGGTCACAGACGTCAAGCTGCGGGACTTTGTGACCTGGTGCTCGGACGCCGTTGCCCGCCAGGGTATTGCGGCAGGGCTCGACGCCGCCGCCACGTCGCATCTCAAGAGCGCGGTCGGCGATGTGTTGACTGAGGCCCGAGGGATGGTCGCTCAGCGTAAACTCGAGGCCAGCAAGCTAGCGCTTGCTGCGAGGGCAAGCGCGCTGCGGGACGCGTGTGCGTCCATTGAGGAGCAAGCTGCCGCCAAGCACTACCGCGCGGTCAAGGGGCCGTCGGTCGAAGCCCTCAAGCGCAGAGTCATCGACTCGTCCAAGAGCTCGGCCGACATTCTGCTTCCGCAGGCGTGGGGTGAGCACGTCAAGATGACAGCAGCGGCGATTGTGGCGCGGAGGGCCGAGGCGGCGAGCACCAGACAGCTGCTAGCCGAGCTGAAGAGGGTCGGTCTGTCCGAGGCAAAGGCGGCGGTTGACGCCGAGATGAAGACCAAGGAATGAATGAATGAATACGATGAATTGTTACGATTTCAGACCGAGCTTGGCCAGGAAGGCGTCGTGGCGCGGAAAGCAACCACCATCGACGTCGACCAAACCGTCCGCGCCCACAAGCTCCCGCACGTATGCCTTGGCCGGTATAGATCCTCCGGTCTGCAGCATGGTATCGCGCATCAAGGCCCTCGACGGCCACGCTCCCTCGCCTCGGCCGCCGCCGTCCCAGACCTCGGCGGCGATGCAGTTCGCAAACAGATATGCATAGTAATTCCCCGCGTATCCGACCAGATGCGTGAATCGCAGCGGAGGAAACGCTGTCAATTCGTCATTCGACCCCGAGGCGCCATGCGCACGCATGAACCGCTCGATGTCGCGCTTGGACCCAAAGTCCGACCCCAAGACGCCCTCCCCGTGCATGTACTGATCCAGCAGACACGTGTGGACCGTCTTCTGGAGCTTTGTGGCAGCGCAGTGTCGTCTTCGAGACTCGAGAACGCCAATCAGCTGGTCGTCAACGATGGAAGGGTCGCCCCCGCTGTGCTCGACCATCAGCGACAGCGCTCGGCGGTCGCTCGCAAACCGCTCAAACACATGCGAGGGCACTTCGATGATATCCTGCGGACCGCGCGTCCCCGACAAATGCTGAAGCTCCGTTCTAGACAGCACCGAGTGCATTGCGTGCCCAAACTCGTGGCAGAGTGTCTCCAGATCGCTAAAGCTCAGGTAGCCGTCTGCCGCCGACGACGTCGAGATGTTTGCCACGAGGGCCACCTTTGGCAGCTGGTACTCGCCATTGGAGAGCCTCCGGCCGCATCGCAGTGTAAAGAGTGCGGCTCCTCCGAACTTTCCCGGCCGCTGCAGCAGGTCTAGGTAGATCGTTCCGTACGTCTCGCCGTCGGCGTCATTGACGACGAGCACCTTGCCGATCCCCGAGGCCCACGCTTCCCCGGGCCCCAACGGCACGCTCACCAGCCGCAACCCCATGGCTTCCGTCAACAACGCGCTCATCCCCGAAACAAACCCCGACACCCGAACCAACCTGTGAAGCCTCCTCTCGTCCGAACCGTCGACCGCCCGCTGCTCTGCGAGCGTCCCGTTGGTCGCCCACTCCCGATCCCACGCCTCCACACGCCCGCCCCCGCCTATAACGCTCGCTTTAAACGCCTCCAGCACCCCCATCTCGGCCTCGACACCCCCCCGAATCGACCCGTTCATCCCCGTGAGAAACGCCTCGACGGCCCCAGGCATCCCGGCCAGACTGAACCCATCCAACTGATACCCCCCGAACGACCGATACCCCATAATCTCCGCAACACGATACCGAGCCTTCACAATCTGATCTACGAGCTCGGCGTTCTCCGCCGGATACGCGTGATACGCCCGGAACGCCGCCTTCCTGACCACCTCACTGTCACAGTGCGCCAGCAACCCGCTACAAACGTTCGAATCCCCCGACGCCACAAGCGCATTCGTTCCCGTTCCCGTTCCCGTTCGGTCTGCCCTTTCGGTCGACGTCGACACCGGCGTGAACACGCCGGCCGGAAGCGAAAACGACTTTTTACCACCTGCGCGCCGCTGTACCCGCTCTGCCCCCATCGCACCAACGTCCACCACGACCTGCCCCGTCTTCGACCGATCGATCGCATTCATCATATACACATGCCCCGCCTGCTGAATTAACCCCACCAGACCCGTCATCTCGTCCCGAACCGCCCCCTCCAGATGCACCCCAAACCGCTCAAAGTCACGCCGCAGCATCTCCCCCACGTACCGATACTCCGCATCGATTCTTCGACGTTGGTGGTGGTGGTCACCGCCTCCCCCCCTACCCCCTGCCGCCACAGGAGGCAGGAGCATCCCCGACCCAACACCCACACCCACTCCCTCCCCACCATCCAAACACCTGCACAGCGCCGTATACAGCCCGTAGTGCGTGTTGAGCTCGTGCACAAACGCCCCCAGCTGCCCACACGCCTCATGCGCCGCCCGCCGCCATCCTTCATCCCGATGCACGTGCCGACAAAACTCTGCCGCGTCAATCGTCCGACACAACACGTCTGAAACTTCGTCCAGCAGACGCACCGCCGGAAGCAACGTCGTCGGCAAAGTACTCGGAGTACTCGTCAAAGTACTCGGAGGTGACCCCGAAGCGAACGACGCAGAGCCCGCGATCACGTCGTCCACCAGCCCACGACACGCCCGTTCCGTCTCAGACGCCAGCCGCTTCCAGTCTTCCGGCTCGAACAGCCCGAGTTCCAACAGCCCAGGACGGTCATGCTCGCCGCCTGGCGCTCCCCGCTCCCCGCTCAGCCACCTCCCCCACCCAGATACCGACCTGCCCCTGTGAATTCCATGTTCAAGCAGCACACGGTGTTGTTGGGTTCGAAGAAGCGCAAACATTTAGGAAGGAAGGAAGGAGAGAGGGAGAGAGAGAGAAGTCCGTTCGTTCGGGCGCTGATGAGCGCAGCGATCGCCGAGTCCATCACAACGGCATTGTTTCAATTTCGGCATCGGCGTCGCTCATAGAGCCACATTTTACGTTATGACCCCAATGCTGCACTCCAAGGTCGTCGGCACGACGAAATCGGCGTCGCATCCCAATCGGCCTGCTGTGGTCCATTCCCTCCAGAGGCTGTCGCCGATTTGCACGCACAGAAGGCCTGCTCGCGTCGCTGTCTCTCGTCACTCGTCAGTTCGTACGCATGCGACTGCCGCGCCGACGTCGTCGAATGTTGGAAACGTGGAGAGCGTGGGCCTGAAGGACGTGCCTCTGAAATCGCTGTTTCCGGACGCGCCCCCTCCGCCGGGTCCCAACGCGCCAAAGCTCAAGGTGGCCATCGTGGGGTCGGGGCTGGCGGGGCTGTCGACGGCGGTGGAGCTGTTGGAGCAGGGCCACGAGGTGGATATCTACGAGAGTAGGCCGTGGATCGGTGGGAAGGTGGCTTCGTTTCAGGATAAGGACGGGAACCATATCGAGATGGGGCTGCACGTGTTCTTCGGGTGCTATTTCAACCTGTTCAGGCTGATGGCGAAGTGTGGGGTGCTGGAGAACTTGCTGCTGAAGGAGCATACGCATACGTTCTGCAACGAGGGTGGGGACGTGAGGGAGCTGGACTTCCGCTTCTTCATCGGGGATACCAAGATTGGGGCGCCGTTCCACGGGCTGCGGGCCTTCTTCACGACGCCGCAGCTCTCTCCCGCGGATAAACTCGCGAATTCGCTGGCGCTGGGGACGTCGCCGATCGTCAGGTCGCTGATCGACCCGGAGGGCGGGATGAAGGACGTTCGGGCCCTGGACGACGTTTCGTTTGCCGACTGGTTCAAGAGCCACGGCGGGAGCCAGGCCAGTATCGACAGGATGTGGGATCCGATTGCCTATGCGCTCGGATTCCTGGACTGCAAGGATATCTCGGCGAGGTGTATGCTGAGTATCTTTCAGTTTTTTGCCACCAAGACTGACGCGTCGGCGCTGCGTATGCTGAGCGGGTCGCCCGCGGACAGGCTGCTCGCGCCCATCGCTGACTATATCAAGGCCAAGGGCGGACGTATCCATACGAGGTGGGGGTGCAGGGAGGTCATGTACGACACGGACGCGTCGGGGAGGCCGACAGACGTGTCTGGGCTGAGGCTCACCAAGGCTTCCGAGGAGCAGATCGTCAAGGCCGATGTGTACGTTGCCGCGCTTGACGTGCCGGGGGCCAAGAGGCTTATTCCGGAGGCGTGGAGGAAGGATGCGTTCTTTGACAACATTTTCAAGCTCGTGGGCGTGCCGGTTATCACCGTGCAGCTGAGGTACGACGGCTGGGTCACCGAGATGAAGGACGAGATGCTCAAGCGGAAGGTGGGGGCCGGTGAGGGGTACGGGCTGAACAACCTGCTCTATAGCGCGGACGCAGACTTCTCGTGCTTTGCCGACCTGGCCCTGACCTCCCCGGTGGACTACTACAAGGAGGGCGAGGGGTCCCTGATGCAGTGCGTACTGACCCCGGCCGACCCGTACATGGCCAAGACGAACGACGAGATCTGTGCCGAGGTGGATACGCAGGTGCGGAAGCTGTTCCCGTCTGCCAAGGATCTGAACATGACGTGGAGCTCTGTGGTGAAGATCGGACAGAGCCTGTACAGGGAGGCGCCCGGCATGGACCCCTTCAGGCCGGACCAGAAGACCCCGGTCGGGAACTTCTACCTGGCCGGAAGCTACACGAAGCAGGATTATATTGATTCCATGGAGGGGGCCACGTTGTCCGGCCGGCAGTGCGCCTACGCGATCGTCGCAGATGTGGATACGCTCGCGCAGAAGGCTGCCGCTGCAAAGGCTGCAAAGGTTGCGGCGTAGAAATTCTTGTTCTTGTTATTACATGGTTTACAAGGCGTGAGGCGTCCAACTCCTCCGAGGTCCGAGGTCCGAGGTCCTGCGGTTGGGTCCTGCGGTTGGGTCCTGCGGTTGGGTCCTGCGGTTGGGACGGGACAATTGTGTGAGCGCGTCGGAACTGATCGGTCGGATCTGATCGGTCGGATCTGATCGGTCGGCCAGTTGTGCGAGTGGAATCGAGCGAAGAAAAGAGGCGAGACGAGACGAGACGAAACGGGGGGAGGAACCTGTCAGCGAAAATGTATATAACGTTCTCAGCCTCTCGAGGGTCGTGACCCACGCTCAGCAGACCGTTGTGAGAATAAGTTATGGGTGTCTTCATCGGTTCCTGTCCCCCTGTTCGTGTTCGTGTTCGTGTTCCTACTACTACCTCAGAGATCTTCCAGACCTTCACGCACCCTAGCGAGCCTCGTATTGCACCACGCGCGTTGTCCGCTTCTTGTACAGGATACGATACCCGCACTCGCGGCACCGGATCACGTCGCCCTGCTTGATCTGCGTGTCCGCACCGCAGTCCCCGCACAGATACGTCACCTGCAGAGTCATGCGTCACCGTCGAGGACACGCGTGAGAGAGCGCGAGGGCGGGAGCGCGAGCGGGAGACACGAGCTGCTGGCTTGCCCGGATTCGAACGACGCAAAAAAGACCACAGCGGTCGGTTTCGTCTCGCCCCGTCTCCACCGCGCCCGGTACGCGGTGCGTCACCATGGAAACTCTCGTGTGCACGACGTAGACGTACCGCAGCATTGTGAGAGGCCGAGGAATGCGCCTGCAACTGGGTATTATTCATGCGGCCCGATTTCCAAACGTTTCACGCGTTCACGTCACGGTGCGCTTCTCCTTGGCGCTTGCCTTTCGCGGGTGGGACGAGGACGAGGACGTGCGTATGAATGTATGTGTGTAAATCCGTATGAACTTACAGTGCGTAAAAACCCATGGCCTTCTTGACATTCATGAGCGTCTTCATCGCCTCCTCCTCGGCAGCCTCCCGCCCGTCCATGAGCACCCGGTCCAAGTACGTCTGGTCCTGCATCACGTCCGCGTACCGACCCTGGATGGGCCGGAGGTGCTCAACGACGGCCTCCGTCAGCACGGGCTTGAACTCCCCCCACCGCAGCCTGCCGACGTCGGCGATGACCTCGTCCTGGGTCTTGCCGGTCACGCACTGGTAGATAGTCAGCAGGTTTTTCGCGTCGGGCCTGTCTGGATTCTCAAAGCCGTCCGCCAGTCCGTCGAACGTGTCCGTCTTGGCCTTCTTGATCTTGCTCTGGATCAGCTCTGGGCTGTCCAGGAGGTTGATCCTGCTGAGGTCGCTCTCCGCGCTCTTGGACATCTTGCTGGTGCCGTCCTGCAGCGACATGACCCTCGCACCCGCCGGGGGGATGAACGGGTCCGGGACTTTGAACAGCCGGGTGTACTGGCAGCCCATCTTCTTCGCCTTCTTGCCCCCGAACAGGTAGTTGGTCCGCTCTGCCAGGTCCCTCGCCAGCTCCAAGTGCTGCTTCTGGTCCTCTCCCACTGGGACCAGGTCGGACTGGTACAGCAGGATGTCTGCCGCCATGAGCACCGGGTATGTCAGCAGCCCCGTGCCCACCTCTTCGTTGTTCTTCCGAGACTTCTCCTTGAACTGGATCATCTTTTTCAGCCATCCCACCGGCGTAACGCACGACAGCAGCCACGCCATCTCCGCGTGGGCCGTCACGTGGGACTGGACGAACACCTTGGCCTTGGTCGGGTCGATGCCGCATGCGATGTACAGCGCCGCGCCGTTGCGCGTGGACTCGAGCAGCTCTTTCGGGTTATGGGGCTGCACCGTGATGGCGTGCAGGTCGACGACCATGAAGTAGGTGTCGTACGTGTCCTGCAGGTTGACCCAGTTCCGGATGGCGCCAAGGTAGTTGCCCAGATGGACCGTTCCCGTGGGCTGCACCCCCGACAGCACGCGCTTCTTTCTGGCGGTTTCTGTGGAGGCTGTTGACTGGTCGGACGAGGCCGTGGTAGGGGTGGCGGTGGAGGCGGTGGAGGCGGTGGCGACGAGGGTGCGGGCGGTGGGGGTGAAGACCGACGGGGCGGGGACGCCGGTGCCGGTGAGGGAGAGCGACCGGAGGGTCATTCTCGAGGCGCTCGACAGGCATCCGCGCCGGACGAGCGTCATTCTGTGCATCATTGTGATGGGCGGATAGTCGTCCGTCCGCCTGGTGACAACTCTGCTCCACAAATGGACCAGGGTACGTATGCGCGACGCTCTGACAAAGCGCGTCCACAATGCGGCACGGAGATCGTTGTCCGCTGTGCGTATACGTATACGTACGCCGAATGCGTGGGGTCGACGAATAGAATCGCTGCGTGTTTTTCTTTTCATCTTCGTTCGCCACACGAGTCGGATGTCTCTGTCTCTGCTGCCGGTCCGCACGTCGTCATCGCCGCCGTCCGTGGCCTGTCGGGCATCCAAGAAGGCCGCTGGGGCTACGGGCAACGCGAAGAAGAAGGG
>Ga0181577_10004910_pt1 | contig 10285 bp, 4 predicted proteins | sample 101ome_21_FD_132468 | JGI IMG/M metagenome (GOLD analysis project Ga0181577, IMG submission 132468) | Coastal salt marsh microbial communities from the Groves Creek Marsh, Skidaway Island, Georgia - 101413BT metaG (megahit assembly) | ecosystem: Environmental > Aquatic > Marine > Intertidal zone... | reverse complement strand
TGCGACGTCGGAAACAGCAGCTCCAACGCCGCATTCTCCAACGTCAGCGACAGCGACTTCAACCCAAGCGCATGTCCAAGCGGCGCGTACAGCTGCACCGCCTCCAACGCCTCGGCATGGTGCAAGTACGTGGCCCCGCCCCCTGCCGTCTCAAATGTCTCAACACGGCCCTCCCCGCCCTCTCCGCGCTCGGCGTTCCCCACCAGCGCCTCGAGCCCAATCACCCGCCGAACGACCTCCACCACGATGGCACTCACGTCATAGAACGCAAGACACATCTGCCGCGCCGCCTGCACCGCCTCGTCCTCGTACACGTCCCCGATCCGCCCCGCCAGCTGCCGCACCTTGAGCACATCCTCGGCCATCAGTGCCACATCCCGCGACACCTTACTCCGCACCATCGCACTCGGAAACAGCTTCATCGACGGAAACACGTCCGAAAGCATCGCCGCGGCGATCACGTCTGTCGAAATAGACAACCTCTGCGACTGCAAGGCGGGCACGCCCTCGGCCCCGGACGAATACCCGCCCCCGAGCTCTGCAAGCCTCGTACACAGCTTCATGCCCCGCTTCAGCACATCGACCGACCGAGATGAATTGCTGATGCACACCTTCATGGCGTTGGCGACCACGCTCGGTTCGCCCGGAATGTGCTGAATCTGCGCGCTCAGCCGGTCCCACAGACCCATCATCTGCAAGAACTGCGGCGACGGCTGTTGCTGTTGCTGTTCCTCGTCGAGCGACGGCGACGGCGACGGCGACGGGCGCTCCCCGCTGCTCGCGCTTCCCCGTGGTCGGAACGTCATAGACATGCTCGGCCGAGCACCAGAGCCACGCACGTCGACATCGCGTGTATGGCCGGTCGGTCCCGCGTCCTGGACACTACGGACGCTCAAATCCTCGTATGCCTCGGCCGAGGGCTCGTCCCGACGTATTACTCCCACGGCAGAGGATTCTTTACGACCAGACAAACCGGAATTGCAGAATCCGAATTCCAACCTGGCCACGGCCCGCCGGGATTGCGCGTTCGGCGCAGATGGTGGACTTGGCTGCCTGTGGACGGCAGGGCCTCCAGCGCGGCTGCCTGCCGCTTCTATTCGCATCGGTCGCGAGTCAAATATGAACCACGCAATCGAATTCACTCGTGGGTGGCGCTTCGTGCTCTATACGAACTCGACACCCACTGCTGAGTCTACTATGTAACCTATGTATATATAAAATGTGTGTCTGTGTGTGGGAAGCAGGGAGGCGGAGGCGGTGGAGTGAGATCCTGCTGCTAGTCGGCCGACCAACCAGCTCGGGATCGGCCGGGTCGTGGCTTGGGGCGCCTTCGAGGCTCGCTGGCTCGTGGATATACACGTATGCAACTCAAGGGATGGGCACCCTGCGAACGGGGGAGCCGCTGAGAGCGCACGGGCGTCGGCGATGTGGGCTCGGACGACGGTAGCGATGCCGAAGCCATGTACCCGACGTGCTCTCCGTCCCCTTGCCGACCGCTGTTCGGGCCGGCTGGGCCGAGTGCCTCGAGTGCCTTGAGTGCCTTGAGTGCCTCGACTTGGCGTCAAGGCCTTGCCAGGCGAGCTCCCTTGCTTGGCGGTGGCCTCCCATGTGGATTCTGGCCTCCCATGTGGTGGTGATGGTGGTGGTGGTGGTGGTCTTGGCCTTCTCTCACTCACTCGCTCACTCACCTACGAACACGAACACCGATATTCACGTACTATCGAACACCGCCTATCGAACCATGCCCATTCAGACGCGCCGCGGAAGAGCGGCAGGCGAGGCCGAAGCAGCAGAGGCCATGGAAACGGACCAAACGGATCATCGAGGGGAAAACGAAAAGTCCGTCGCGGTCGCTGCGTCTTCGGCACCAGCAACGACGACACCAACCTCCTCTGAAGATCTAGACGTGAGAATCACGCTGGCGCACCTCGTCTTCGAGTGTCAGCGGAGCGATCGCGAACGGAATCAGGGCAAAGGCGAGGCCCCCAGTCCGACTGCGAGGCAGCAGCTGATGGACGTCGTGACGTCGCGCTCGATGGGGCCGTACTACGAGTACGTCTGCAAGACGCTTGGTTGGGAGGTGGACGCGGGCCTGCTGTCGACGATGAAGGCGAAGATCGCCGAGGATGTTGCGGGGCTGGATGCGGACGTCAAGAGTGCTGAGGAGGAGGAGGGCGACGTGGAGGTGAAGGATATGTTGGTGAAGAAGGCGTTGTATCTGGCGAACGTGGGGGATGTGGCCGCGGCGGAGGCGGCGTTCGAGGTGGCAGCGGGGAAGACGGCGGGGAGCGGGCCGAGGATGGACCTTTCGTTCGAGCAGCTGCGGATGTACTTCTCGGTGGGCGACTGGAGGTCGTACAAGAAGTGCCTGGATACGGCGTGGGATCTTTGCAATTCGGGCGGGGACTGGGAGCGGAAGAATAACCTGAAGGTGTATGTGTCGAGATCGCTGATTGCGCCGACTTACTCACTCTCGCTCTCACGCTCACTCGCGCTGCGCGCTTCGTTCGTTCTTTGGCCAGGTATGATGCGCTGTACCTGTGCGTGACGCGCCAGTTCAAGGCGGCGGCCGAGCTGTTCCTGAACGCCATCACGACCTTCACGGCGACCGAGGTGCTCTCGTACGAGCTGATCGTGTTTTATACGGTGGTGCTGGCGGTGGTGTCGCTTGATCGCCCGGCGCTGATGGAGAGGGTGGTGGAGAACCCGGAGATCCTGGCGACGATCGACACGACGCCCGGGCTGCGCGACTTGCTGACGTCGCTGACCAACTGCGAGTACGGCGCGTTCTTCAGGTCGCTGGCCGACATGGCCGACCGTATCCATGAGGACTTTCTGTTGTATCCGCACTACCGGTACTATCTCAAGGAGGCCAGGGTGACGGTCTACTCGCAGTACCTGCAGAGCTACAAGTCGGTGTCGCTGGAGAGCATGGCCGGCGTGTTTGGCGTGAGCGCAGAGTTTTTGGACGACGAGCTGAGCGGGCTGATCTCCGAGGGTCGCGTCGACGCGAAGATCGATCGGGTGGACGGGGTCGTGTTCACGACGAGGCCAGACCCGAAAAATGCGGCGTACCAGAACTTGGTCAGGACGGGAGACCACGTCCTGAACAAGCTGCAGAAGCTGAGCAAGCTGGCCGACGTAGAGGTGTAACACGGGTCATGAATCAGAATTTGAGGAACTCGATCAGAACTCGATCGGAACTCGATCAGAACTCAATCTCTGCCCAAGTGCCCACCGGCGCGACAAAGTTGACCGAGCTTTGGACGACGACCGCGGCACGGAGGACGACGGGGTTGTACGTCGCCCCGGATGCCTGACGATGCGACCTCGACAGCTGCGCCTGACTCGTCTCGTCCCCGGTATCGTCCTCATCCCCCTTCCCGTCGCCTACATTATCGACCCCGTCCTCTCGGTTCTCGTCTGTGGCGTCGACGCCGGGGACGCCGCCCCCGGCCGTGTCGCTCTTCATGACCAGCTGGATCCGAATGTTGACGTTACCGGGCCACGCCTCGCCCAGCGCGGCCCGACGCAGCACGAAGCCCGCCTGCTCGAGGCCGTGCGCGTGGAACGTCGCGACCGTCCCACCCTTGACATCGCCACCACCATAGTTGGAGTAGTTGGACGAGCTGTTGGAGTACGCCGAGACCGTGTGGTTGGTGACGAGGACCACGCACGAATGCACCCGTGCAACCTGCTTGAGAAACGTCCCGAACGACAGCATCATCTCATGCCCGACTTGGGACGCAAAGCCACCGATCAGCGGCGCCAGCAGCGAGCCGATCGAGTCAATCACGACCATCGATACCCGATCGTACGCAGGATTGCGTCGACCGAGGATCGACGTGATGTTCGCCACGACAGATGCCACGTCCCGCGTGGAGACGACCTCGACCTTGTCGAGATGCGAGCGCCAGTCGTCCTGCCCGTCGTGTCCGTCCTCCTCTTGCCGGGACTGAACGCGAGCTAACACGTCCCCGAGCCGCCGCACGCTGAACGACCCGGTCGAGTCGACGTAGATGACGCCCTCTCGAGGCCGCGCCGCGGTCATGGCCGCCGCACAGTGCGCCAACTGCGTCTTGCCGGACGATGACGGCCCGAACACCTCTAAAACGTGCCCTTGCATGGCTCCCCCTCCCAGGATCCGGTCAATCTCGGAGACGCCGAGTGGGAGAAGGTACGGGTTGGACCTCGAGATCAGGCGCGGCGGGGCGGCGTACAGGGCGAGTTTCCGGAGAAGGCCTTCGAGTTTCGGGGCGTCGGCCCCGCTTAGAAGCGCCCGGAGCTCCTCCGGCAGCACGTCCTGGTCTCTATGAGACAGGAGCAGGGTCTCGTGGAAGAGAGACGGGCGTGGTCGGTCGTTCATAATGAGGATACCGACTGCCTACTCGCTCATGACTCGCGCTTTTTGGACCGTGCCCGCCCACTTAGGGCCAGGGAGGCGGAGGAGACTTGTATGAGGTCATCGAGGCTCCTCCGTTGTCGTCGAGGTGATCACCTCGTTCATGAACGAGCGAGGATTTTAAAGAACCAGGAAGTGCCGGCCGACACTTCACTGGTTGAGCGGCAAAATATCAACGCGTACATGTACGCGTCAGGCAGTCTGTATACAGACTGGTGATGTAGTCTGTGATCCCCGCGACCGAGTAGTCGGGCATTGGATACAGGAACACGCGGAACTCCCGCACGTCGACCGGCAGGTACTGATCACCGGATCCAGCATAGGGCGTTCCACCGTTGATCGCCTGGTACGAGCTCTTGCCGATCAAGGACGACACGTAGGTGGCGTCGGGAACCGATTGGAGGGTATCCACTGCGCTCTGGTACTTTGCACCGTCGATCCAAACCGTCTGTTGCCACGTCGTGGCCGAGCGCTGGTCGAGTCGGTAGACGACCGTGTGCCAGGTGGGGGAGAGCGACGGAGACTGGCCGGTGGAAATCGAGATGGCCTGTGCCCCGGCAGGGGCACTCATGCTCGAAACTTGGCCGACGAGCTGCCCTGTGTTCTGTTTGAAGCCGAGGAGGACCTGGAGAACGAGCGAAGCGCGTGGCACGGGTGAGAGCGTCGTCGGGCCAGGGCGAGCGCCTCAATACCCACATTGTCTCTCGGAGCTACAGCGGTTTGTGCGGCAAACTCAAAGAGTCGAGGCCAGTAGTACGAGGTGAGTGGAGCGCTCGGCGTGAACCTGACGTAGGTGAAAACGGTGAGGCCGTCGTTGGTCGGGATGTTGAGCGGCATGGAGCCCATTTCGATGAAGTTGCCGATGTTTGTCGACGGCGATCGGTTGTTGTTGAGACTGACACACGTCGCCGATGCGTCGAATTGGGGCAGCCCGGCGGCGGTGCCGTCCTGCTTTCCCGTGGCCGAGGCGGGCAGCCCGGAGCGTTTCCCGGTGTTGGGCCACGTGGTCACGTCGCCGGCGGTCGTCAGCGATGTGGCCGAGAGCGTGTAGTCCGTGAACCGGTCCAAGCTCGCGCGGTAGTTGGAGAGGACCTCTGTTGCGGCGATGGCTCTGGGGTAGAACCGAGCGATGCCCACATCGCCGGCCCAAAATTGCCGGCTCGCGTCGTATCCCTCGCAGATCGTGTACGCCTGCGTGGACGCGGCGAAGCTCGTCCCCGCCGGGCTCGTGGACGTCCCAGCTAGCACGCCGTCCACGTAGATTTTGTGGGTCCACCCGGCGGCCGACGATCCGCTCGAGGTGCCAACGACGTGGTACCACTTGGTTTTGACCAGGGGGTAGTCAGCGCCGTTGCTACTGGGGTAAAAGGAGACAGCAGGAAACGGGACGCCGCCAGAGGCAGCCACTCGCTGGAACCTGATGACCGGACGACCCGCGTCATTACCCGTCCAGATACCCTCCATGGTCTTGCTGCCGAAGATGCGCTTCCATGCCGCGGCGCTGGAATCGGGAGCGAACCAGACCTCCAACGAGTACTCGCCGGTGATATCCAGGAGTGGCTCGGGCGCGTTGGCGCCCCTTGCCAGATTGTCGACGCCGTTGCACGAGAGGACGCCGCCGTACTCTGCGACCTTGGTGATGCCATTGCCCTCGAGCACGGCATTCAATCCGTTTCCGGACGTGTCGGTCCACGTGGTGCAGCCTCCAAGCGAGCAGCCGACGTTGGCGCCGTCGAGCTCGAGCGCGGCACCAGTTGCCACGGCGGCCGGGATGGCTACGAGCGCGGGGTCTGAGCAACTGGTCTGTCCCTCGGCGTCAACCGCCTTGGCAAAGCAAAAGTAGTTCGTCCCCGCGCTCAGACCCTGCACCACCCCCGTGTTGACGCCCCCGGACGACGTGACAGTTTGCGGCGATCCGACCGAGGCTTGTGCGCACGTCGGACTCGACGAATACGCGACGCACAATACCGTGTACGTGAGTGGCGAGAAGTGCCCGACATCATTCCACGTGAGCGTAGCAGCCGTGCCGGCTGCCGTCTTCGTGGCAACCACGGGCTGGGACAGCGAGAGAAAGACCACCGATCCTTCGAACACGCCAGTGTCGACGGCTGTGGTGGGCATCGCTGTTGTGAATGCAGAGCAGTCTACCTGCGAGGGTCGCCACTGCACAAACCCGAGCGTGTCGGCCGCGAGCCCGTTGGCAGCCAGGTAGGGGTCGAAGACGTTCGTCTTGAGCCACGCCTTTGCCGTGTCGGCATTTGCGTCCGAGGTGGCTCCATACACGTCCATTCCATCCGCAACCGCTTCGCACACCACCTTCCCGGGCGCCCCGAGCGACGCGGGGAACCAGAACCTCAGCTTGAGTCCGCCGTTGGCCTGAGTCGAGTCCACGCCGAGGACCTGCATGATGACCCCCTGCCCTCCCGCACCCTGGCCTAGGAAGTACCTGCTGAAGGCACGAATGACGTGGATGTTCGCGCCCGCGAAGAGCAATCGGCGGCCGGTTGCTGGCGGGCCGCCCCGAAGCTCGCTTCGGCTACGGCCCTGCGTTGAGAACACCATGTCCATGCCCAGATTGTCCACCCCAGCCTGTGGCGACGTGGGAGTGACCGGTACCATATCGGTGGGCGCGTCGTCGGGTGCGCAGGCAGGCACCGCGGCGGGCAGCGTGTCCGCCGGGTTCGTCGCCAGCGTCGGCGGGCTGGTCCAGCCGTTCTGGTTGTAGAGCAGGTACGCCTCCGCAAATTTCCATCTGAAGCATCGCGAGTTCGGATTCGTGACGTGACGGATGCGAACGTCGCCGAACGTGCCGGACGGGAACTCGCTCGTGGGCATGTTGTCGTCGGTCGGGGTCCCGGGGGTGTTGCGCGTGATGGCGTGCACGTAGTTGGCGTACGCCACGCAATCGGCCTGCGTCTGGAACCAAATTCGGGTATGAACTCCGACACCGAGCGCCGAATTGTCGGTGTTGAAGATGTGAGCCCGGGCGCCGCTGATACCTTGCCCGCCGATCGAGTCCCATAGAGCGTTCATGTAGGTCAGCTTCTTCAGGTTGTCCGAGTCGAACCCGACCTTGTTCCATTTCTTGAGGCTATGTAGAACGTACATGGCGACCGGTGCAGCGCTCGGATCCTCCGCCGTCGGCGACGAGTTGCTCTCCTCGCACGTAGCGGCAGCTACAAACGGCACGATCGGCGGGAGCGGCGTTGAGGCGTAGGCACTGGCGCCCGGAGAGCAGCTCGATTTGCATCCATTCGCATCGAGCGCCACGACGTAGCACGTATACTGCGTTCCATCCGCCATGCCGCCGACGTCCGCACTGCACGTTCCTGCCGTGCAGGCTGTGCCTACGGCCACGACGGGCGGCGAGCTCGCGAACTGCGTCGGGTCGGCACACGTCTCTGTGCCTGCCACCGGTGTGCTCGTCGCGACACAGAATGCGGAGTACGACGAAGCACTGGTATCCGTCCAGTATACCGTCAAGGTCCCGGATGTTGTGCCACCGCTGACGGTCGGCGTCGTCGGGGCGGTGGGGGGGGTGGGCGGGCACGCAGTGCTTCCCGCGGTTTGTCCCACGCACGATGTACCACATGAGTTCCGTGCGACAACGTAACAGTCGAGAGGCGTGTTGGGGTTCGGCACCGCACTCACGACTCCCAGGGTTGTGGCGACGTTGGCACCTCCAGTGCCCACCGTCGCACCGGCTCCAACAGGGCAGGCCCCCGATCCTTGAGCCATGCAGTAGTAATCGTAGTTGAGCGTCCCCGGAACCCCCGTCCAACTCAACGACAACGCAGTGGGCGTTGACGAGGTGATCGTCGGGGCAGCCGCCCCCAAAGGTGGTCCACTGCAAGGCGTATCGGTTGCCCCCGCCGAGCACCCCGATTCGCACCCTCCCGCATCGATCGCCGTGACGTAGCAAGTGTACTGCACCCCGTCGCTGAGGCCGGTGACGTCTCCCGAGCACGTTCCGGCGAGGCACGCCCCTGGAGACCATGTCCCGACCGAGGGTGAGCCGCAAGTTTCTGTGCCAGTCTTGACGACACACTTGCCGGCGTACGAAGCCACGCTCGGAACGTTCTCCGGCCACCTGAGGGTGAGTCTCCCTGTCGTGGAGGCCGAGACAGTCACCGCTCCTGGCGCAGAGGGGAAGGCGGAACACGCCGTCCTCCCAGTTGCTCCAGAAGAACACGGCGTGCTGCATGCATTGATTGATCGCACAAAGCACTCATACTGAGAGTTCGGAGCCAGCCCCGTCACTGTCGCCGTCGTCGCACCCGCCGGAGACGATCCACCGGTTCCGACGGGAGCACCACTGCACGTCCCACCGCTCGCCACACAGAAGAAGCTGTACGACGATGCACCACCCACGGCAGTCCACGACATGGCTAGGCTCGTGGACGACGCCGTCGAAACCGTGACGCTCGCAACGGCTGGTACTGCGACGCATGCGGGCGGCGCGGGAGGCAGTGGCAGTGGTCCGGGGGGTGGTCCCGGTCCCGGCGGTGGTCCGGGGGGTGGCCCTGGCCCTGGCGGTGGGCGCGGCCCCGGTGGACCACCTGTTTTCGTGTCGGGCGCCACGATCGGTCCCACGTAAATCTCGGTGAGCTCGTTGACAGTCTGCGTGATGGGCGGCGGAAGAGGCCTGCCGTCCTTATCCGACCCCACCACGGTAAATTCCATGCACTCGTCGCTCGGGAGGGTTTCCACAAACCGGCACACGTGGACGTCACTCCCCGTAGCCGATGAGCAATTGGCCACACGACTCGTCGATGCGTCCCGCACGGTAGCGCCGCGTTTGCCATTGCCGACCCCAAGAGCCGTCAGCGTGAACGGTTTTTTCCCCCGCGCGGGCTCTCTCACGGAAACCTTTGCCGACCGGGCGCCACACTCGTCGTACTCGGTCCCGACAATGACCGGCCCGTAAGTTGCCAGCCAGTCGTTCGCCAGTCCCGCGCAGATCCGTGGCAGGTGACTCCCACCCTCGAAGTGAACCCGGCCGAGACTGGGCGGGAAGATTTCTCTCGCGGAAATCTGTCTCCGAGACATCCGCCGCAGCATCTCCTGCAGCTCCTGCAACGCGTCGAGCGTCCAGCCTTTCAACATGAAGTTGAAAACAGGCTTGTCCACATGTCCACCAATTTGTTCATCATTATCAACGTGCCAGAACCAGGAGATCTCTCCCTTGGTTTTGAACCGGTTCAACAACCACCGCTCCATCGCCGACGCCATCACCTTGCCAAACTTGCGAACGACCTTGAAGTCTGTGGTCGTCTTCTTCTCCAGCGCGATTGCCACGTTGATGCTCGGTATATACTCCAGCAGCGATGGAGTCGTCCCGTTGGCGAGCGTGTAGCAGGCGTGCGACACCGCCTCGGTGTGGATTCGCCCGAACGCCGAGCTGCCGTCCTCCGGAAACAGCTCCCAGAGCTTCTTCCGCGCGATGCGATCCTTGCCAATCTTCTCGATTTCCCCCTCACTCAGGTCGCCGTTCATCCACGAGAGAGACACGTGGACGCCCGTGCCGGTGTCCTCTCCTTGCACGCCGTGGATACGAACGACCGGGCCTCCCGGCATGCCTCGGCCGAACCATTCCACAAATTCCGCCGAATGGTTCAGCGACTTGTCGCGGAAGGCACGAGGCTTGATCCCCGGAACCGAGATCGTCGCAAAGAGCGTCGGGTACACCGCTATCGGGTCAACGGTCGCAGCCTGCCGAGCGAGGGACAGCGTCACCTCGGGCGAGTCGAATATAACCTCGTAGTCGTCGCCTTCGTCGTCACCATCCACGGCCGACCATACCAAACCGATGACCAAGCACCAGGTCAGAAGGAGTAGCGGGAATACTCTCCGGAACGGCTCCCGCCGCGCCATCTTCGAATT
>Ga0181577_10004905_pt1 | contig 10291 bp, 10 predicted proteins | sample 101ome_21_FD_132468 | JGI IMG/M metagenome (GOLD analysis project Ga0181577, IMG submission 132468) | Coastal salt marsh microbial communities from the Groves Creek Marsh, Skidaway Island, Georgia - 101413BT metaG (megahit assembly) | ecosystem: Environmental > Aquatic > Marine > Intertidal... | reverse complement strand
ATTATCTGAAGAAGATTTCCGTAAGAGAGATATTACTATACATTATCTCGAAGAACACCCAGACCTACTTTCAGGAGGCTAGATTTTGGAGATTGTAATTGTAGGCAGTATAGGTTAAGATGACATTTCTACTCCTGAAGCTGAAGGTTCGGACCTTCTAGGAGGAGCTGCCACATACGCAGGATTTTCAGCAGCTTTTCATAAATTTGAAGATATTTCAAATAATCCAAATATCGGAATAGTTAGTGCGGTCGGCAATGATTTTTCGACTTCTGATCAGTTGAAGTTAGAATCTGTAGGTCTCAATTTAGCAGGTGTCGAAATTAGGGATGGAAATACATTTCGTTGGTCTGGCAGATATCAAGGCTCTATGGAAGATGCTGAAACTATTTCTACAGATGTTAACGTATTAGAAAATTTCAATCCTAAGGTTCCTAATTCATGGAAGACTCCCGAAATTCTATTTTGTGCAAATACTCATCCGGCAACACAGGTTTCTGTTCTCGATCAATGTCCTAGTGCAGCCATCACAGCATTGGATAGTTTCATGTTGTGGATTAATACTGAAAAAATAAAATTATCAGAGGCATTACGTAAGGTGGATATAGCTATACTGAATGAAGAAGAAGTATGTGCGATTGCTAATGATGAGATACTTCCTCGAGCAATTAATTCGATACAATCCGGTTCTGCACTACATGGAGGGGAAAATGCAGGTCCGGGCCCTCGTTGTATTATTGTTAAGAGAGGGAGTGGAGGTGTCATTGGTAAGTTCCCATTTGGCTTAATTGCTTTACCTGCTTATCCAATCAGTAATGTGATTGATCCAACAGGTTGTGGCGATACGTTTGCAGGAGCATTTTTAGCAAATATTTCTGGTCGTGATGGCGCATTGAATGATATAGAAGTTATTCGTAACGCTTTAGTTCATGCAACAGTTACTGCCTCATTTACATTGGATGGCTTGGGTAGTTCGAGAATTTCTAAGTTGGAACGTGGGCAATATCATGCTAGGGTTGATAGATATAGAAGAATAGTTGGGTTAACTTAGTTTAATCTCTTAATGCCTCTTAAATGTCCCTCATCGCTATTGTTTGATGTTCTACGCATCTGATTGAATCTCAGTAGTAGTTGTCCACTATTCAATTCCGTCGGGCTATGTTCCTCTCCTCTTGATACTCTATTCACAACTTTGTTTAATGCATCTTTTGCAGAAGATGGTTCAGTATTATTCATCCTATTGATTCTATTGCTAATGTCTGCCTGATGCTCTTGGTCACTTCTAATCCTTAGATGTTGTTTAGATTGAAATCTAGATGTTTCACTTGCTTGTATTCCATCTGGGTCCCCATATTCAGAAGAATAATCTAAATATCTTCGTTCATAGTTTCGATGTCTTGGAACTAATAATTTTTCAATTAATCCTACTTTCTTTTTCTTATTAGGTTGTTTTCTCAGAGATAATCTTCCATTTCCATAAGAGTTTGCAATCTTAGATAATCCTGGATAATCTCCAAGATCAGCAGGTGCAGGCAGAGAAGCAATCGCTTCCGCTTTCCTATACAGAGACTGTTGTGCTTTCGCTCTTTTTACTAGACCTGGTCTACATTCAGTTCTAACTGCTTCATCAGTAGGTTCAGGTAGAGCTCTTGTTTCAGAATAATCATTCATTGGACTACGAGTTAATCCATTTGCTGCTCTGATCATTTCAGCACTAGACATACTTCTCCTAGTTGTTATTTCTTGGTTATTATATTCTGAACCAAAAATTGAATTCGTATTTTTAGTTACATTATTCTGATTTGTAATGTAGTGTTCAGGTCCAGCAGATGTTGAAGGTGGAGAATAATTCACAGGTTCAGTGAATGATGATTTTGCAGGTTCAGCATCAAAAAGACCTCCTGCCCCAAATCCAAAGATATCTGTTTCCATTGTCTCAGTAACATCTTCTAACGCAGAATCTAATCGATTAACGGGTTTCTTTTCGTTATACCATTCAGGTTCATTTCTACCCCAAGCTTGCTCATATGCGGAAGTTGTTTGTATTTCATTGAACGTTTTCTCAGGAACTATAGTTTCTTCATATTGACTTCCAATAATAGAATCTTGTTCATCAAATAAATTAAAATTTATAGTTTCATAATTATCATTGGGTAGGCTGACAAAACTTTCAACAGTTTGGATTTCTTTATCGACTTCAGGAGCTAAATTATCCAAATCTGGCGCACTTAGCAGAGCTTTGGGACTAATATTCTCTCTCTTTTCGAATCTAAATTCTCTTTCCATGCTATTTTTTGCATCTCTAACAGATTGACCGTTACTTACTTTCTCAATCATCATGTGAACTTTTAGTAATACTTCTTGATCATTCAATCTGGATTGAATTATATGCCTATCTCCAATGTTTGTTTCAATTACTAATGCTGGAGATTTGAAAATAAAATGAGATAAAACTGAAAGTCCACCTAATAGAGAAACAGCATATCCTAGAGGTGGTATCAGGATTGTTGCACCTAGGTAGAATGCTGCAGAACCCCAAATTATTATTCCGCCAGGCACTGCAGGAATGTCTATACTTCTTGTTCTAGATATGGATGCTAGATCTAATTTTATTCCTTTTCTAACATCATTTGAAATTACTAACTGACGTTGGGTAATCTCAATCCTGAATTTACCCCCTACCCCAACCAAAGAGAGGTTGCCGAACGTTGCCGACTCTCCCTCTTCCGGTCGGGCGTTACGCCCGAACGTGTGCATCCAGCACGCGAGTTACTCTTTAACGATATAATAACTCGGTTCGTTGAGTATAAATTCGTTTAACTTATCGAGGTTTTTTTCATATGCCGTTCTACTGTAAAACTGTAGTCCCAATAATCCTCATGGGAGTCGCATCTAGTTGAGTAATGATTATTTTCGGTGAATTGTTTTTCCTTGTCCAAAGAGGAATATCCCAATCGACAGTTACATTTTCTTGGTCAATGATTTTGATTCTACCGACAACAAATTGCATATCTACAGCTGCATGAATTACATCTCCTACTTGTAAAATTCTTTTTTGGAATGGTGCTTTATCGATAGCAATAGTTGATGACAAATTTTTTACCAATACATTTGATTCTGCATGAACAATCATGCAACCTCTATGTAGGGCTTCTTCTCTCAAATTTCTTATTGCCAATCCTACTCTATCTCCTGAAATAGCATTTTCAACATCGTCATCCATTACTTGTAAACTTCGAACTATACCATTTTCATCTGCTGGAAGAACTTGAATCGTATCATGTTTTGACACAATACCAGATTGTACATAACCTATCGCTACCAAACCTACTCCTTTCACATTAAAGAATTGGTCAACTGGAAGGATTAAAGATGAATCATCAGTTTCCTTTCTCTCCATTAGAGAAAATAGATCTTCACGAATAATGTGTTCATCTGGTACTTGCTCATATAACTTCCAATTTTCCAATCCTGATTGCTCAAGAATTATCCTCACTTGTTCTGGATCTATCCAATCTCCATCTTGAGAATTGATTATTACTAAGCCATTATTGATACCAGCACAACCGAATGAGACACAAATTTCTCCGGTAGCAGAATCTATCTTTGAAATTTCAATTATTCCTGCTTTAGCAACATTCAATACGGACAGTAAAGGCCTAATCTTTTCCGGGTGTTTAAGCGGCCTTAATAATGAAATAATCTTGATTTCACCATCTCTTTCTTCTTTGTAAACATAAGACTCAATATCTCTAACATCTCCTTTTTTAGCAATTTTTTTTGCTAAGGATTCAGAACCGATAAAAGCTACATTGAGTACAGCCATATTTGTCCGAGTAGTCCCCCCTTGTTGAAAGGAACGGTGGTAGAATTGACAAATTGACTATCTCATTGCATCTCTAGCTTTTTGAGCAGCTTCCCACATTTCAATTTCATCGTCTGTTTCAGGTTTGAATTGAGGTATGTTAATTGCTTTCATGTCTCTATCTATAGCCACCATAAAGAAAAATCCTGAACATATCTCTTCTCCTACCCACTCAGATCTTGACAATCTACATGAAATGACATGTATACCGGCAGTTCTAGGAGAAGTCCAAACTACTCTTGCAGTGGTTCTAATAACGTCTCCTTGATATGCTGGTCTTCTAAACTTTAGAGCGTCGACAGAAATTGTAACAAAGTTCCTATGGGCAAATTTGGATGCAGCCATTCCCGCTGCAGTATCCATTATTGACATCAACCTTCCTCCAAATAATGTATCTAGTGCATTTGTGTCTCCTGGAAATACTTCATTTAGCTGAATAACCGGGTCTGTTGAATAGGCCTCGTTCATGTCTATCACCCCCTCTCAAATCCTCATCAAACTTGAACCCATCATATTATTTTGTCAATTTTGTGACATTTTTAGACCGTTGTATTCAATCCTAAGTACTGTTTCCGAGAGACATGGAATTGCCAGCTCTGGTATGGGATGAGTTTCACTTTCAGGACCCTGATGGTGGAAAAATTATCTTTTGGCCACATATTCCATGCATTAGAATGCCTGTTAAACTACGTTCACATTCTAATTTCGACGGTGTTGCTTTCTTGACTTCATCAATAGATATTCAATCTTGGATAATAGAAGAAAAACAGGAAAAGGAAAGCCCTGGGGTGCACAGAGATTCTGCAATTGCATCTGGGACTGTTTTAGGTCGTCTCATGACAGACTTAAATGAATTAGATGTTGATGGTCCAGTAATTCCGGATCCAGAGCAATTACGTTTACTTTTACATGCTAAAAATTCAAGGGGGGGGCTTCCAATTTATGCTATTGAACCTAATTTAGAAGACGAGAAATGGGTTGAATGGCAGATAGAAAGTGCTGATCAGCAGGTGACTTATTCAAATCTGATTTTGACATTAACTACAGGAAGAAGATGGAAAAAAATCAGAAAAAATGCCATAAAATCAGTCACAAGTTCCAAGTTTGTGAATGCTGATTTAGGGGCTGCTTCAGCATCTTGTCTAACTTGGTGGATAGAAGAACAAAGGGGTATATCAGACGAATTAAAGAAGCTTAGAGATGAAAGATTTGTTTCAAGATTGAGAGGTGCTCTAGAAAATCTTAGGAATAAAGAAAATTCTAACTCCGAAGAAACAACTTTGATGGTACCTATTCATCAAGCATGGTTACCCTCGATTAGGAAAGCGATTAGTTCATGTACGAATGTTGAGGAGATAACTCCGGAGGAATCCTAATGGATGAAAGTAAAATTAATCTTGACGTTGAGACACAGACCTTCCGTTTTACTCCATCTGAACCAATTGTTCATGAGGAAGCAGTGAGTATTGGTAATGGAATGAAGTCAGGAGATTTTGTTATAATTAATCATGAGAATCCTCATGCTACTCTCGTAATAGAACCGGAAGGCTCAGTATTAGTTCACGGTATTTCGAGAAGTGAAGTTGCACGTTTAGCGGTGCAAGAATTACTACTTACACTGGGAATGTCAGACGAATGGTTACTGGTAGAATCTGGGGAAATGATTATTCGTTTTTCTTTAGGTAGAGCAGTCTTAATGGATTTAGCAGCGGATCGTTTTTCACAGATAAATTTGGATACTAGGATTGGGGCATTGAGGATAGATGCTGAAAGGCATAAGTGTAGTATTTTATTATTCAACAACGGTCAAGGTATTGTTTTGAAGCAAACATCGAAAAGAATTGCAGAGATGGCAATTAGGTATTGGTCTTCTCAATTAGAAGATGAGGGCGCTTTGGCGTGAGATTATGTTTGTTAATGGCCATTGGAAAGGGCCAATCTTAGATCAACACATTCATTTAGATCGAAACAATAGGTATCTCGATGCTATTTCAGAGTTCATAAACTCAGGTGGGACTGGAATAAATTTAGTCCATAAACCAGATTTCACGAATCTACCACGAAATATTACAGAGTACAAACTTGCATATGAAAATACTCTTGAAATGGCTCAAGAGATCAGAGAAAAGTTTGGAATCGAGGTTTCGGTTATTTTGGGACCTCATCCTGTTTCTTGGGAAAAACAAATTCATGATATTGGTATACAGAATTCAACAATTTTACACCTACAGGCCGTTAAACTAGCTATTGAATATATTTCCTCAGGACATGCGGTTTGTCTCGGTGAAGTAGGTAGACCACATTATCCAGTAGACTCCGAAGTATGGAAATCTGCCAATGAGATGTTATTAGAAATAATGAAATTAGCAGCAGAAGCAAAGATTAGCATACAACTTCACGTTGAAGATAATGGTGAAGAAACATATTCTGATTTAGCCAAATTATGTGATGAAGCAAATCTACCAAGACATTTAGCAATCAGACATTATGCTCCGGCTAATATTAGTACAGAATTTACCCATGGTCTTAGTGTTACGGTTAGTGTAGGGAAAGGTAGCATTGAGGAAATAATTGAGACTTTACCAAATTGTAAATCTTATTGGGGTATGGAGACAGATTTTCTCGACGATATGAATCGTCCTGGAGCGGTACTTGGACCCAAAACAATTCCAAAACGGACTCATCAATTAGCTGAAAAATTAGCTTCTTCTGGCTATTCCGAAATTCAGATTAATGAAATAATCAATAATATCCATTCAAATTGGCCAAAGATTATTTATTCCTGAAAAGGAGACTTCAATTTTGGAGTGAAAGTCATAAATCCTCCTAGAACAAATAAAATTATACATAGGGCGAAAAAATAAAATTCTCCTATTGGAACACTCTTTCCAAATACTTCCTGAAATCCAATTCTTAGTAAAGGTCCATTTATGGGTAAAAATAGAATCATTAGGAGAATTCCCACTCTTTGACGTACAAGCATAAACATCGGATATGGTATTGACATTTGAACGGATGTAACCGAATTAGTTTAGAAAGGTCGTATCCTCCGAGGGTTTACGCGCCTGTAGTGAAGGGGTTATCACCTGAGGTTTCCAACCTCATGTCCCGGGTTCAAATCCCGGCGGGCGCACCAAATCGAAGTCTGCAAGTGAAGCATTCAAACACTATTGATTCTCCCGCAGAATATGTCGAAAGCCACTAGCCCGACTTCAGCAGAAGATATCATAGTATCTTCGATTAGTAAAGATGCTTCAGACCTTGTTGAAGAGAGGCAAATTGTAGGTAGGAAAATCTGGAGAATTTTGCCCTATGTAACTAGATATTGGGAGAGGGCTTTAGGAGGCTTATTGGCAAATATTGGTGCAAGAATTTTTGATTTGATTCCATTTATAGCAATTGGAATGGCTGCAGATTATTATAATCCTGATAATTCTCAGTTTACAAACTCAAATATTGAAAAAATTGTAACTCTTGATTCGATACCGAATTTAGGACCAATTGATTCTACAGAACTAGGTTTTGGATTGCTGATTTTCTCATCATTTCTTTTCCTCGCAATTTTCCAAGGTCTCAGTAACCAACTTTGGCAATCAATAGCCTACAAAGCTCAACACGATATTAGAATGGATGCAACTAAGTCACTAATGGACATGGAAGCTTCATACTTTGAAACTAGACAAACTGGGAATTTGATGTCAGTTTTGTCTGCTGATGTTGCTCAGTTAGAAGATATAATCTCAGATTCCACTACTAGCATCATCAGAATAATTACAACTCTCAGTACTGCATTTTTTATTCTATTTTGGATGTCTCCGACACTTTGTATGATTCTCTTTGGTCCTTTGTTTATGATTGTCCCAATGGTAATTTGGTTCTCTACAAGAGTTCAGAGAAAGTATCGTCAACAACGAGAAAGTACCGGTGGTATAGTTGCAATATTGGAAAACGTGTTATCTGGAATCACTGTAGTTCAGGCCTATAACGCGAGTGATTTTGAGAGAGTTAGAATTGAGGGCCAAAGTGGAAATTACAGAGATCAAGCAATTCAAGCGGCTTTCATTAGGAATCGTTTCATACCAGGATTTCATATCGTAGCAGGAATCTCATTCGGTCTTTTAGTTTCGGCGGGAGGATGGCTTATGAATTCAGGTCAAATTAGCGTGGGTCAATTTGTAACATTCCTGTTGATTTCTACTAGAATGACCATGCCGCTATGGATTTTAGGAATGTTACTGAATCAACTACAGAAAGGTGAAGCAGCATCACGTCGTGTATTTGCTGTAATTGATCTTGAGCCTTCAATTTATGATAAAGAAGATGCATTACCACTGGAAGAACCAATTAGAAGTATTTCTTTTGAAGATGTTTCATTCTCTTATCCCTCTTCAGAGTCAAATGTACTGAATAATATAAATTTCGAGGTTTCATCTGGAGAATTCCTAGGTGTGATGGGACATACAGGAGCGGGAAAGAGTACAATTCTGAAATTAATTGAGAAGTTCTATGAACCGCAAAATGGAAAAGTTTTGATTAACGGAAACGATATTAATGACTATTCAATAAAATCTGTTAGGTCAAAAATAGGTTTCGTTTCACAGGATCCGTTTCTTTTTTATGGTACTATAAAGCAAAATGTTTCATATGCTAGAGAAGCCACTGATGAGGAAATCTTCAATGCTCTCGAAATGGCAGGAGCTTCAGAATTTATTTCACAATTAGCTAATGGATTGGATACGATGGTAGGAGATAGGGGAGTTATGTTATCTGGTGGACAAAGAGCTAGAATTAGTCTCGCAAGGGCCCTGTTAAATGATCCTGATTTACTAATTTTGGATGAGGCCAGCGCGGCATTGGATGCTGAAACAGAGAAGAGAATACAACAGTCACTTTTCGGTGGAACTAATGGGGCTAAGAAGAGGCTTACTATTGCAGTTGCCCATAGACTTGCTACAATTAGAAATGCTGATGAAATTATTTCAATGGTTGACGGTGCAATTGTGGAAAGAGGAAAGCATGAGGAATTACTCAGTAATGAGAGCGTCTATGCATCTCAATGGTCTATACAAACGGGAGAAATAGAACCCTAGGCGGGATTTTTTTTGAATATTGAATGGATATCAGTTAGTCCTGGTAAAGTGTTTATTGGCTCAGATAATCGCTCGATACTTTTCGGTGGTGTTGGGCCTAGACATGAAGTAAAAATTGACTATAATTACGAAATTTCATATTTACCTATTGATATCAAAATCGCTCAAGAAATCATCCAGAGTGAAGATTGTTTCATTGCCTCAGAATCAGAATGGACACTTGCAATGGAGAATAAATTAATTTCAGGAGAAAATGAGGTAGAAGAATTATCTGATAAAATTCGCGGCTCATATTGGTCAAAATATTGTGATGGAAGACCGTTTATCGAAGAAAATTGGATCATGAAAGTTTGTCGCACTTGGAAATCAGGAAAACCCTCAATTTCATTGATTCCAAGAGATGAAAGTTGTAATTATTTACGTTTAGTAAGAAGAAATAATAAAGATAATTTTAATTCCTCAGCACCAAAATTACCAGATTCATCAAACAAATCAACAGTTTTATTCGAGGAATTGTTGATATCGCTACTTTTTGGAATCATTCCTTCTTTTATCTGGGCTCATTTCAACGCCAGTCCTGGTTATATCTCTGAAGGTTGGCTAAACTTAGTATTTGGTGGTTTATTCATCGGAGTCATTAGTGCTACATTCTGGAGGCCCAAAACTAAATCTTGGAGAGTCGGGGAAAATTGTGGCAAGATGAAGATAATTTAACGAGACCGATCATCAATCTGAAGTCCTGATTTTCCTCTTAAGATTCTCATCCATCCAGTAAGAACTCCCATTCCATAATTCCAATGTAAAGTAAATGTAGCAATTGATGATAGGAATATAGTTTTCTTTGTTTTACTAGGAGAATTTCCTTTCCATGAACCAAACCACGCTAATAAATTGTAAATTACGATTAGTGTTGGTAGTGTGTGTACTCCCAATCTAGGTAGACCCATTGGAACAGTGCTTAATCTGATATCCCAAAATTCAGGCCAAGCTAATCCTCCATTTGCTAAACCCCAGAAAAAGAATAGGAAAGCTGAGATAACTATAGGTGGAAATAAAGCAACTGCGGTATGTGTTGGAGCTCTCAGTTCAGGGTACTGATGACTGGCTAAGGTTCTCACTAGTCCATAATTCCTAATTTGCTTCTTGACTCTAGATAAATCTCTTCTCCTATGCCACATTACTGCAGTTCTATCAGTCCATAATTTTTTTCCAGTCATTCTTATTCTGTGGTCGAGCATCACATCTTCGGCCCCAATAGCGCCTTCATCAAAACCCTCTACCTCTTCTAGAACTGAGCGCCTGTATGCACAGTTTACTCCTGGTAGTTGACTGACTT
>Ga0181577_10004902_pt1 | contig 10301 bp, 17 predicted proteins | sample 101ome_21_FD_132468 | JGI IMG/M metagenome (GOLD analysis project Ga0181577, IMG submission 132468) | Coastal salt marsh microbial communities from the Groves Creek Marsh, Skidaway Island, Georgia - 101413BT metaG (megahit assembly) | ecosystem: Environmental > Aquatic > Marine > Intertidal... | reverse complement strand
TCTCGTCGCTGCTTCAAGTTAGAGATCGTCTGCGCGGCGGCAGTCGAAGTCTCATTTTTGTAGACGCGAAGCAAATATGCCGCGTCACCAGCTTGCTCACTGGTCATCATGTCCTGGACGTTTTGCGGCTGCATCGAAACCCAATTCTTAAATTTCTCTGAGGCGGCAATCTCGTTCCAATCCGGATGTTCTTGAGCAAGCATTTGGTACTGTTGCGCTACATAAGACTCATGCAATTGCCCCTGGATCGGAGCTAACTGAGCCTTCAACGCATCAATTTCAGCTTGGTGTCTTTGTGCCTGCGTCTTGTAGAACGCGGCAACACCCTCTGCAATATCTGGATAATCCTGCTTCGTGGTTTCCCAGGTGGCATCATCGATACCGGGGTTGGGCGACTGCGAAGCCTTTAACTTTGCGATCTCCTCATCGCGCTCTTTTAACTGGCGCTGATAAGCGTTTTGTCGGCCAAGGTCAGAGCTGTACTTGTGCTTCCACTGCCTTAGCTCGTTTTGTAAAGCCTCAACTGAAACTTTCTCAGTGTCTGAGCTGTCCTGTTTTGGCTCTGGTTCTGGCTCCGGGTCTAGTACCCGGGCTTGCTCTTGCGCTTCTTCTTCTTGCCCTTGCAGTGCGCCATCTTGAGTCTCCTCTTTGGCATGACTGGTTTCGGCAGACGAAGTAGGCTCGTCCACCAGTTCGTCAAAAGCATCCTCGAAAGTTTGCTCTGTATTTTCTTCAGACATACAAATCCCTAGCGGCTCTCGCGAGCGGCCATAAAAAAAGGCCCGAAGGCCCTGGTGAGTTAAGGTGTGTTACTGAGTGTCAGGATCGGCTTCTGCCAAACCTTCAAGTCGCTCAAGCATCAATAGCGCGCCACGCTGTTGATCTGAGTCTCTGTCGGCAATCAAAAAATCAACGCAGTCTTTGCGCTGACTAGCAATAAATTTTTCGATTGCCTTCCAAGTGGCGGAATGAACGTCAATCATCAGCCAAAGGTATCAAAACCATTTGAGATATTTCGGGAGCGCAACGAAGCATCGGTTAGCCGGACGTTCGTATTTGCCGCCGCTTTATCGCGATCGGTTCTGATTTTTTCCACATCAACGGCAGTGCGAGTTTGCATCTGCTCGTTGCTCATCGTGTATTTGGTTCGGAGCTCTGCCAGCTTCAAGCGTTCTTGCACCTCTAGCTTGTATCGCTCTAGCCGCTCTACCTGTTCTAGCCTGGCTTGCTCAAGCGCGGCCTTGGTCTGAAGCTCTGCGCTATCCTGTGCAATGTTCGCGCTGGCCTTCTGAGCCTCAAGCTCCAGCTTCTGTTGCTGTAGTTGCAATTCAACTTGCTTGAGCTGCATATCGAGCATTGCCGCTTCCTGACCGGGATCGGCTTGTTGCATAGCCATCATCTCGGCCTGCATTTGCTCCATCTCCGCAATGTCTGCCTCATCCAGCGTGATCTGGTCATAAGGCAGCTCTAGCGATTTCGCGATCTCTCTATCGAGCTCTGCCCAATCTCTGCGCTTAGAAAACTCCGGCACAGACATCGAGAGGTTTGAATAAATCATCAGGTTTTCTTGTTGCTTCTCGCGTACCAGCAAGGCACCTGATCCACGGGCCTCGATGCTGAAATCACCCTTGATGTCAGCCCGCTCGTTAAACTGCATATTCCAATCGTAGAACCGCGTAATCAGCGGCCGGGTGATATCGTCATCCCAGTTCTTTACCGCCTTCCGCAATACGATATTCGAGCTGTTCATCAGCATCGCCATGCCGGATGACGTCTTGGTAACGTGCGGGCCCATCTCGCCCTGGGCAATCAACGGCAGATTCGTCTCCTCGTCTGCAAGCTGACGCGCCATAGTAAAAATGTTCGATAGCTCTACTTGGTGGCTGGGCGTAGCAAACGATGCAAACGCCTCCTGCACGGATCGGGTCTTGTCACGCAGATACCAAATCTTCTTGGGCGTCATATCCCAGGTGCCGTCAGCGGGATACAGGAGCTCTTTGTTGATAACTAACTGATCCGCTACCGACAGTCCGGCGTTGTCCATCATCATCCGCCAGGACGCATTGATGACGCGCTGAGCGCTTCTCATCAAGCATGGCACACCAAACCCGAAGATCGAGGACTCATCCTTTTCCCAGTTAAACACTGCGAATGGCCGCTCATCAGAATCCATCGGATTTACGGCAACCTTGATGACACGATCGCCGGAGAAGAAAACGGTAGCCTCTACCTCATCATTCAGCTCATCGATCTCTTCTGGATCCATCTCATCATCTGACATCCGCATAGCGTCAATCAGCTCAGACTTGGATATCGGGCCGTGGTACTCCCATATCTCGTACTTATTGCCCTCGCCTACCGTATTGATCCCGGTAATGTTCCGGATGTCATCGGTAAAATCTTTGGCGATATGAGTGCTTTTCGCGCTGGTTTTAACAATCTCTCGAAGTTGGCTAACCAAAATACCTGGCAGATTTGCCATGTCTCTTAACTGCTTTTTGCTCAGCCGGCGGCGCTCAAAGACAAACTCAGCCTCTGATATCGTCTTTGCTGACATATCCGGGTAAAAATCCCAGGGGTCAATCCGCTCGACAGTAGGCTCTAGCGCCTCCACGATCTGCAACATACTCATGCCATCAGGCATGACGTCCCAGCGCTTTTTGGTGCGGCCAACAATTACCGGGCCCTTAATAATCGCAGTCCCAAGCTGGCAGGCATCGTGGATAATGTCGCGAGCCTTGATGTGATAGCGAGACTCTAAAAGCTGATCGTCAATTACGTCCTGCATTTGCATAGCTGACTGAGTAGCTTCAGCCACTATGCTTCGTGCCGCCTCGATAGCAGTTTGCTGATCTGGCGTCTCTGGCTCCTGCTTGCTTATGTAATCAAGCTCTGGAACCGGAGTCGGGTAAATCCCAAAGTTTCGGTCATCAGTCGGAAACAACATATCCTGCAACCGCGCTTCGGCTGCGTTGGTCTTGTTTCGCGTGATGTTGACGAACACCTCAGAGCCCTTAGCCCTGGCGAGCTTCGCCGCCTCATCGGAGGCATACTCACCGTGGTACTGGCGAATATCGTCCAGCCACCGCTGTTCGATCTGATTGCGCTTGGCAACCTGTTCTGCCGCCAGCTTGTTCAGTCGAGAAGCAAAAATATGAAGGCGCTCAGCGATCTCCAGCTCATGCTCTTCCGCTGTCTGCGGAGACATAAGCTCGTCGCCATAACCTTCCATCTCTTCCTGCATGAGAATCCTTTAGTAGCCGGCAACCTTGTCTACGATCGTAGGCTGCTCAATCATGTTGTCGAAATCGTTTTGAGTAAGCGGCTCAGCGAACGTCAAAGCCAGCGCGTCAGCGCAGTCAGTCGATCTGTATCCGCGCTTCTTAATATCGTCTTTGCTCTCTAACTTACGCCTGGCGTTAGAGTCATACTTGTACTGCGGGGCACATAGGTCGGTATGCAAGTCATCCCGATCCGGGATCATTACCGGCACATCGCCATCGAGCCAATCTCGCATTGACCACCACATCTCCGCCCGGCGGTTTAAAAACCTCTGAGGATCCAATGCAGCACTGCCAAAGTTAATCGGAACCACGACATCCTCATGTCCTAGCTCCATCAAACGATCGACAACACCAGCACCCAAGCCGCCAACGTCTACAGCAACCTGAGCAGGGTTTTCGTTTTTAATTAGAGAGTGAACAATGCCGGCGATCTCCATCGTTGACCGCTGCTCGAACGTCTCTAAAAAGTATGCCGATCTGCCTTTGCGCCGAATAATCGCCGTCCTGTCATCACCAAACCGCGCAGGATCGACGCCAATAATCAAAGGGCCTACCGCCAATACCTTGGCTTTGCGGGCTTCTACGACGAGCTCCGGCTGTATCAGGCTATCCCCGCCAGTGACCTGGAACGCCTCTTGCGCTGTCATGGGGTATTCCTGCCGGAAGGAAAACGCCCCGTCTACGCCATCAGCAGATAACTCCGCAATCTTGGATCGCCGGAACGCCAACTGCTGGCTATCCAAGCCATATGCCCGGATCAACTGCTCTTCCTCGTCAGTCGGCACCAAACCACCCGCCGGCTTACGATATTCATCCTGCCAGTACCAGGGCACAAAGATCGCCTGGAATGGACTGACACCAGCCTCTGCCTGTTGCCACTGCTGGTAAAAAAAGTTTCCTACGCCGTTAGCGGTAGACTCCAGAATGATCTCTGTGTCTGCCTCATCGGGCACCGCCTGCAATATCCCCTTGGCGTGTTCTGCCGCATTGGGCCAATAAGCAACTTCCGAACCGTGAAAGTATTGGATCGTTGTTCCACGACCAACGCTTTTGTTCCCGGCTGTCCCTACCTTGTAACCCGAGTCGAGCTTGTCAAAGCTGAGCTCTTTCTGATTGCTCGCACCAGTAGACGGCTTCACGAAATCCGGCGCGCCCTGGTGATACCGCTCAACCATCTCAAACAGCGCTGACGTCGAATCTGCCTCATGGGTCAGAATGAACGCCCGGACGCCCTTGCGATGCGTGGTTTTCCAGTAATACCGCCCCTCAACGTAAGTCGAGACGCCCTGTTGCCGGCCCTTGAGGATGATCGCCCTGACCTGGCCGGTCTGCTTCTTCTGCTCCTCGATGCAGTCGTTAATAAACCGCTGGGCTTTATTTAGCAGTAGTTGTTTAACTTCGCCGGACTTTGACCTAACCGAAAGACAGTTACGGGCATAAAACTCAAAGTCGTTCTTCAGCTTGAGGCGGGTTAGTTCAAGCTCTCCAGCCATTCCTCTTGGGATATCTCCTGTACTGCGGCCTTGATCTCCGTCGATGACAATCTCGCATGGACATAGGGTGCGGCGGCTTTGGCAGCGTCTATCCGATAACGAATGTCCTCTGCCTCGTTTTGGTAGATCGAAGCGAGATACTCAAGGGGGGATGTCCCGCCATCAGCACATACCCGCTCGATCTGAGCTTTTGATGCCTTGTTGAAGCTACCTTTCGGACGCCCGCGCTTTTTCTTGGGCTCTTCCTCGAAGTCATCAATATCATCGTCCCAATCGTCAGACATAGCGCCCTCCTTGGGTTATGTCAGGCATCCGGGGCATAGCGCCTGGCTTGTTTGCTTTACTGCCAGAAGCTCTAGCCAGCAAACCCTTAACCGGCGTGGCAGGCACTCGCATGGTCTGTTGTGATTGGGCAACCAGAGAATCGTTAAGCCGTGCTTGCCCTGCCTGCACCTGGCCTTGATGGGTAGCGGCCGGGGCTTGAGGCGCAATCGCATTAATTGGTTGAACGCCGCCATATGCAGCCCTGGCGTTATTCATCGTTTGCCCTCTGCTGCATTAACAGATCCAGCTTTTCGGATATGGCGCGCAGATCCTCACGCATCTCCTGCCGCATTTGCTCACGGTCAGCCTTTTCCTCGCTCAATCTTTGGCGGTGCTCCGCGGCTAATTGCTGAACGTCCCGATCGACCACCTTGATGGACGCGGCATTGAGGGAAACTCCCTCAGACACTGAGGCAAAGGCAAGAATTCCAGAGAACACTAGCCCCGTTGTCATGGCGATATCGCCCCAGCTAACAGAGGGATCAACGCGCATTATTTTTTACCGCCCTTTGAAAATCGCTCCATTGCCGGCCCTACCACTTTGTCCAAATGAGGAGCCGCAAAATAGAAACTCAGAATTAACATTACGGCCCCGGTCATGCTGTCTGCATGGGCCTGCGTGATTTCACTGGCTTCCTTCATCCGGGCAGCAATCTCAGGATCGCTAAACACAGCGCCCGTGACCATTGCCCAGCCAAATAGGTATTGCAGGAGCCAGATAAACGTAATGGCACACGCTATCAACCGGCGAGCTAGTGCCTGCCCGCTTGTGGCCTGCATCCAGTCGATAACCATCGCCCGAGCCTTCTGGCGCTCCTGCGCGGCATCGTTGGCCTTTTCCTCGTCGGTATAGACCAGCACATCCAGGCTATTCGAGATGCCCTTTACAGCGCCCTCAATGGCCTTCTCAGAGCCAAAAATTTTACCTATGAGTGACCCTAGCGCCATTGCGTACCGCCCTTGTGCTTCGCCTTACGGCCCACACGCTTGCGTTTGTCCTGGTGGATGAAGTGGGTGCGATATAGGTTCTTAGTTCGCATCTATTCGCCCTCCTCCTCAAATTCCGCAAACACGTTAGATTGCTCAGCTTCGAGCACCGGAAACAGATGCCCACACACACAGCACGAAAGAATGTGCTGCTTCGGATTGTTGGCGTCTACCTTCCACGAAAACATTGCCGATTCGCAGTTACCGCACTCGACCACTTCGAGCTCGATCCTGACCGTTTTAGGCTTGCCACCATCGATGCCAACCAGGTCACCCATTGTCCCGGGCTCGCCTGATATCACAGCGATGGCGCTCTACCTCGCCAAATTCCTTGTCATGGACGATGCAGTACATATCCCGGCCCGATCGGTAGCCCGAATTCATATGCCAGGCATCCTTAGCCGCTAAGGTTCGGAATGACTCCACCACACTGCCTCGCAGCTCTTGCCGGGTCGAATGATGTACATGACCCGTATACCAGTACCGATGCTGGCTTTTCGCCCACATCTCCGGCTGATCTGTCGCCATAATCTCGGACAGGGCTTGCAGCTTGATCGTGTCACCGTGGGTGCAGGCGATCAGCGTTTTACCGTGCTCGAAATAGTGAAATTTGTTAGTGGTCGGCAGTACCTCGACCCGCGGCTCAGCGTGGAAGTAAGCGGCCAGGAAGGCGCTTAACATCACACTGGTGTGGTCATCGTGATTGCCTATGCAGTTCACTACCGACACACGCGGGTGTTTGGATAAGGCCAGGGTGATTAGATCCACCATGAGCATACAGCCGGCCTGCAAGACCTGGGGCCATCGAGTATCCACATCCACCGGGGTGCCCCGGGTCGTGGTATTACCCCTGTTGTCAGCGTGGAAAAAATCACCCAGGTTCGCGATCAAGGCGTGGTCAGTCTTGGGTGCGACTGACACTAGCCGGGACGTAGCGTTAAGCAAATCCTCCCGGGCTATCTTGACGTCAAAGTTCTCCCCGGCTTCCTCCGCATGGGCATAACAGCCAATGTGGGGATCGCCCATCACATAGCAGGCCAGCAGATCGGCAGTATCCGATGTCGGGGCTTTCCTGGGCCGGTATACGCCCCGGTAATCCTCCATTGCCTCGACAATGGCCTCGCGGATCTGGTTAAGCGCTTGGGCCGGGGCCTGCTGAGTCTTGACCCACTGGGCCCGAACGTCACCTTCTTCGCCGTATAGCGTCGAGGTGCCCTTGACCACAAAGCCCTCGGCGGTCTGGTGTGTCATGTCATGCTCGGGGGATACGCCCCTGGCGGCAGCGTTTTTCTTCAGCCGCTTCAGCATTTGGTATGTATTGCGCTCGGATATGTCGAGCATACTGGCCGCTTGCGACACTGAGCCGCACTGCGCCATAGCATCCAGCATTTTTGTTTGGGCTTGAGTCTCCACAAACGGCCGGAGGTATTCGTATTTGTCCATTAGCCCAGCTTTAGACGCTCAGCCACATCCCGGGCCCTGGCGGGTGTCTGCTTGGCCCACAGGCTGTCGAGCGCTTCGGCTTCGGCCTGGATCCAATCGCCACGCTTTAGGGCCTCGATCATGTTCTCGAACCCTAGAACGCCCTCGACGCCCATCTGATAGGCCATCTCAAGTATGCAGTGCTGGCGCGGGGTGTTGAGCTCGCCGTACCACTCATGCGCTTTGAGGCGCGTCTCGATGGTTTGCAGATAGTCCCGCAGCAAAAGCTCGGCAATGTACGACGGGACGCCATGCCCGCCCTCTTCGATCATCGTGCCGTACCCGATCGTGAGGTGCCCCAGGCTACAGCGGTAAACGTGCCGTCGATAACCCTCGAATTGTTTGACCCGCGCCAATAGCTCGGGATCCTGACTTGCCCCCATACCAGTCATGCGATCGCTCTATTTTTTGGCGGTCTTTTCGGAGTCTCTGAACGCCTGGTCAGTCGGCGCGCCTTTGCTGCCTGGCTTCCGCATACGCTCCGGGGTTTTCCCTGCCGCCTTCTGGCGCTCGATCCGCTTCCGCTTGGCGTGGATATTGGCGTATAGCCCGGGCTTTTCTAATAGTCCTGGCATCAGATAACTATCCTAGATATCAATAACATACCGCCCATAACGGCTACCGTGACAAGCCACAAAGCCACAGCCACAGCGGCCGCAGCGCTAACGAGTAAACCGGCGATCCGGGACGATCCCATTACCATTTCACTTTGTTGGCCCAATACGCCGCGCTCATCTTGCCTTTGGCAATGTTGCTGGCGTGTCGCGCCTTGAAACTTTTGCGCCTGGCCTTCTCCGCGGCCGTATCCGGGCTTTTCCCGGCTCCGCTAACCCCCTGCTGCCCGAACCGGATTAGCTTGGTTTGATCGCCTTCCTTGGCTAGCACCATATGGCTTTTGGTGGGATGGCCGGGGGTGCGCCTGGGCTTATTCACGCCCTCGAGGTTGTGCTTTTGCAGTAACCCCTTTACCCGGCCGTCAGAGCTCACGATCGGCGCTCAGCCTTCCCATGGCGAATCACCCGGGCCATATACGCCGTCATTGTTGGTGTCGCAGTAACGATCCCAAGCCTGCTGGTTAAACGTGAACCCTTCCGACCAGGGCACAAACGCTTGGCACCAGTCGTGCGAGCCCATTTCTAAACCATCGGTCGGCTGCGAAACATAGTCCCGCTGCGGCCATGGGATTTGCACAATGAAATATTGGTTTCCGTTGCTGTATTCCCGCCGCTTGAACACCTCATGGTGAGACGCGGAAATATAGATTTCCTCCCCGCGCTTGAGCGTGTAGGTCGAGCCGTCATCGTAGCTAATCACAGTCTCCGCGGATGCCTGGGAAACGCCCAGCACCAGCGCAGCAATCATCAATCGAATCATTCCGAAGGATCCTTTTTGGATAGCAAAAAAAAGCCCCGCGCAAGGCAGGGCAAAATACTCTTAGGAGGTTCACAACGGACTAGGTTCCCATCCGACAAAAGACGGACGGAGCTTTGCCCGCTGTTGATTGTCAACCAAATTAAACCAGAGATAAATAATTTAATTACCATATGTTGACACCACTAAATCACCGTAGTAGATTCGGATTGTCTAGTCCATTGTGGGCTAGATAAAAAACAACTATTACGGAGATCACAGCAATGAGTAACCAAGCAAATCCAATCATCGGCAAGCGCTCGAACATTGACCAGCTCGAGGAGGTCATAGGAGAGATACAGGCGATCCTAGACGTTCTCACAGTTCCAGAAATCAAGATCCACCCGGACGCAGACATTGACCCGATCGGCACCGATGCCAAGCAGATCGAAAAGCAAATGCAGCGCGTCGATAATGACGTCAACGGCAACCCTCGCTATATCCTGCATTACCTGGCGTTCGACAACGATTACGCCACCGCCAAGGACATCGCCAACTCCCTGGGCTGGTCAGTCTACCGAGCCAAGAGCCACGGCGGGTGTTTTGTCGGCCAGTCCTACAGCACCGACGCAGACGCCCACTTCATCGCCAAAGCCCGGGCCCGCCACGCAGAAGCGAAAGGGGGTGCGGCATGAGAAAGATCGAGGAGGCAATGATCGAGGCCGTACAGGAGCGTCAGCCCTGGAAACAGGCAAACACGCAAGTGACCGTAGCGCACTCGCTCTCCAGCAAAATAATCCGGGTGTATCTGCACCGCAATCTTATTTGCGAGCTGCACGTTTATCAGAGCTGGTTCCTGGTCAGGTTCGACCACTGCGGCTGGCTGACCAACACCACGAAGTCACGCCTCAATGCCCTGGCGCGCCACTTGGGTTTCGACCCGATCCGCCAGATCGATGGCGAATGGTACTGGGCAGGCGACAAGTCTCGCCCTTTCGACCACCGCAAGGACTGGATGCGCGTTATCGAAACGCAACTCCCCGAGGAGGTGGCGGCATGAGTCACATAGCCTCGTTTGTTACCGATTACGCCATAGCGGCCATACACCGCTATTCCACGCCCGAACACCACATTGCCGGGAGCCCGCACAGCCCGACCAGGCGCGAACCTTTCGCGGAGCAAGCCGTTTACCGAGTCGTATTTGTCGAACGCCCAGAGGGGCAGCAGGGCCAGGTAAGGGAGGTATTCAAATGCCAGTCCAAAGCCGAGGCGCTGGATCTTGTGAGCGACATTCTTCCCGGAGCCCAGGAGGTGGAGGCATGAACGATTTATTTACCTCGACCCAGACTGTCACCGCCTACCGGCTGAGCTGGAAATTTAT
>Ga0181577_10004888_pt1 | contig 10318 bp, 6 predicted proteins | sample 101ome_21_FD_132468 | JGI IMG/M metagenome (GOLD analysis project Ga0181577, IMG submission 132468) | Coastal salt marsh microbial communities from the Groves Creek Marsh, Skidaway Island, Georgia - 101413BT metaG (megahit assembly) | ecosystem: Environmental > Aquatic > Marine > Intertidal zone... | reverse complement strand
CCGGCATCCTGATCGTGATCGTCGCCGCCATCGGTACCGGCACCAGGGGCGGCGAGGCCTGGGCCGCCGCCGTGCGGGATGCGGAGAAACACCGGTCGATAAACGCCGGCTGGCCGGAAGCCGCCATGGCGGGCGCGCTCCGCATCGCGCTGGCCGGGCCGCGGCGATACCGCGACTTCATCGTCGACGACGCCTGGATGAACGACGGCGCGCGCACCGATGCCAGCGCCGCCGACATCCACCGCGCGCTGAGCCTGTACCGCAAGGCCGGCGCCGGTCTGGCGGCGCTGCTGCTGCTCGCCCTGGTATTGATCTGACACCCTAGCCATCGATCATCCCGTCGATATCGAGATGACTTTCGAGATGATCGGCCAGCGCATCCAGCGCGCCGTCCACGCCCGCTTCATAGTTCAGCGCGGCGCGCGCGCCGGGACGGATGCGCTGCAGAAACGCGGTCCGAAACGAATCCGACGCGAAAAGGCCATGCACGTAGCACCCGGCGATCCGGCCATCCGCCGAGACCGCGCCGTCCGCCGCGCCGGACAGATCGAGCATCGGTCGGTTCGTTCCTGGGCCGCGCGTGTCGCCGACATGCATCTCGTACCCCGAAACGGCCGCGCCGGTCTGGATCTCGTTGCCCGAGACCTCCACCAGTTTCTTGTCCGTCGTCAGCACGGTGTCGATATCCAGCAGGCCGAGCCCGAAGGATTCGCCGGGCGGCCCCTCGATGCCATCCGGGTCGGACACGATGCGCCCCAGCATCTGGTAGCCGCCGCAGATCCCCAGCACCGCGCCGCCGCGCCGGACATGGGCGGCGATGTCGATGTCCCAGCCCTGATCGCGGACAAAAGCGAGATCGGCCAGCGTCGCCTTCGATCCCGGCAGCAGGATCAGATCGGCATCGCCCGGCAGTGCCTCGCCCGCCGGCACCATGACAACCGACACGTCCGGTTCGGCACGCAGCGGATCGAGATCGTCGAAATTGGCGATGCGGGAAAACACCGGCACGGCGATTTTGATCGCGCCGGCGGTCGCATCTTCTGCGCCGATGTCGAACGCGTCCTCGCGCGGCAGCGCTGCGGCACCATCGAACCACGGAACGACGCCGTAATCGGCCATGCCGGTTTGTTCGCGAATGATGGCGCGGCCGTCGTGAAACAGCGACGGGTCGCCGCGAAACTTGTTGACGATGAAGCCGCGCGTGAGATCGCGTTCGCGGTCCGACAGCAGGTTCCAGGTACCGACCAGCTGGGCGATCACGCCGCCGCGGTCGATATCGCCGATCAGCACGACCGGCACGTTCGCCGCCTGGGCAAACCCCATATTGGCGATGTCGGCGGCGCGGAGATTGACCTCCGCCGCGCTGCCGGCGCCCTCGACGACGACGATGTCGGCAACGTCCCGCAGCCGCGCGAAACTCTCCAGCACGGTGCCCATTAAATCGGGCTTCATGGCCTGATAGTCGCGCGCCTTCGCATTGCCGATCACGCGCCCCTGCACCACCACCTGCGCGCCGGTCTCCGTCTGCGGTTTCAGCAGCACCGGGTTCATGTCGGTGTGCAGCGCCACGCCGCAGGCTCGCGCCTGCAGCGCCTGCGCGCGTCCGATCTCGCCGCCGTCGGCGGTAACGGCGGCGTTGTTCGACATGTTCTGCGGCTTGAACGGCCGCACGGACAGTCCCCGCCGCACCAGCGCCCGGCACAGCCCCGCCGCCAGCACCGACTTGCCGACGTCGGAGCCGGTGCCCTGGAGCATGAGCGCGGGGAGTGTCATGGGTTGGCGAAGGAGGCGTGTACCCCCCTCTCCCTAACCCTCCCCCCGAGGGGGGAGGGGATTCGAATTTTGCCCTTCCGCACATCCAGTCCCCTCGCCCCATAGGGGAGAGGGCTAGGGAGAGGGGGATATAAGCCCAACCCCGCCACCCTAAAACTCGATCCCCTTCTGCGCGCGCACGTTCTGTTCGCGGAAGGGGTGTTTTATCTGGGTCATTTCGGTGACGAGGTCAGCGGCGGCGATCAGTTCCGGCTTGGCGTTGCGGCCGGTGACGACGACATGAAGCATGTCGCGCCGGTTGGCGAAGGTGTCCAGTACCTCGGCAAGATCGAGATAGTCGTAGCGGAGAACGATGTTGAGTTCGTCGAGGATGACCAGGTCGTAAGCGGGATCGGCGATCATCTCCTTCGAGGCCGCCCATGCCTTTTCTGCCGCGGCGATGTCGCGCGCCTTGTCCTGGGTTTCCCAGGTGAAGCCCTCGCCCATGGTCCGGATGGTCACCTGGTCGGGAAAGTGTTCGAGCACGGCGCGTTCGCCGGTTTCCCACTTGCCCTTCACGTACTGGACGACGCCGACCTTCATGCCGTTGCCGACGGCGCGCGCCGCAAGACCGAAGGCCGCCGTCGACTTGCCCTTGCCCTTGCCGGTATGGACGATCAGCAGGCCCTTTTCGACCGTCTTGTCGGCCAGCATCCTGTCGCGCGCTTGCTTCCGCTTTTTCGATTTTTCGTTGGCGCGGGCGAGCTCTTCTTCGGTGGTGGGTTTCCTTGCCATCAGGCCGCTCCCTTCAGTTCGGTCAGATGATGATAGGCCGTGTTCGACCGCGGCCGCCACAGGCCCCGGTCCTGGGCTTCGAGCAGGCGGTCGGCCATGTCGCGGAGCGCGTCCGGGTTGTTCCGTTCCAGAAAATCCCGCACGTTTTCGTCGCCGAGCCAGGCATCGAACACCAGATCGAAATGGTGATCCTTCACGCAGCGCGCGGTGGCGGCGAAGGCGAACAGGTAATCGACCGTCGCCGCCATTTCGAACGCGCCCTTGTAGCCGTGGCGCATGACGCCGGCGATCCATTTCGGGTTGACCACCCGGGCACGGACGACGCGGGCGATCTCGTCTTCGAGGCTGCGGACCTTCGGCGTCTCGGGGCGCGAATGGTCGTTGTGCCAGACCGCCGGCTGATCGCCGGACAGATGCCGGACCGCCGCCGTCAGCCCGCCCTCGAACTGGTAGTAGTCGTCGGAATCGAGCAGGTCGTGTTCGCGGTTGTCCTGGTTGTGAACCACCGCCTGCACCGCGCCGAGGCGGCGTTCGAACAGGCGGTGTTCGGCCGCGCCCTCGGCGCCGTCGCCATAGGCGTAGCCGCCCCAGGCGACATAGGCGCGGGCGAGATCGGCATCCGTGTCCCAGCCGCATTCGTCGATCAGTGCCTGCAGCCCCGCCCCGTAGGCGCCCGGTTTCGAACCGAACACCCGGTGACCGGCGCGGCGCTTCGCCGTTTCAGGATCGATACCATCCGCCACCAGCGCGGCGGCGTCTTCGGCGACGCGGGCGGCCAGCGGATTTTTATCCGCCGGTTCGTCCAGCGCGGCGACCGCGCGGGCGGCGCTGTCGAACAGATCGATCTGGGCCGGAAACGCATCGCGAAAAAAACCGGACAGGCGCAGCGTGACGTCGACCCGCGGCCGGTCCAGCACGTCGAGCGGCATGATCTCGAACCCGGTGACGCGGCCCGAGCCGCGGTCCCATGTCGGCTGCACGCCCATCAGCGCGAGGCCCTGCGCGATGTCGTCGCCGCCGGTGCGCATGTTCGACGTGCCCCAGGCCGACAGCGCCATGCGGCGCGGCCAGTCGCCGTGTTCCTGCGCATGCCGTTCGATCAGCAGGGTCGCCGACTTCCAGCCCAGCGTCCAGGCCGTCGGCGTCGGCACCGTGCGGGTGTCGACCGAGTAGAAATTGCGCCCGGTGGGCAGCACTTCCGGCCGCCCCCGCGTCGGCGCGCCGGACGGACCGGGCTGGACGAATTTGCCGTCGAGCGCGCGCAGGGCGCCGGCGGTCTCGGCATCGCCGCAGGCCGCGACGTTGGGCCCGATGATCGTCGTGATGGTACCGAGCACCGCGCAAGTCGCGGTCCAGCCTTTATCCGGCACCCGCCCGCCGACAAGATCGAGCGCCAGCGCTTCCAGACGCTCCACCGTGTCGCCATTGGTCCGCCACGGATCGCCACCGGTCAGCGCGTCCGGTTTGGGTCCGGTCCACGGATCGCCCAGCGTACAGTCCAGCGGATCGAAGCCGCGCTCTTCGCCCGTCAGGCCGAGATCGGCGGCCAGCGCCCGGATCAGCGACGCATTGCCGCCCTTGCCGTCGCCACGCGGCAGCCGCGCCAGCGCCACCAGCAGCGCATCGCGCAAACTCCCTTCGGGGCTTTGGCCAAAGATGTGCAGCCCGTCGCGGATCTGCATTTCCTTCAGCTCGCACAGATAATTGTCCAGTTTGGCCAGCGCTTCGTCGGCGGGCTCGTCCGCGCCGATGCCGCAATCGAGATCGAGACCGGAGGAGCGTGTGAGATCGACGATCCGGTCGCGCAGCAGCTCGATGCGGCGGGGGTCGACGCCGGCGGCCTCGTAGTATTCGTCGACCAGCCGTTCGAGATCGGCGAGCAGCCCGTAGGTTTCGGCCCGCGCCAGCGGCGGCGTCAGATGATCGACGATCACGGCGGACGCGCGCCGCTTGGCCTGGGTGCCTTCGCCCGGATCGTTGACGATGAACGGATAGACATGCGGCAGCGGGCCGAGCGCGGCCTCCGGGAAACAGTCCGCCGACAGAGCCAGCGACTTGCCGGGCAGCCATTCGAGATTGCCGTGCTTGCCCATGTGGACGACCGCGTCGGCACGGAATTGCGTGCGCAGCCACGCATAGAACGCGAGATAGCCGTGCGGCGGCACCAGGTCCGGGTCGTGATAGGTCTTTTCCGGATCGATGTTGTAGCCACGCGCCGGCTGCAGCCCGATAACGACATGGCCGCAGCGGAAGGCGGGGATCGCCAGCGCGCCGCAATCGGTCTCGCCGGCCAGATAGAACGGATCGGCTTCCGGTGCGCCCCAGCGCTCCGTCACCGCATCGCGGACGGATGTCGGCAGGCCAGCGAAAAAGATCTGATAATCGGCGAGGGAAATCGTCTCCTCGATCCGCCGCGACCTGACCCCGGCATTGGTCGGCCCGTCGAGCAGACGGTTCAGCAAGGCGTTGCCGTCCGCCGGCAGGTCCTCGACGCGATATCCGGCGTCCCGCATGGCCCGGAGCAGGGTCATCGTCCCGGCCGGCGTATCGAGCCCGACGCCGTTGCCGATGCGCCCGTCGCGGTTGGGATAATTCGCGAGCACCACGGCGATGCGGCGGTCGGGGGCGGGTTTGCGGGTCAGCGCCGCCCAGTTCGCGGCGAGATCGGCGGCGAAACCGATCCGGTCTGCGCGCGGCAGGTGTTTGACCACGGCGGTCTGGGTGGCGTCGTCGAACCGGGCTTCGGACTTGAACGCTACCGCCCGGGTCAGCACCCTTCCATCGACTTCCGGCAGGGCGACGTTCATGGCGATGTCGCGGGCGATCAGCCCGGTATCGCCGTCGGCCCACACCTCTTCCGTCGTCGCGGCGAACACGGTCTGCAGCACGGGGCAGCCCGCTGCGTCGAACGGCGTTTCGATGCGTCCGGCGCCGGGGGTCGAGACCGCGAAGCCGGTGGCGTTGAGGATCACGTCGGGCGGGGTGTCGGCGAAACTCTGCGCCACGATGCCGGCGGAGACCGTGTCCTTCAGGCTCTGAATATAGAGCGGCAGCGGATTGAGGCCGCGCTTCTGCAGGGCGGCGATCATCGCGTCGACCGGCTCGGTATTCCCGGACTGGATCAGCGCCCGGTAGAACGTGACGGCGGCGACCGGCGCGTCCGTTTTCCAGAAGCCCTGCAGGATGTTTAGATCGGGCGCGTCAGCGCCGGGCCAGTACAGCCCCGCCGTCATCAGCGGCGCCGGTTCGGCCCAGTCGACCTCGCGACCGATCAGGGATGCGGCGCAGGACAGAAAATTGTCGGCGTTGGCCGGGCCCCCATGCACCAGGTACTGCCACAGCCGGTGCACGTCGTCTGACGGCAACGTGCCGTGTTGCGCCAGATCGGGATCGGGCGTGTCGTCGCCGGGCACGGCGGCGAAGGCTATGCCGTTTCGGCGGCAGGCGGCGGCGATCTGTTCCACGCCGTAGGGCCAGTAGCCGGCGCCGCCAAGCAGGCGGACTACCACCAGTTTCGCGTGGGAGATGACATTCTCGATATAGACGTCGACCGACATCGGGTGTTTCAGCTGCAGGAAGTTCGCCAGACGCAGTGTCGGCGCATCCGCACCGGCGCGGGACTGAGCGGCCGCGAGGGCGGCAAGCTCGGTATCGGCCGCCGACAGAACCACGACGTCGCCGGGCGTCTGGCCCAGATCGACCGCTTCCGACCCGTCGGAGACAACGCCGGGCGTTGTCGCGAGAAGATGCATGTCAGCCTTTCGCGACGCCGTCGAGCGCGGCGGCGATGGCCGCCCTGTCGAATCCGGTCAGCCCGATCACGACCAGCCGCGTTTCGCGCGGCTCGCCGTCTTCCCACGGACGGTCGAAATGCTGCTGCAGGCGTGCGCCGACGCCCTGGACGATCAGGCGCATATCCTTGCCGGGCACATGCACGAAGCCTTTGACGCGGAGAATATCCTGCGCCGCGATGACCGCTTTCAGACGTTCCATCAGCGCATCGGGCGATCCGATGTCGGGGATTGCAACCTCGAAACTGTCGAAATCGTCATGGTCGTGATCATCCTCGGCGTCTTGATGCGACGGGCGGGCGGCGAGATCGTCTTCCGCCGCCGCCTCGATACCCAGCAACACGCCTGTATCGATGACGCCGTTGGCGGTCTTCACCATGCGCACGCCGTCGCGCAGCCGGCCGCCGACCTCGCCGGCGACCTGTTCGACCGCGTCGGCGTCCATCAAATCGGTCTTGTTCAGCAGCACCAGATCGGCGCAGGCAAGCTGGTCTTCGTAAAGTTCGTGCAGCGGGCTTTCGTGGTCCAGTTCCTCGTCGGCGGCGCGCATCGCATCGACCCGGTCGGGATCGTCGGCGAAGCGGCCGTCGACGACCGCGGGCCCGTCGAGCACGGCGACGACGCCGTCGACCGTCACCCGGGTGCGGACCTCGGGCCAGCCGAAGGCCTGGACCAGCGGTTTCGGCAATGCCAGCCCCGACGTCTCGATCACGATGTGGTCGGGCGGATCGTCGCGGTCGAGGATCTTTTGAATGGTGGGCAGAAAATCGTCGGCCACTGTGCAGCAGATGCAGCCATTGGCGAGCTCGAAGATATCGTCGTCGGTGCAGTCCGGGTTGCCGCAGCCCTTCAGCAGTTCGCCGTCGACGGCGAGATCGCCGAATTCGTTGATGACCAGCGCCAGCTTCCTGCCGTTGGCCTGTTCGATCAGGTTGCGGATCATCGTGGTCTTGCCGGCGCCGAGAAAACCGGTGACGACGGTCGCGGGAATTTTTCGGGCGAGTGCCATGCCGTTTCCGCCTCCTCCGCGGAATACATCAAACACGCATCGCCGGTTGCCGTTCGCGAGCACACCCCGGCCCGCGGATAAGCGATACTGCCGGCGTCCGGTCTCCTGGCTCACGTGTCGTCATTCTGTCCCGGCCTTCCAGCGGATATGCCGCCGTGGCGCCGTTGGGACGAACTGACCGTTCACAGTTGCGGGGGCAGCCGGGGTCGGGATGCGGACATCCTTCCCCGTTCCCGGGTTCGTCGGCAGTCGCACGGTAACGAAGAGCGGCGAGCGCGGCAAGGGATCGGAAAGGTCCGGAAGTCGGGTATCGAATCGGCCCGATCCGACACGACGCGGTGCAGGGAGGATTATCGGGACCGGCGATTGCACATGGCTTATGAGGAAGTTATGTTATAACATTATGAATCGTTATATTATAACATTACGAACCGTTTTACGTACCGCGCCAATCCGGCGCCACAACCCACCTGCCAAATAGGAGGCTACCGATGACTACCCAAATACGCCGGCCGGCGGCGGCAATCGCCGTTGCGGTCGGACTTGCCCTGTCGCCACAGGCGATGGCGCAAGGCAACGTCGACTCCGCCGCGATCCTCAAAGAGATCAAAGCGATGAAAGAGGCTTACGAACGCCGCACGGCGGAACTCGAGGCAAAGATCAAGGCGCTTGAAGCGAAACAGACCCGGCAGACGGCCAAGGGCAAAGGACCTGCAAGCAGTGGTCGCGACGTCAAGGACAATTCCTTCAACCCGTCGATCGGTGTTATCCTGAACGGCAAGGTGACAGGCTTTTCGCGGAAAGCCGCCGGCGACATCGCCGGTTTCGCCATCGGCGAGGAAGGCGAACGCGGCAGCGAAGGTCTGTCGATCGACGAATCGGAGCTGAACTTTTCCGCAAATGTCGACGACAAGTTCTACGGCAGCCTGACGGCGGCCATCGTGCGCGAAGACGGCGAGGACAAGATCGAGCTGGAAGAAGCCTATATTCAGACGCTTCCAGGCGTCGGTTTGCCCGACGGCGCGCGCGTGAAAGCGGGCCGTGCCTTCTGGACGCTCGGATACCTGAACGAACAGCACGCCCATGCAGACGATTTCGCGGACCGGCCCCTGCCCTATCGCGTGTATCTGAACAAGGCGTTCAATGACGACGGCGCGGAGCTTTCCTTCGTTCTGCCGACGGATCACTACTTCGAAATCGGCGGCGGCCTGTTCCGGGGCGACGACTTCCCGTCCGGCGGTTCCGTCAGCGGCTTCGGCGGCTGGTCCGCCTATGCCCGCACCGGCGGAGATATCGGCGACGATCAGAGCTGGCGGATCGGCGGCTATACGTTGTACAGCGACGTCAACGGTCGCACCACCAACGAAGACGCGGTCACGTTCGTCGGCAATTCCCGCCTGTATGCGGCTGACGCCCGCTATACCTGGGCACCGACCGGCAATGCGATAGACCAGGAGCTTATCCTGCAGGGCGAGATCTTCATCCGCGACGAAGACGGCACCTACAACACGGGTGGCGGGCCGCTGGCGTTCGATGATTCCTCGTTCGGCTGGTACACGCAGGCGGTCTACAAGTTCGCGCCGGCCTGGCGGGTGGGCGCGCGGTATTCGCGAATGGACGCGCCGGGCACCGCTGCGGGCTTCGCAGGCACCGCGATCGATGCGCAGGGCCACGACCCGAGCTCGGTGTCGATCATGGGCGACTGGACCAACAGCGAGTACGGCCGCATCCGCGTTCAGTACAACCGCGAGGACCTGAACACCGGACCGGTGGATAATCAGTTCTTGGTGCAGTACATCATGAGCATCGGCGCCCACGGCGCGCATCCGTTCTGAGCACTGTCATGATGAAGAAAACAACCATAGCGTTGTTACTTGTCGGTTGGGGGATGACACTGTCATCCCCCGCCGCGGCCGACCTGCGTGTTTTCGCCTGTGAACCGGAATGGGCGGCGCTTGCCCGCGACGTCGGCGGCGACAAGGTGGATGCCTATTCCGCCACGCACGCGCGCCAGGATCCGCATCACATCAGGGCGAAGCCGAGCCTGATCGCCCGCATCCGCCGCGCAGATCTGGTGTTCTGTTCGGGTGCCGATCTGGAGGTCGGCTGGTTGCCCTTGCTGCTGCAACGAGGCGCACGCGCCGGCGTACAACCCGGCGCAACCGGCTATCTGATGGCGGCCGAACAGGTGCCGGTGCTGGAAAAACCGGCCGTCGTGGACCGCAGCCTCGGTGACATTCACCCGGGCGGCAATCCGCATGTGCATCTGAATCCGGAAAACGTTCTCGTCATTGCGAAGGAACTCAGCCGACGCATGGCCGTGCTGGACCCCGACAACGCCGCCTATTACCGGGACCGGCTATCGGCATTCGGTAAATCCTGGCGCGCGGCTCTGGACAGATGGAAACCCCGCGTGAAGAAACTCGCCGGCATGCCGGTGATCGTGCATCACAAGTCTTTTTCCTATCTGTTCGACTGGATGGGGCTGAAAGAAGTCGCAACGCTTGAAATAAAACCCGGCATCCCGCCAACGGTATCCCACCTCAACGGTCTCCTTAGCACCGCCAGATCGGGGAACGTAAAGGCCATACTGCGGGCACCGTACGACCCGAAGGATGGAGCCGAATGGCTGTCTGCCAAGACCGGCATACCGCAGGTGGAGCTGCCTTACACGGTGGAAAGAAACGCACCGGCAGGCGCGCTGGTCGATCTTTTCGACCGCACGATAACCCTGCTAGAAGGAGCACATGCAGGGTCTTGAAGCGTTTGAAATTGTTCTACCGGCCGCTGCAGCAGGACTGACGATCGCCCTGATCCACAGCGTTCTGGGCATCGAAGTCTTGCGCCGCGGCATTATCTTTATCGACCTGGCGATTGCGCAGATTGCGGGCCTATGCTTCGTGCTGACAGCGATCTGGCTGCACGAACCGTCGTGGAGCCAGACGCAGATCGCCGCGGGCATCGCCGCGCT
>Ga0181577_10004883_pt1 | contig 10322 bp, 7 predicted proteins | sample 101ome_21_FD_132468 | JGI IMG/M metagenome (GOLD analysis project Ga0181577, IMG submission 132468) | Coastal salt marsh microbial communities from the Groves Creek Marsh, Skidaway Island, Georgia - 101413BT metaG (megahit assembly) | ecosystem: Environmental > Aquatic > Marine > Intertidal zone... | reverse complement strand
TGCTGTCTTTGCTGTCTTTGCTGTCACCTGCTGTCAGCCTGTCACGAGCTTGGAGCTTCCATGCTTCCTTATGATATTTTTTATTTCCTTCAGCATTGGTTTTCCCCCTCCAGAGTTTCCGTAGCTTCCGAAACAGTTAATTATTGATTCCCAGTGGGTGCTTTCACTACAGGACCGTGATATTCGAGTTAATTGTAGGTTAAAATCCAGTAGGATTCCCTTACTCATGTCGCTCTCCTTGAGGCATACTTCACAGCATCGTACGAGTTACAATAAGATTGGGGTTAAATCTTTCAGCAAGCGAGAGCCTCGCAAGTTATCTGTACCCAGTGCGATAAAGGATCCCAAAGCGGCGAAGAGTCTCGAAGCAAAAGATTTTATACGAAAGCACATACTTGAGCTGGCCCCGTATAAGTCAATTGTACCATTTGATGTTCTCTCAGGTTTGATAGACTCTGTAACTTTTGCCAAACTAACTTCTTAAAAAGAAAAACTTAATAGACCAACTTCCGATATAGTTAAGTTAGACGCAAATGAAAACCCGTACGGTCCGCCGCCAGGTACATGTATTCAATGCGGTGTCCTACAATATACTCATTCAACTCTCAGAGGTCTTTTCTGCACTGAAAAATATCGAATTTCCCCACATTTATCCTGACCCAGAATCAAGAAAACTTAGGAGGCTATTGGTAAAGTGCTTTATGTTGAATGATCTGAGCTGAGAGTAAATGAATTTAGGCTCAGGAATGTAGAGTTCCTATAGAGAACATAATGATTGGTTGCGGCGCTGATGAGGTTTGGAATTATTTTTCTATTACTGTACCTCTTCATTTACGTTTTCTTTTCCTTCAAAAAGCTGATTGACTTAGTCCTACGAGCTATTCTTGAACCACAGGATGTCCTCATTAATACACCACCCACGTTTGGGATGTATGAATTTGATTGTAGTATTAATAGTATGTATTTAAATATTTTTTTTCATGAACTATATTTATTTGCTCGTAGATGGAGTTACTGTAAATGTTCCTCGAAAGCCTGCCCCTGATTTTGGTGTAGATGTGAAATCTGTAAAGGAGGCTGTCTTCAAGAATAATGCGAAAATTTTGATATTAACTTCACCAAATAATCCAGATGGTTCAGTTATAAGCCATGAAGAAATCGAGGAGCTTTTAGATCTGCCATGTCTTGTGGTTTTAGACGAGGCATATATTGAGTTCTACGGTGTTGAGCATAGTTTTGCTGAAGAAGTTCCAAAACGGCAAAATCTTATTGTCCTTCGCACCTTCAGTAAACGTGCTGCTCTAGCTGGTACAGAGAAGTTCATAAATCTTAAGTCCGCCAGTATCTCATCATTCGCTTGCAATAGGTTTACGGGTTGGATATGGTATCTTCCCGCTCCATCTTATGGAATATCTATGGCGGATGAAACAACCATACAATGTTTCTGTTGTTGCAGAAATAGCTGCATGTGCTGCTTTATCAAACCCAGTTTACCTCGAGGTTTATATAAAATTTGCATTCGGTGTATTTCAACTAACTCTGAATCTAACCAGGACGTGAAAAATGCTCTTGTGAGTGAGCGTGAAAACATGTTCAAGATGATGTCAAGCTTTTCTTTCCTTGAACCATACAAATCTAAATCAAATTTCATACTGTGCAGGTAAAAATCCTTTTTTGAAGCTTGCAATATTTTAAAAATCTTAAAGGGTGATGAGTGGTCAAGCGGAAGAGTTAAAAAGTTTCCTTGAATCTGAAGGAGTCATAGTGAGATATTACAGTAGTCCCCCTGAATTATCAGGATGTATCCGAGTTTCAGTAGGTCTGCCTGAGCACACTGACCGACTTAAGGTAGCGCTCAGGAAATATATGGAAAAATCAGGAATTCCGGAAAACAAATAATTTGTTTGTTTTACTTTTTCTAATTTACCAAGGTAGGACGAGTACCTTGAAAATATGAGAGTAGTTTCACGTTTCTTGACAATTTAGCTGGCTGTTCAAGTGATGCTCATTTTTCAACATCACTAATCATCATTACTATCAACTCTTTGTGGTTGTTTTGAAAAGTGAAATTTACTTATAATTCCACCTTCTATATTACAAGCTTGCAATCGCTTTTTTGTCACGAGCTTATCTTCTCTTAACAAAATGAATCGCTTTTTCAAAATGATTCTTTTACCTTGTGGTTACATATTAGAAGTGAATTGGAGGGTTAAAATAAAGAAGACACCTTCCAAAGAAGATCTGTGAATCTCTGCCTTAAGAATACTTTTTCGCTTTGTAGATTCAAGGAAGGAACGATGATAAGTGCGTGTAACTTTCTTGCTTGAACAAGTATAAAGAGTAACTCACCTCAAAGTTGGTTCGTAATTCAGCTATTTCTGGAGCGTTATCACTCATAAGGCTACCCTAAGTCTGAATCAGTATTGCAATAAATCGTTGCTTAGACGCCTACTTGAAATTCACATATGCACCACCCCTGTCTACTGAAAAATCTTCAAAAAGGTAACATGAAACAAAGCAACTTTTACATGCTCATTTTTGAAAAAAATGGGTAAAATCCAAAAATGAGTTTCCTCCAGCTAGATACGTGGGAACATATACTATCTTCAAATTCCTTGTTTTTGTAAATGTGTATAGATAATGAAAGAGAACACGGATGTAGATGTTGCTGGTGCGACAATACACTTAACTGGAGAACAGTCTATAGTATACGAGTTCTTCTTTTGTTTGAGGTTTTTTCCTGCGTTCCTTGTGTGGACTGATTTGGACTGGATGAGCGAGAGGAGGATTTCTCAAAATTTTGTAATTTTCGCAAGTTTTTTAGTTAACTGGCCTTATCACCCTCATCCAGTCATCATCATTCAACGTAAAAATCAATCAGCAGAATTAGATATGGCCTTTCTGAATGGTTCATTGGTGTTCAATTGGTTCTAATTACTTCGTTATGCATAGTTACTCTTCTCCCTACCAACAGTACTAGAAGTAAGAAGGCCTTAAGAAGGCCTCTCAAAAATAAAAAATCCCCTTCACTAAAGAACTCATTTTCACAAAGTGTATTCAAGATGTTGTGCCAAAAGTAGTGCCTCATAGAAAATGAAACAACAGTTCTGAAATATTAGCCCCATCAGAACTTCCTTTGAAAAGTCGAACTTGACCAGCACCCAAATTTTGAAGTGCAGAAAATTTCTTCACTGCTTCCTTTACTACTTCTTCTGCTTCTTCACTGTCATTTGTAAGACAAATAACGAGCCCGCCACAGCCTCCACCACTGATTCTAGCACCAAAAATGTGAGGAATATCCAATAAATTAATCAAGATTTCTGTCGTGGGAGAGCCCATTGAACAGCGTGAATAACTTGTGTGAGAATCACGCAATAGGACGCCTAGCGCATACCCATCCATTTGAACTGAATCTCTATGCAGGATTTGCTCAAATTTTCTAACTCGTACATCTTCACGAAGAGCAAGATCAACCGAAGCTCTTATGTAGTACACTGACTCTCTAGATATTGGTAGTGTTATCTCATCCCCATGATCATAACCATAGATTTCGATGAACTCATTTCCTGTAATTGCCTCAGGTAAGTTCATTTCAATGAACTCATGCAACTTATTGAATTGTTCGGAGTTGTAGACTCTATTTATAGAGCAAAGTGTTTCTAAAGTTCTGGAAAGGAGCGATTCTTTCATAATAATATGACGTCCCATGAATGCCGCTGCTCTGACACGAGCATAGTTACTACCACCATTGAAGTGACGCACAGTACTATCTATTCCCCATAATCTTAAATTTTTCTCAGAAAACTCTTGTTCTTTGCCCATCAAAGGAGGTAAGGAACAAGTGAAAGGAGTTAGATGCTTTAATTTACCGTAAAAACAAGCTAAATGATCCATCATCCCACAAGGCACTCCAACAATAGTATTTTCTGCAAAAAAAGAATAAAGTGGGACATGTTTCCTAACTTTGTTTGTACTTAGGGAAAGTCCCAACAGAGACAAAAATGCCATGCTCGAAGCAATTTCTACAGCCGCAGATGATGAAACTCCTTTTCCTTCCGGAACAGACGAAGTTATGCAGATAACAAAATTGTCCTTGATTGAAAGCTGGATATTATTTTCTTTGGCGCATACAAGAATAGGCCCGATGATGTAAGCACACCACTTGTTATCCTGTGAGAAAGCGGAATTCAAATTCTCATATTTATTAAGTACTGTTTCCCGATTGTCTACGAAAAAGGTGCACATAGGGATTTTCGCAAATCTTTTTGTATGTTGTCCCGCGTTACTTATAGATGTTAAGGTGATTGTACCTCCATCTGGCTTCTTGGATTTCCATTTTCTTTGGATATAAGCACTGGTATGAGATTCTATGGGCATTTGGATAACCCTGGAGCCAGAATAATCCGCTATGCCACCTAACACGTCCAATCTTCCCGGAGAACTAGCAAAATGTATCGGATACTTTACATCAAATCCATGTGTAGCAAGGTTGCTCGGAAATTGTTGGAAGCTTCCGCTTGTATCCATTTTTATGCTGTCAAAATAAAGTAGCCAGGTCTGTGTCACATTTCTACTCTTTAAAGTACTGTATCATATATTGATCTATGAGACCATCTTTTAGTTCTTACACTTTGGTAGTTATCATAATATACGGTATATATTATACAGCGTTTATATATTGCAAGATTGAAAACATACCGCGCGCGCGCCCTCTCTCGTCTAAAATATCTATAAAGTTCTGAAAACTGAAATACCAAAAATAGCCATATATACTCTCTCGTACCAGCCATACCGCGGTTGCGCGGTATTAAAATAAAATTTTTTTCCAAATTTGTTGTTAAACTCTTGAAATTTTCCTTCTCGACTGCAAAGTGTCTACACGAGAGTTTCGGAATATACGATGTCCTTATGTGAGCTGTATTCTAAATGCTTTGTCGTAAGAAATATATGCCAACCATTCCTAACTCATACTAAAATCGTCCTAAACTCAACGATTTCTCAGCGCCACGTTAACAATTTTCTTGGGTAAGTTCGCTTTCCGAGTTATTTTGTACTACTGCTACTAGTTGGTTGAGTAGAGTGTGCACACGGCTCTTGAATTCCAGCTTTACTCACGTTTACTTCGCTTCGCTGAAACTGTAACCGATATTGATCATACCAAGCTTAAAAATGGAGAAAATCTTGGGAGAAAGGGAAAAGAGAAGAAGACAAATGAAAGATTTAGGATTGATACATAATACCTTCCAACCTCTGGTGAGCAGTGTGGAACACAATTCTACGTCCGATAAAGTTGGCACAGTATACCATCAACCTCCCCTTGGTTGGTCGCATTGCCCTTCTCAAAGCAAACCTATTGGATTTTTCATTGCTTCAAAAACTCCTTTAAGTAGTGCTTTTGACTCTCATGTTCCAGAAAATTTGCGTTATAGTCCCCAACAATCCTTGAAAATGGCAGAGAGTGCTGGCATGAAAATTACAATGGTAATAGATTTAACAAATACGAGTCGATACTATAACCCCAATGTTTTTGAGCAAGAAGGTATTCGATACGTTAAAATACAGTGCCAGGGGAGAGGTGGTCCGCCAGACTCACGTGCAATAAGTAAATTTGTCTACATTGTTCAAAGCCATCGAGCGAGCGTAGGATTGGAGGAATATTCAAATAATTGCAAATCTGCTATTTTAGTACACTGTACGCATGGTTTCAATAGGACTGGGAGCATGATTGTTCATTATTTACAGCGTTCTGAGCAATGGCCAGATCTGAACAAGCATATTCTAAATTTTGCAGAATGTCGACCTCCTGGTATCTACAAGCATAACTATTTAGCAAAGCTCTATGAAAGTTATCTTGAAATTAAGCCAGATTCACTAGTTTTCCCAGATATACCGTCATGGAAATATTGTTCGTTTGCACCCCCAGTCTCAGTTTGTAAGACTGAAGATTTATTTAATGCCCAAAAATTGGCACAAATGCAAGGTTACATCTCTTCAGAACAATATGTGTATCCGATTCCCTTACGTTATTCAGGAATGAGATTTTCGATGGTAAGAACTTCTTTGGCGGAGTTAGATGATGTACTCGGAGAACCAGTGTGTGATGAGCAAGTGTTGGAAGTGCAAAAATTATGTACGTGGATATGTTTTAATAGTAAAGGTCCAGAGGGAGCAACGAAAAATAAACTTTCTTTCCCTGGTTCTCAACCTGTCAGTCTTAGTAATGCGAATCTCCATATGATTCGAGAACAGAAGTATAGTATTACGTGGAAAGCTGACGGCGTACGATACTTATTACTTATTTTGCGAGATGGTACATACTTGATCGATAGGAAATTTGCTATTCGACGCATTCAGATGCGGTTCCCACTTTCTTGTCAGGACAATAATAAAACGCAACACGTTACTCTACTTGATGGTGAAATGGTACTGGACTTCGATCCTGAGTCAAAATTGATGATAAGAAGATACTTAGCTTATGATTGCGTAGCTTTTAATGGAGAGCTTCTTGCTGACAAGCCATTCTTTCACCGATTTCAGATACTTAATTCTGAGGTGATTGAACCTAGAAAACGTTTTTTCAGTAGGATGCAAAAATCAAATTACTACGAAATTGAGCGTGAGCTATTTTCCATTAGGCTTAAGAAGTTTTATCCGTTATCTTCTACGAGAGCCTTACTCGAAAATTTTATTCCAAATCTTTCTCATGATTCAGATGGTTTAATATTTCAACCTCAAAGTTCTAAGTATGAACCATATACTTTTGATGCCCTGTTGAAATGGAAGTTTCCGAAAATGAACTCAGTGGATTTTTTATTACATTTTGAGCAATTAGCAGATAATACTAGTGAGCCTCATCTATATGTTGGAGGTAAGGACGGGAAATTGATAAGAATAAAAGATAAAATTAGTGCTGACACAACTGATCTCATGAAGTTAAATGGTAAAGTAGTTGAATGCTCATGGGACTTTCGGAGCAAAGAGTGGGTATATATGCGCACAAGATTAGACAAAACTTCTCCAAATTTTGTCACGGTATATGAAAATACTCTGTTGTCCATTAATGATAATATTACTAGTGAGGATATTTTAAAATTAGCAGAAGCTTATTCATGAAAAGGGAAGAAAACTAGAAAAGATGAACTATTGCAAATTTTCTCTTCAAAACATGGACACACCAAAGTATTTTACTATCATCTTTCTACAATTTACTAGATAGAAATGAACGGAAATCAAACCTTTGTCTAATACTATCAACCCCCTGAGAAGAGATTTACTTAAGTTATTTGAATTTAATCGGAGCTTTTGATTTTTTTATTCTTTCCTTCTCTGCTTTCCGCTCAGCAGCAGTTTTCTTTGAATTGTTCTGGACCTCTTTCAAGTCAGCTTCTTCCGCATCCAGTCCTTTTTTTAACGCTCTCCTATCTGCTACAGACAAACCTTTTGCTTTTCCAGCAATTGCTTGGATTTTAACGACTCCATTACCAACAAGCCATGTCTCGTTGCAGAGCTTATTCACAAAGGCATCGTTATGAGAAATCATAATGACCCCACCTTTAAAGAGAGCCAAAGCATTTGTTAGGGCAGCAAGAGTGTCATTATCTAGATAATTCGTAGGCTCATCTAATGCTATCACGTGTGGGTTTATCCACATAGCTGCCGCAAGCACAAGACGACTTTTTTGACCTCCGCTCATTCTTTTTATTTTACCCATGGCAAGATCTTCATCGATACCGAAATTTTCCAGATGCATTCGAACTTCTTCCTTGGTCAGTGGGCGTAAATCCATACCACTTTGCATTGCTTTTAATTTTTCGTCGAAATTTCGCACCATCTTCATGACATACTCATCTTTACGTTCAAGTGAGGAAAGCATTTCCCAATCTGTGTCATGATCATCCCTTCCAGATCTTCTACACTCGTAGAACAAGTGCTTTCCACGTTCCTGACGCCCAACAACTTCGCAAATATTACCCCGCTCTCGGGAAATAGCAAATTCTTCTTTTGACAAATTGTGAGAAGAACGCTTTGCAATTTCCCGATCTCGACCTTGGTAAAAGCGATTTTGTAAGTATTCTAAAGGTGTGTTATTGACAGACTCTTCCAGGTGATGCATGGAATGTTGAGCAATATAAGCCAAACGTAAATTATGGTGAACCCAAACCTCTCCAATCCCTTCGTCAGCCTTAAGTTCTCCTATTAAAAGCTTCATTAGAGTGGTTTTCCCCGCACCATTCATTCCAATAATAGCAACTCTAGAATTTTGAGTTATTTTCACAGTTGCTGACGTCAGAATCGGACTGTCTGCCCCAGAGTACCTGAATGAAACTTCTTTCATATACATCACTACTTTAGACCTACTTTTGACACCTTCTAGATTTCCTGGAACCGGGAAAATAACTGGTTTAATGTGAGATGCATCTAAATTATCGATGGCAAAGTTAATCTCTTGCTTCATCGATGTATTTTCATTCTTTGAATTTATCCCACCTTCCTTCATAATTGCATTGCTCGGTGAAGGAAGAGCAGCAACGATTTCAGGCTTGAGTGACTGAAAGTCGCGAAACTTCATGGGGTAATACACTAAGCTTTTTTCGGAGATATGAATGACATCTGATAAAACTTCACTCAAAAAGTCATAGTCATGGGATACAAGACAAATGGTCGTTTCAGTCAAACTTTTCAAATAATCTATTAACCAGGCAATGGCATCTGCATCCAAATGGTTCGTAGGCTCATCGAGCAGTAATACATCAGCATCCCAAAGCATAGCGCGTGCTATCGCTAGCTTCATTCTCCACCCGCCACTTAGAGACTGGATGGTACCATTCATTTTAATTTCATCGAAACCAACATTGAACAAAGTTTGCTCAATTATTTCGCGAGAAACTGAATCTGGGACTGAACTCAGCATGAAATCAATGACAGTTTCCTCTTTTTCAGATAGAATTTCATGCTGAATGTAATAGACACTCACATCTTGCGGAAAGTTGGAAATGTCTTTCTTGGCCACTCGATTAAGTAACGTCGTCTTTCCAGTTCCGTTCTGTCCAACTATACCGTATGTATGTCCACGTTCAAGCACAAAATCTGTGCGTTGCAGTAGTACCCGACCCGCAAACGCTAGTATTATTCCTTCGAGCTCAACAATATAGTCTTTTGGTGCAGTATCACTCAGAGACGATGCCTCTAAACCTTTGTATGCCAAGACTGCATCTTCCGCAACTTTTTCTATCAAATCATAATCTATCGAATCTTCAAGAATAGCAAATAACTCACGACAAATATCTTTAGACAAAATATTTGGGGGCATTCGAAGCGGAGCAACAGTTAACATCCATCCCCCTACTCGAGCGACGTGCGTAAGTACAACTGGATCGATTTCAATTGAAGATGCTTCAAGGGCATCACATATGTATGATGCAGAGGATTTACCTCCTTTCGAATTCTGGTCATCCAAGCCTTTCAGTAAACTCTCCTTCGCCTTAATAGCACACTTTCTGAGATCAGGGTGAGAATGTTCCTCGCACTTGTTCAGCTCTGGCAGCAAAATTGATGTGAAAGGTAGCAAATCTCTGGTGTCATCAACCAATGCACAAATGTTTCCACACGTTGTGGCCGCCTTCTGCTTGAGTTCTTTTGCACGTTCGCGCAAACCGCGAAGTATAATGGGAAGTATAATAGCTAAAGAAGGCGCATCCATCGAGTTGACAAACGTAGTTTCCATAAGTTTGTCTAAACACTCCTCAGTCTTATTTTGAGGATATTGTATTGCAAGCAAAATGAGATCCAACATTCCCAACAGCTCGGCATTTGTAACACATTCACAAATTGGTCGTAAAATACTCAGAGCAGAGGTACTCACCTTCGGGTGAGTATCAAAGACGCATTCTAGCAGTGGACCAAAAATATCTGGAATTGACCTCTTAAAGAAACCAGAAGAGTGCGTAGATAAATCACCCATGAATACTAAAGAACGAACTTTATTTTGCCAGCTTTTGTGAGTCAGACCTTCGACAAGAGCAGGGGTTATGAATGTTATTGTATTATTATGCAATGAGGATGCAATTGATGCCTGAGCAATACGGGCAGAGTCTCTAATTTCTGCACTTGCACTTGAAAATGCACAGAATATCAATGGTGAAAATTCAAACATGAAAGGCTCAAACGAACGTCCTGCAATCATGCACACCGAAGAATACAGATTAAATCCACATGCAACTTGAGCTACCTCGTCACTTTTATCGTTGAATATATTCCTTAAACTTTCAACCAAGATCATTCGAAGCGCACATGTTTGCCCCAGACCTTTTATTATAGCAGCG
>Ga0181577_10004882_pt1 | contig 10322 bp, 10 predicted proteins | sample 101ome_21_FD_132468 | JGI IMG/M metagenome (GOLD analysis project Ga0181577, IMG submission 132468) | Coastal salt marsh microbial communities from the Groves Creek Marsh, Skidaway Island, Georgia - 101413BT metaG (megahit assembly) | ecosystem: Environmental > Aquatic > Marine > Intertidal... | reverse complement strand
GATCTCCAGCAGGTGATCTTTGGGACCCAGCTGCAGCTGCTGGCAGATACGGTCGAACTTGTTCACGGAAGCATCCTGTAACGAGTCTGTCTCTGAGCGGAAAATCCCCGACGAATAGGCCATGGTCTGATCCAGGAACAGGCTGAAAAAATCGTTGCTCAGGTCATAGTGCGCGGCGATGTTTCGTTTCGAACCGTCCCGGGTATTGCTGCGCAACAGATGGAACAGCTTGCCGGCAGCCTTGCGCCAGAGCGGCTGTTTTTGCCCCATGGCCTGGAGTGTGTGCATGTTGCAGACAAAGAGGCGGACAACCGCAAGCAGATCGGGTGTGTCCCAGTAGCCATGCATATAGGCTTCACCGGCCCCGGTGGAACCATCCTTAAGCAACGTCAGCCACGCCTGCGGGTCGTTGACCCGGATGGTGGCGCGAATGCGCTCATCTTTCGGGTTGCCAAAATGACTTACCTGGCCATCTTCCTCAATCACCAGAAAACCGACACTCAGCCTGCCTAGGAGTTTGTGTAATGCACGTCGTGACATGTCCGTCAGGCTCAGGGCTGACAACGTACGCTTGCTTTCATTGACTGTGGTAATTCTCAACACGATCTCCTTGCTGTTTTTTTGCTGTTTTTCTGTTGTTGCTTCGCTTCTGATCTTTTTTGTTCGTGCCAAACAGGCTTACGGATTACGTCGATTTTACATCCGGCAGTGGCCGCGTGAACTTCTCAGCCGTGACGGCATCAGCGTCTGCTGGTGTGTCAGAGTCCTCACCCACTGCCATCCGGCGATTTGGATGCGGCAGGAACGGGACTTTTTTCCACCACAGCTTAAGCGCCTGCCAGTAGATTCCCCAGGCCACTTTCAGGGTCATGACCGGATACCGTAAAAGCACGCCATTAAGTGCCGCCGGCGTCATGGCCCGACGCCTGAGCTGGAGCGTGGCATTGAACACCCGCTCATCGTGCCGGTGGTTTTCCATGTAAATCGTCAGGTGCTCATTGGGGACCGTGCTCTGCCAGTGATACTGCATGGCCATCGGCATGAAGGGGGACACATGCATGTCCTTGGCAAACTGTGCACGGGTGCGCTCGTTTTGATCCGCGGCGCGTATTACGTAGCTGTGACGCTCACCCCAGGGGGTGTTGGTCACTTCCGCGACGAGATACTGGAGCTGCTCCTTGGCATCAAAGCAGTAGTAACAGGTAATGGGATTGATCAGGTAACCGAAGTAGCGCAGGTTGGTCAGCACTCGTATGGGCCCCGTCGGATAGTCGCCGGTCTCGGCCTGGATCCGCTGCCTGACAGCCTGAGCCAACGGCACAGCGGGATCACCCAGGTAATCACTGCGCTGGAAACTGGCAAGATTGGCACGCTCGACAGACCAGAACCATTTTTGCGCAAACACGCTTTCCAGTTCATCCAGGTCCAGGTACATCATGAACACACGATACCGAAAGCGGTGCCGGGTCGGGCTGAATCGGCAGTGACCGACCACCCCCTCATAGATTGCACTGGCGTTCATGCCGGACACGCTGTTTAACCGGCCATCGCCAGTTCGGAAACCTCTGGCTGGTCGGCCGCCAACTTGCCAATTTCCCCGGCCACACGCAGGGCGCTCCACACACCGTCTTCGTGAAAGCCATTGCGCCAGTAAGCGCCGCAGAACCAGGTATTGCAGACGCCATTGATCTCATACCAGCGCTGCTGGGCCAACAGGCCCTCCTCGGTGAAAACCGGATGATCGTATTCGTATTCGCCCAGAATAGAGGCAGGATCGATCGCGTCAGTCTGGTTCAGCGTGACACAGAACGTGTCTTCGGATTCGATCCCCTGCAGGATGTTCATGTTGTAAGTGAGTGTGGGCTGCGCCATATGCTTGCCGTCCATCGCCACGTTCCAGCTGGACCAGCATTTGCGGTTTTGCGGCAGCAGGCTGATATCGGTATGCAGCACCACCGCATTGCGGGAATACGGGATCGCCGACAAGATGGTCTTTTCCTTGCTGGTGGCATCTGTCAGCAGGCGCAAGGCCTGGTCACTGTGACAGGCAAAAATGACCTGGTCATAGGTTGCCGTGAAACGCTCGCTTTCCACCACAACATACCCCTTGCCGGGAGCCGAAGACACCCGGGAGATGCCCCTGACGGGATTGCCCAGTTCGATCTTGTCCCGGTATCGCGCGGTGAGCGGTTTGATATAACTGCGTGAGCCACCCTTGATCACGCGCCACTGCGGCCGGTTACGAATATTCAGCAGGCCATGGTTGTGAAAGAAACGCACGAAAAAGCGCAGGGGGAAACGCATCATCATGTCGGTATTGGATGACCAGATAGCGGCCCCCATGGGGATCAGATAAAGATCACGAAAGGCGTCGGAATACCCGTAGGCAATAAGGTACTCACCCAGGGTCATGGCGGCACAGTGGGGATCTTTATCAAGGTGCTGCTGCGCCTGCTTATTGAAGCGCAGAATGCCGGCCACCAGCGACAGGAATGTCGGCGACACCAGGTTCAAGCGCTGGGCAAACAGGCTATCGAGGCTGCTGCCCGCATACTCGATGCCGGATTCGCGGTCGCTAACACTGAAGCTCATGCGCGTGGGCTGGCTCGCGACCTCCAGGGCCTCCATAAGTTGGATGAATTCTGGGTAGGTCCAGTCATTGAAGACAATGAAGCCGGTATCGACAGCATAGTCCCTGCCATTGTACTGCACATCAATGGTCGCTGTGTGGCCTCCCAGGCGCGGTGCTGCTTCGAACAGGGTAATGTCGTGTTCCGGGGCCAGCGTATGCGCGGCCACCAGTCCGGAAATGCCGCTGCCGATAATGGCTATTTTCATGAAGTCACCTTGTTCTTGCTTTTCTTTTGGTAATGGTTGTTATGAAGATGCGCTGCGGCTTAGCTTCGGAGCCAATACTTGATACCAGAGCCTGGAGAAAAATGCCATGGTGCGCAACAGAAGATGCAGCCGCAAGGGAAAGGCAATGGTCAGGGGACGGCTCTCGGCCTTTGTTAGGATGATGCTGGCAGCCTTGTCCGCTGAGACCATGAACGGCATGGGAAAATCGTTTTTGGCGGTCAGCGGGGTTTCTACGAAACCCGGATAAACCACGGTCACGGCCACTTCCTCCTGGAGGTCAGTGCGCAGGGAATGCAGGAAATGGGCCATGGCAGCCTTGGAAGCCGCATAGGCTTCGGCACGGGGAAACCCCACATAGCTGCTCATGCTGCCGACACCGATCAGGTGTGGCTTGAGGTTTTTGCGGCGCTGGGATTGCCGGCGCAGGCAAGGCAGCGCGGCGATGCAGGTATTAACCACACCAAAGAAATTGGTGCCGGTAACGCGGCGGATGCTGTCGATATCCAGGTCCGGCATGTCGATGTACTCACAAATGCCGGCACATATGATGACCGTGTCCAGCACGTCAATGCCATGCTGTTCAAGAACATGCTTCATCTGGGCGTCATTACTGACGTCGCAGGGAACAGGCACGATATCGCCGCCAATCTCATTCGCCAGAGCGACCAGCTTGTCAGCGCTGCGACCACTCACGTAGCAGCGGTGGCCGGCCTTGGCCAGTTGCTCGGTCAACGACCGGCCAATGCCTGAACCGGCACCGGTAATCCAGTAATGCCGTTTATCAATCGCAGTCACGTTCACGCGCTTAGCCGCCAGGAGCGGACATGCGGCCTTTCAGGGAGCGGGTGATGCTGCCCAAGAGCGGCAGATGGTCGTACAGTAGGGCCCCGAGATCATAGCTGTCTTCGTGGTAATAGATACGGTTGGTGAACTTGAGGTGGGACATGCCCCGCACAGAGATCACCTGGCCGCCACGGATGTGCTTGTTCGCAAACTCCATTTCCCAAGTCAGGTAGGCACTGTTCTCGCCCACCAGCACCTCAATGTAGTGAATGCGGTAATGCAGCAGGTTGACGGACATCTTCTTCAGGTATTGACGCAGGGACAAGACTCCATCAACCTTGTGAATGGGGTCCACGAACTCGATATCCTGGGTATAGAACTCCTCCAGACGGTCAAGATTGTCTGCAGAAAAATTTTCATAAAAGGCTTTAAGGCTTTCGATCAGACGGTCATTTGTGCTACCCGGGGCGACTGACATAATTTTCCTTTAAAGATTAATGAGTTATCACCAAAATATGGGGTATATACGCGGTGCCTTTGCAATCAGATCAACCGCCCGGTAGCCAGAACAAAAGACAGTGAAAAGACAATGATCCACCGCTCCTTATATTGCGTAACAATAACCAATCCGGTAACCCCGGTGAGGATGCCAGCCGCCGCTAGCGCCAAGGGCCCTGGTCCCCATACCCTGAATACGGTCTCAACGCCGAGGGAATACGCAATTGTCAGTCATCAACCACCCGGGAAAACCGGCCAAGGGGTCTCGTAATATGGACCTGACTGCGCCGGACTGGTCAGAGCATCTGCGCCTGGTCGGAGAAAACCGCGATCGGACCGCCTTCCGCGACCTGTTTGACAAGTTTGCCCCCCTCATCAAGGCTTTCTCCGGCCGCCAGATAGGCGGTGATTTCAATGATCCCCTGGCCGAGGAACTGGTCCAGGAGACCATGATCAAGGTATGGGAGAAGGCCTCGACCTTTGACGCTGCCAAAGCCAGCGCCAGCACCTGGATTTTCACCATCGCCCGCAACACCCGTATCGACCTGCTGCGCAAGAATATCCGCCACCAGCAGAACCGCACCCATTTAGATCAGGGCGAGGACGGTTTCGATGTTGAAGATATCTGGATCGAGGATGAAGACGAGGACGTTTTCAATATCCTAGCCAAACAGCGCAGCGCCGACATGCTGCATGAATTCATGGCAGAACTGCCGCAGGAGCAGTCATTCATCCTCAAAAAAGTTTACCTGGAAGACAAATCGCATTCGGAAATAGCCGAGGAACTGTCATTGCCCCTGGGCACGGTCAAATCCCGTGTCAGGCTGGCATTAAGCAAACTGCGTCTGTCGGTGGAACGTTGAAACACCGACCCGCACAATCATCAATCACGGTTACCGGCAAAACACCGGTTTAAAGTAAGGACAATCACCACACGGTCACTAACATGGTCAAATATCATCCCGACACACGCTTTTTAACAGATTATGCCGCCGGTTCCCTGCCGGAATCCCAGGCATTGTGCGTGTCAGCACACCTGCACTACTGCCCTGCCTGCCGCCTCAAGGTTGGCGAACTCATGGCACTGGGCACAGAACTTTTCGTCACGCAAGAACCTGCGGCCGTGGCCGACGACAGCTTTGCCCGCCTCATGGCCCGTGTGGATGACAGCAAAACAGCGGCGCCTGCCCGAAGGGCCCCGCAAGCCCTCGCCAGCAAGGCGTACCAGGGCAAACTGCCCCGCGCCATCCAGAAGCTCACCAACGGTGATATGGAGGCTATGACCTGGCACCGCATCGGCAATGCCTTCCGCTATTCGCCGATTCGCATCAAGGACAAACGCCGCGAGACCTCGCTGATGCACATCAGTGCCGGCGGCAAACTGCCCAAGCATCACCACAAGGGTGATGAAATCACCGTGGTACTCAAAGGCAGCTTTTCCGACCAGGAAGGCCGTTACCACGTGGGTGACTACATCATCCGCAGCGGCAAGGATACCCATACTCCGGTTGCTTCGCAGGACGAAGACTGTCTTTGTCTTGCCTCGCTTGATGCCCCCATTGTCATGAGTAACTGGCTGTACCGCCTGCTGGTACCGATGTATTCACGCCTGGTCGGCGGTTCCGCCACAGCCTGAAACAACCCCGGGCCTGGCTGCCCGGGATATGTGTCGAAAAGCTTTATTTTGAAAAATTTCTGCTGGTGGTCGTGGACGAACGTCCACGACAGTGCCTGGCCTTAGTATCCTCGGCGCCTATTCGGCGACCATCTCGAGCGCGGTGTCCAGCAGCACGTTGCAGGCCTTCTTCACGTCATGCCAGTGGCCCCACTCATCCGGGGCGTGACTGATTCCCCCACACTCGAAATGAACAGCAAACCCGTTGGCGTGATGTCAGTGCAAAACTGCGCGTCATGCCCGGCACCGCTCGGCATGATGATGGTCTGGTGACCCAGCGCCTTTGAGTGTCATTCGAGTGAAGCGATCATGTCGGGTGAGCAATGCCTGGTAGCCAGCGAGCTCATCTGCTCGTACTCGAACATGAGCTTATGAGATGCATATCAGAAAAAGATAAAAGGCAGTTTTTTTGCAAAATCTGATGAGCGGATGATCAAGGAGTAACAGTCAGCAACAAGCAATAAGAACACAGCAGGGCATCCTCAGCCCGAAATCCTAACCACTTCCTTGATGCCCACTTTCACTGCCTGCTTGCCGGTATCACCCCATGGATACCACAACATCAACACCTTAAACAGTCGGGTAATGTGCACCCCCATACCGATGAGCTTTTACTCTGCACGGTATCAGCTGTTCATCACACGGATCAGCGTTTTGATATTGATTCGCGGCACGATCAAGACCTGGAAGACTTCCATGCAGCGTGTCTACTCGTATTTGGTGGGTAATGTGTCAGATGCCGCGTGTATGATCAGCGCTTGAAGGCATCCAGCGCCCTTTGTCGAGCAGCCTTCAACTCTACCAGCGGTTCAGGATAGTCTTCTGGCCGTTTATCGCCCGGAAAGTGAATGGCCTTGTTATCGAGCTGGGATAGCTCGGGAAGATACTGCCGAATGAAGTCACCCCTGGCGTCAAAGCGCTCGGACTGAGTGACCGGATTGAATACCCGGAAGTACGGCACGGCATCAGTGCCCGTGCTCGCACTCCACTGCCAGCCGCCGTTGTTGGCGGAAAAATCACCATCTACCAGGTGCTGCATGAACCACTTCTCGCCAAGGCGCCAGTCGATCAGCAAGTGCTTGGCCAGGAACATGGCCGTAATCATGCGCAGACGGTTATGCATCCAGCCGGTCTCTGTCAGCTGGCGCATGGCGGCATCGACGATCGGAATACCGGTTCGTCCTTCACACCAAGCACGAAACTGGCTTTCATCTTCACGCCAGGGCACGTGATCATAATCATCACGAAACGGCTGGTGCATGCTGACATGGGGATAATGGTGCATGATGTGTTTGTAGAATTCGCGCCAGAGCAACTCGTTCTTCCAGGTTTCGACGCCATCGCCTTCCTGCCAGGCAGTAGCACGACGCCAGCATTCTCGGATCGACACCACTCCGGCGTTGAGCCAGGCCGACAGGCGGCTGGTGCCGTCCTGCCCGGGATAATCGCGACGCTCCTTGTAATCGGCAATGGCCTCTTCACAGAACACCTCAAGGCGCCGACGGGCTTGCGTTTCGCCTGCTGGCCAGCGTTCTTCCCAGTGTTTTTCCGGAACCGGCCAGGACAAGGCGTCCAGAGGCTTCTGTGCCGCCAATCTGGACAGCGAGCCGGCATAACCGCAAGTGTCCGGCAGCGTGTTGGCGTCCAGGCTCATCGGGCCAATGATCTGCCTGGCCTTGCGGGAAAACGGCGTGAATACGCGAAACGGATCGCCACTGTTGTTCAGGATATTGCCCGGACGAATCAGCACACTGTCATCAAAACCCTGTGCCGTGACGCCGAGTTCCTCGCAGAGGAAGGCGACTGCCGCATCGCGACGCGCCTCGTGTATTGGGTACTCCCGGTTAAATGTGACACCGGCCACCTGCCAGTCATCAATGATCTGCTCAAACACCCGTGGTACGGCGCCGTAATCAGGCACTTCGCAGGTCACCAGCGGAATGCCATGGGCCTTGAGCGCCGTCTCAAGCTCACCCAGGTTGCGGCGCCAGAAATCGAGTTTGATGGGGGCATCATCATGCACCTGCCACTGGCCCGGTGTGGCGATGTAAAGTCCGATCACTGGCCCCCTGTCGGCCGCGGCCAGCAGGGCCAGGTTGTCGTGTACCCGCAGGTCAGTACGAAACCAGCAGACGATTGGTTTTGAATCAGCGTTCATGGCAAAAACTTTTCAAATCAGGATAGTGGACGATTACGTCACCTGCCGGAATCAGGCTACGACGTCATATCTGGTTACGCAGGCTTAGGTCATCCGGATTAAGGCTGCCGGTAGGCACTGATGTCGACTTCAATGCGTGTACCCGGATGCTTCTCTGTGGTCATGGGGTGCGGACTGCCTATTGTCGTATTCGGAACGAATCATGATACCAAGGGCTTCCCAAAAAACATCCTGGCAACCGATGGCAGGCAGCAGATTGATGGTGATATCCGGATACTGCTCGCTCAGCCGATCTATAATTTCCGGCACGTCGTGCAGCAGGTGCCGGCCTTCGGCAAAGAACAGCGGCAGCACATCGAATACCTTGTTGCCCTGCAGACAGCTTTTGCTGATGACCGCATCCAGGCTGGGAGTCGCCTTTTCCAGGTAGGCAATAGCCGCCTTTTTACTCAGAAAGTCATTGATGCGTGACAGGCCATGCTCGAGTGTTCCGGTCCAGTTGCTGTCGCTGCTGCCATGGGCGAGGAGAATGAGGTGGTGGTCTTTGGCAAGTACTGTCATGAGTCCAAACCGTCAGGGAATACGTAAGGTAATGCTTAAGGTAATACGTAGAGTATTGGCATAGCAGGTAATGGCCTATAATTACCGACTTTGCGTTAGACACCAATTTGGTGTTTCCATGGTTTTTTTATACGCTGACAAGTAGACGGCAGATCAATGAGCAAACGCGCTGTACTCCTCGCCAATCTGGGTTCACCGGACCAGCCTGACGTCCCCGCCGTGAGGCGCTACCTGAACCAGTTCCTGATGGACCCCTATGTCATTCAGCTGCCATGGATACTGCGACGGCTGATCGTCGGGCTCTTCGTGTTGCCGTTTCGGCCGAAACGATCCGCGGAAGCTTACCAGAGCGTCTGGACTGATCGTGGCTCACCGCTCATTGCCCTGTCTGAAGACATGCTGGCCGCGCTCAGGGCCGAAACCGGGATACCGCTGGCCTTGGGCATGCGCTATGGCAATCCGTCTATCGGCGCCGGACTGAAACAGCTCATGGCCGATCCCGAGGTCGAGGAAATTCTCTATATCCCGCTCTACCCCCATTATGCCGACTCCACAGTGACGACGTCGGTGCGTGAAGCCGAGCAGGAAATCGCGCGCCAGGGCCTGAACGTGAAGCTGACCGTGCTGAAGCCTTTCTACAACCGGCCGGACTATATCGATGCATTGGTGGCCAGTGCCGGCGATGCCCTGCAGGACAGCACGGTCTATGACCATGTCCTGTTCAGCTACCACGGCCTGCCGGAACTGCATATCACCAAGGCCGACCCTACCGGCAGCCACTGCCTGAAGGTGGAGAACTGCTGCCAGGTGCCCTCGCCTGCCCATGCCACGTGCTACCGTCACCAGGTCATGGAAACCACGCGCCTGTTTGTGGCACAGACCGGCCTGCCGGAAGATCGCTTCAGCATCACGTTCCAGTCACGCCTGGGACGGGCCAAGTGGCTGGAACCCAGTACAGAGGAAACGTTGAAAGCCCTGGCGGGCAAAGGCGTTAAGAAGGTGCTGGTGCTGTGCCCGGCGTTTATTACGGACTGCCTGGAAACGCTCGAAGAGATCGAGATCCAGGGTGATGAAGTTTTCCAGGAGGCCGGAGGCGAGAAACTGACGCTGGTGCCCTGTCTCAATGCCCACCCGCAGTGGATACAGACAATGACCCACTGGATCGAGCATCCCGAGCCGGCACAACTCGAAGAGGTTGTCCCGGACCGTTAGGAAACCGGGATAGTCGCTGTGAATTACGGACCTAGAGAACGTCCACCTGCAGGTTGTCTGGTTCCACTTCCCGCAATACCTCTTCCAGCTCCGCTTCTGAACCGGCATTGAATTCGTTGTAGATCAGGACCAGGTAAGAGTGGTTCTGTGCCGGGCGGCGATGGGTGACTACCTGGGAGTGAATGCTGCACCAGTTGTCACTGCCCGGTAAACGAAAATCCAGGCGCGCCTCATGCAGGTATTCTTCCTAGGCCATCAGCGCCTCAATGGGCTGGCTGTCACAGCTGATCTGAATGCTGGACCTGGAAATGTTCACGGCTTGGGTTTTGAACAGCAGAGACTGGCCTTTGCTGTTCAGCGCAATGCTGACAGGGAAGTGGACAAGATGTTTGGACATGTATGTCGCTCTTTCATGGCTCACCTTTAGCGTGTGTGATTACCCCCTTTTTGAGCACTGTGGCCGTTGTAGGGGCGCCATGACACAAGCGACTATCCGCGCCTTTGAAAATAATGATCTGCGTCACAGGTTAAGGGCTGCTGATAAGGAAAATGTGTGCTCGCGCACTGCTTTTGCAG
>Ga0181577_10004877_pt1 | contig 10325 bp, 20 predicted proteins | sample 101ome_21_FD_132468 | JGI IMG/M metagenome (GOLD analysis project Ga0181577, IMG submission 132468) | Coastal salt marsh microbial communities from the Groves Creek Marsh, Skidaway Island, Georgia - 101413BT metaG (megahit assembly) | ecosystem: Environmental > Aquatic > Marine > Intertidal... | reverse complement strand
ACTGTTGCCATTAATTAGTCTCACTAAATCCAATAATCGAATCGTAGCGGAAAGATCTCCATCCATCCTTTTCAAGATCCCATACTGCGAGAGATTCATCACTACGAACACGATTTTGTGCCGTTGTAGTTGTTTCCTGTAATGTAGGAATTAAGTCTTCGCGAAGTGTACAACGCATTTTTCGCTCTGTTCCGTCTTTCTTTACAAAAACTACGCTAAGAATACTTTCACGCAGTTTTTCTTTTAGAAAGTCATTTGCTAAACCATTCTGTAAGTCTGTCATAACCACCAATGTGTTCTCCATTAATAATAATAAAGGGCACGGTCTTCACCCCAGGAAATGTGAATATAAATTCTTCACGCATAATGTCTTGACCGATTTTTATTTCAGTATACTCATGACCTTTTTTTTCAAGAAGAGCCTTTGCTTTATCACAATATGGACATGCATCTTTTGAATAAACAATAATCCCTGGATTATTATTCATCTCCTGATCCCTTACCATAAATTCCATATGCTTGTTTTTTAGGATCGCCCCAAACGGCATTAGCTCGAGCTCGAATAAATCTCATATTACTTGAAGGACCTGGTATAGTAACCCATGGGTTTAAACCTTTTTTCCAAGCTTTGCGTTTATTCGCTTCTTTTTCGAAAGGAGACCGTGCACGTCTCATTTCTTTCACACCATTTACTTGGTTGCGACGCTCACCTTTCGATGTCATACTCGATCGAATACTTTTTCTTTTACCCACTTATCGTTTTCTCCTATTACGAAGGCTTCTTGCTTTACGCTTTGTTGATCCAATTTTCCGGCGCCCTTTACGCGGTCTATTCTTTGCTGGCCAGGGCATCTGTATTCTCTAGGGTTTCTAGTTGACTTTCACCTTGCTGTTTAATTTTTTGTACAAGAGGCCACGCACCAGATGAGGTAGGCAGATTGCCCAGTGTTCCTAGAATTGCATTTACTTCATCTGAAGTAAGTTCAAGTGTAATATTCATTATATTCTCCATTTTAATTTAATATACTAATAATATATCCAACAATAATGATATAGAACATCCATTTTATAATGGTCCATTCATTTTTTCTTTGTTTTTGTGTTAACTTTCTTGCTTTAGCTTTTGGTGACTTAATTCCAGGTTTAACTTTCCAATTTGCACCAGCATTAACAGTTTTAGTTCTAATTTTCCGAAAGCCATTACCATAATTCATGGTTTCTCTTATAATAGTTTTATTACCATCGATCGATTGTGCGCGTCTGTAGGCTTTATTACCAGTGCTAGTTGTAAATTTAGATCCCTTTGAAGATCTTATTGTTTGAGATTGCCTGGTGCCACCTTTACGAGTTTTGTTGAAAGTTTTCCACATAATGAATATTATATACAAATATTAATATTTGTACACCTTAAATTAAAGTTAATCCTGTTTCTCTATTTAAATACTTATACTCCACCTTTACTGGATCCCATTGTTGTATCGCATTAAATACATCATCGATATTAAGGGTGCTACAAGTATATACGTCTAATTGTGCAAGCGCTGGACTAAACTCGTCCCAAACGTGTAGAGATATGTGTGAGGTTTCTATGATTGTAACCGCGGTTAAACCTTTATTACCTGGCATATTTGAGTATATGGCATAAGGTCCCATTAGGATCTTCATATCGATAGCTTTTACAAGATCTGCCATCCATATTTTTATATCATCAGCACAGGCGGGAGGATGAGTTAGTTCTGCCCTGACTATGAGATGTTTATGCTGTAATACTTTTTCCAACTCATGAAAACTCCTCTATTAAATTTTTAACATGACTCGATTGAATCTTACATGATACCCATGAGTTATAATAGTCTTCTCTTAAGATGGCGTCGTTATCAAATATATATTTGGTTTCAAAGTAGTTACATTCACCACGTGTTTTACATAATCTTAAGATGGTTCTTGTAAAATTATCTTTACCATATTTTTCAATATCTTCTTTTAATGAAGGAGAAGATCCGTAATAAGTTTCCCAATCTGACTCTTTACGTACTTTTTTACGTTTTCCCTTAACGGTTTTATACCCAGCTTTAGTTAGATATTTCCTACCAATATACTTCTTTTTATTGATATTATTTTTTATAATATAAACAAAACCGTAATATTGTTCTTCGTTTTTGAACTCTTTGTTCTCATATAGCCAAGACACAGGAAAACCTATTCTTCCCATTCTTCATCTAAGATATCATCATCTAGATCTAAATCTTCTCCGCACATCGGACAGTAATGTGGAATAGTTAAAGAATCTGTAATAATTCTAAATTCTTCTTCACAATGATCACATAGAATCCAGTTCATAAACTAAATCCTTTAAACGTGTCAGCATCAACATCTTTTTTTACTCCGCCAATTACGTAACTAGTAATTTCTGTTTCTTGTGGAGCAACTTGAACATCAGAACCTGCAATCCATTTTTGTGTCCATGGAAGCGGATTTACACCAGGCTTACCGTTAAGACCAATATTACCCATTCTCTTAGCTGCAATATGATCGACATATTGACAAAGAAGTTCTTCGTTAAGTCCAATCATCGAACCATCTTTGAAAAGGTAATTTGCCCAAGCTTTTTCTTGCTGGACCACCATATCAAATAGCTTGACGCAGTCATCCCGTGTCTCTTCTTGTATTTGAGCAAAGTCTTCATCCTCCTTTGGTAGAATCTTGAGGAGATTTTGAGTTGAGGCAAGGTGAACGTTTTCATCGCGAGCGATAAGTTTGATGATTTTAGCATTGCCTTCCATCTTCTTGACTTCAGCGAATGCCCAACTACATGCGAACGAGACATAAAACCTTACTCCTTCAAGCGCATTAACTGCGTTTAAACACATCCATAATGCTTTTTTGTGATCATATTCACCATGTCTTTGATGAGAATCATTTAGACGTATAAGCTTATCATAATAATAAGAAATATCGTGCGCGCAATCAACAATTTCTTTGATGTCAAGCATCTCGTCAAAAACTGTCGAGGGGTCACTATATACATTTCGTATAATATGTGTATACGAACGGGAATGAATAGTCTCAGAAAATGCCCAAGTTTGGATCCAGGTTTCCAATTCAGGCAGTGAACATATAGGGAGGAAAGCCATGGTGGGAGCTCGCCCCTGTACAGAGTCCAAAAGTATTTGCCTTTTAAGATTTGCTGTAAATATATGTTGTTCATGTTCATTGAGACCTTTAAAGTCTTTACCATCACGAGACAAATCAACTTCCTCGGGTCTCCAAAAGAAACCAAGTTGCTTATCAGTTAATTTTTCGAAAATAGAATATCGCTGCTTATCATATCGAGCAATATTGACAGGTTCTCCAAAAAAACATGTTTGTTCAGTAGCATCTATTTTATTCGCCTTGAAGATACTCATCCGATTGTTTTTCCTCTTCGGTTTTATATTGCCATTCGTCAGTGTGTCCAACTGACCATTTTGATTGAGTTTCAACCCTATAATTTTGTGTACAAACTTTAAAATCAGGAGTCATTAATTTATCCGGAATAAGACTATTATCATTCCAGATAACTCTATTGTTTGGTTGTGCAGCAAATTGACCATTGTCTAGAGCAATGATATTAAAGCTTTTATGTTCCGGATCATGCTCACTGAAGTTTGTATTTATAATTGATGTGTCTCTGTGACAATTATCAATTGTAAATTCATATTCTCCAGCATGCATTTTTTTATCTTTTCCAAAGAATTGGCAACGGCCTAAAATAGGTTTTTGTACAACTGTAATATCATAATCAAAACAATCCCAAAGCTGTAGAACATCTAATGGCAAAAGATCTCCATGATCTTTTTTCCACAAGAATGCAGACAATGGAAGCTTGTCATATAGTGCGCCGTATTCTGTTAACAGTGTTTCAAAATACAATGCCTTAGTTTGTATAGATTTTACAGATATCCAAAGACCTGGCGTTAATTCCCCATGGCCTTTTTCGTGATCGTATAAAAATTCTTTACGTACAAATACATTTTTAGGTGGAAGCGGATGGACAAGAAATGCCATTATATTTTACAGCTTTCACAATCTTCATCATCAACAATTTCTTCAACTTGCTGATCTTGATCGGGTTCAGATTCAATTTCACCCGCATGATCATTTGTATTAAAGTAATAAAGGGTCTTACCACCATACTTATAATGCATAAGAATGTGCTTTAGGATTTCTGACATTGGAATTTTTGCATCTTCATAATGTATTGGATTATATGATGTATTAACAGAAATAGCTTGATCAATCCATTTTTGTAAAACAGCACAAATCTTCAAGTAACCTTCAGGTGATTTTTGATCCCAAAGCAATTCATATTTGTTTTTCAAATGATGAATAGATGGAACTACTTGCTTAAGAACTCCATCTTTAGATTGCTTTACAGAGATTAATGATCGTGGTGGTTCAATCCCATTTGTCGATCCAGAAATTTGTGATGACGTTTCAGATGGCATTAATGCCATTAGTGTAGAGTTACGAATACCATGTGTCAACATCGTTGCTCTAAGACCAGACCAGTCTTCGTGAAGAATAGGTTTTACTAATTCATCAACGCTTCTCTTATATGTATCACACGGAAACTTACCCTGACTATATTTTGTTTCTTTATATTTAGGGCATGCACCTTTTTCTTCTGCCAGATTTACTGATGCTTTGATGAGGTAGTAAGACCACGCTTCAGCATATCTATCCACCAAGCTAAGATCAGGATCGGAATAAGTGGACCCAGCACGAGCAAGCCAATAAGCAAAATTGATAATACCCACACCGAGAGGACGACGGTTGCGAGTGCCCACATGAGCAGCTTTGACAGGATAATGTTGATAATCAAGAAGAGCATCCAAAGCCCTGACGGCGAGAGTACAGGGTCTTTCAAAGTCGGAAGGCTCTCGAATTTTGCCCCAGTTAATTGCAGCAAGTGTACATAAGCTAATTTCACCATTTTCATCATTTATATCCTTTAGTGGGGTTGTTGGAAGTGTAATTTCACAACAAAGATTAGACATTTTAACCGGAGCTTTATCTACTTGGAATGCAGAATGATCATTACAATGATCTACATTCATTAAGTAGATTCTTCCCGTATCCTTTCTTTCTTGGGCAAAGATTGAGAAGAGATCAATCGCAGGGATGGTCTTTTTTCTGATTGACGTTTTTCTTTCGTATTTTTCGTAGAGGTCACGGAACTCATCAACGTCTCGAAAGAATGCTTCGTAGAGATCCGGGCAATCATGAGGTGAAAAGAGGGTGATATTACCTCCATCCAAAAGTCTTTCATACATCACCTTATTAAATTGTACACCATAATCTAAATGCCGGATCCGATTATTTTCTGTACCTTTATTGTTCTTTAGGACAAGAAGATCTTCCACTTCGTAATGCCAGAGGGGGTAATAGAGTGTCGCCGCTCCACCGCGGACACCGCCTTGGCTACAACTTTTAACAGCAGATTGAAAATGCTTCCAAAAAGGAATAATACCAGTGTGGCTAGCATCGCCATTGCGTATAGGAGATCCAATAGCCCTAATACGACCAGCACCAATACCAATCCCGGCTTTCTGACTAACATACTTAACAATTGAAGAAGACGTAGCATTTATCGAGTCCAACGAGTCATCAGTCTCAATAAGTACACACGAGCTGAACTGACGTTGTGGGGTCCGAACTCCAGCCATGATAGGAGTAGGCAAGCTAATGTCAAATGTAGAAATTGCGTCATAAAGATCCTTTACCCATTTAAGTCTATCTGTTTTATAATTCTGAAAGAGAGTCATAGCAATAAGCATATATGCCATCTGTGGTGTTTCATAGAATTCACCAGTGACTCGATTCTTTACAAGATACTTGCCTCGCATTTGTTCCATTGCTGCGTACGAAAGCAAATCATCCCGATCGTGCTTGATGTGTTGATCTAATAACGTAAATTCATCAAATGAATATTTTGTTAAAAGCTCTTTGTCATAATAACCTGCATCTGCAACCATTTTATAATGATGCTCGAGACACGGGGGATCATATTCACCATATACTTCTTTACGAAGGTGATAGTTAATCAAACGGCCGGCAACAAACTGATAGTTTGGATTGGTTTCAGAAATAAGATCTGCAGCAGCCTTAATTAGTGTTTCTTGAATATCTGTCGACATGATCCCATTGTAGAATTGAATAGATGTTTTAATTTCAAGATCAGATACAGAAACACCAGCTAACCCTTCACATGCAAATTCAGCAACGCGGTGAAATTTATTTAAGTCAAGATCTTCTTTTGTTCCATCGCGTTTGATTACTTGAATCATTATTGTTATTCCTTACCAATGTCTTATTACACCTGCTATAATAAAAAAGCAGGTTAACCAGTTTACAAATTGTAAAACAATTCTGAGATATAAACCTATTTTTGCTTGACGCTGAGTGAGTACAGGGACCTTGGGTTCGTCCTCATCGGTTCTACCAATGACGTAATCAAGCGATCTTGCGATCACCTTTTCCCATGGTTTATATTCCATTACTTATTTAATACAATATCTAAAGCTTCTAACTTATCTTGATATTCGGCAATATGGGCTAGTTCTGCTTCAATTGACTCCATAAAATCTGTATGTTCTGGAATGCTCATCGGTACATCAAGCATAATTTTAATATTAGTTGCGTGTTTAGTTACGTGTGCTTCGAAATGTTGACGAAGTGCTGCTACAATTTCTTCTCTCATTTTTATTTCCTTAAGGTAATTTGTTTATAAATTTTGTGGTTTCATTGATATCATCAATCGCTGCTTTCACATCTGGAAAATGATGGCTGATGATGTCCCAACACTTTGCTGCAATTTCCATGTGTTCTTTTTGTGTTCCATTACCCATTCTAAGATCACAATAATGAACCCACGAGCGAAGAGACCCAGACATTATTAAAACTGATTCTGTCATTCCTTCTGGTAAAACAGCTCTTGCTTGTTCTTTTGCAATACCATAAGAAGTTGCTTTTTGATACGCAGCCATAGCAACGCTGCGAACCTTTGCCTGAAGCATAGTCCATTCTTCATTTATTAGTGTATCATCGGTATCTATTGAGTTTTGGCGATTGACCGGATCCTGTAAACGGGCCTTTCTTGTAACAAATCCAAGATCGTTTGTTGGATCGGCGTAGCGTTGACTGTATTCTTGGAATGCGAACGAACGGTGACGCAGAATCTGTCGGGCGATATCGCGGGTAGTCTTGATTTCCATGCTGACATGAACCATCTCCAAAGGTGACCAATGCTGATTTTTGATAAGATATCGAATTAGCTTAGGTGCGGTTTTAGTATTATTTTGATTAGAAGGATTAGATACTCTGGCAGCCCATGCAACTAACTCGTTTGCCGTATTGCATTCTGTATAAGCACTAGGTTTTGTAATGCCTATCAAATTCACATTATTCATTATGTTTATGACCTTTCTTACATATCTCGTCGCTTACAGTCGTTTGGAATATGTTTGGATATATTCCGTGAATAATTAATATGATAGCCCATCTAAGACATCTATAAAGATGAGTAAAATATCCTATATTATTCTCTTTCAAATGAAGCAATTATTCAACCTCAAATGTTTTAACTTTCTGGAATCTTGCAGTACTTGTATACTTAACAGATTTAAGATGTTCTACTCTCTTCAAAGCATCAGAGTAGTCTACATATGTTCCATCGTTAAACCACCACCAACGATCTAAACCAAGTAACCAAGTTGGTTCACGCTGATATTCAACAAGCCATTTATTATCAGTTCTAAATATTCTTAGTTTAGTAATACGATGATTAATAAAATCAACGCCGTACTTATTTGTTACAAGATCCTCAGACATTTCCATTTCCTATATAATTAAATAATTGTGGATCTAGATATACACTAAGAGGATTTTTGTTTTTCCTGACATCTTCGTCACCTAAAGAAACTACCTCCACCTTATTCATATATTCTTCTCCACGTATTTGAGATATAAGCGTCTCTGCACTTTTTATCATATCTTTATTATATACAATCCATGTAATCAATTGTTCCGGATTTTCTGGAAGCTTATTAATTAATTCATAGGTTTTTGTCATTTATCTTTTCTCCAGACAGCAAATTTAAGTTTTGCTTCAAGGCCACTAGAAGTATTGCTATCAATTATATGTTTGATTTGATCAGGAGTATATCCTGCCAAAACCATGTCATTCACATCTTTCTGTTCAATGTGTTCCGGCCATAATGTTGTACGATAACCAGCATTAATTGATTTTTCGATTTTAGAAACAACTTCTGCGTTTCTTGGTTCATTATCAAATACTACAACAATTTGTTCTTTTTGTAAACCTAAAGTTTCAACTTGAGATAAAAGATCTCCACCGGCAGCAGCAATTGCATTATCTACAAATAGTGAATCAATTGGCCCTTCCAGTAAATATATATCTTTTGAATTTCGTTCAAGGGTATCTAAACCAAAAATTTTTGGTTTACTTTCATCTAACATTATAGTAATGTACCGAAGACCTTCTTTTCCGAAAGATCTACCTTGAAAACCAAACAATTCCTTATTCTCATCAAGAAAAGGAATAATTAGTCGAGGTTCATCGTTTTTTGTATTCTGGATTTTATTTGGAATTATTTCATTTACCCATTTTACAAACTTAGGAGAATAAAATAATTTAAAGTGAACGTTTGTGGGAATCATGCGATTTTTAACCCACACATGCGCAGGATGTTTATAATCGAGTTGACTAATTTTTTTGAGTTTGTTAAGAGCCGTTGTTTTTACAAACTTTGGCTTTTTCATTTTGTCTGCAAATTCATGTGCAGGATCGACTGGAGCCTCTTTACCAGACTCTTTCATTTTCTCTTTGACATATTCAAGATATAGAGTTGGATCTATCTCTTTCATGAAATATTTAAACTGCATACTTGCACTGCAGTTATGGCAATAATATCGAATTTTACCATCTAGCTCAAGAATATGACCACGCTTTTTACGTCGATCTTTTTGTGAATCGCCACAGAGAGGACAACGGAAACGATAAACACGCCCGCTAATTCTTGTAAATCCCTCTAATCTGGAAGAAAGTAAATTAATATATTTGTGTTCAATCCAAAGCATGATATCTCCAACGTGCTATAGACCATTATACACAAATTATATTATTTGTACACAATAAAGTTTACACAAGTGAAGATAAATCAAATGAAAATATTTCTAGTACAGCAAATGCGCCAAGTACTACCCACATCCATCTTTCAAGAATTACTATTCTAGAATTTAAAGCTTCGTGTTGTTTTGTAGACTCTTCTCTCATTTGTTTTAATTCTTGTAAGATAAGTTCTGCACGTGTATCTAATTTTTCTTGCATTTCTTTTTCGCCTGATGATATACGATAATGGAGTAATTCTGTTTTTTCATCCATTTCGTCTCGTCTTTTTTCAAACAAATCATTAGTAATCTCGTGTAATTTGTCTATCGTATAGTCAAGCTTTTCAATAAGATCAGACATCTTATCGATTCTATCTTCTATATGTTCAATGTCTTTTGCAAGAGTTGCAACTGTAGGCCGAGACATTTTTATTTGTCTTTAAGTTTATCGGCAGATTTATTTGCAAACTTTTCAATACCAGTAAGACCAAGACCCGCAATAACAACAAACATTACTGCGTCTAGAACATTATCATCAATAGTAAGATCCCAACCCAAATTGCCAACAAAGGCAATACCAATAAGGACTGAAAATAATACGGATACAATTCTTTTTGACGATGGTAAACCATCTGTATCTCCAAGAATTCCTTTAATATAATTTATAACATTTTGCATTTAAAATTCCTTTAATTGCATAGTATAAAATTATTTAGAACGGTCCGTCGTCATCATCGTCAAATTGATCGAGTGTTTCTAGGTGATATCTTTCTGTTTCAGCATCCATTCTGTCAGCTTCTTCAATTGCTTTATAATCAGTTGTACCATGATCTTGCGGTTTTACATTAGGATCATAATCAACTGTTTTCATTCCCATCATTGTTGCAAATGCACCAACAAATGCACCAACAATAGTAGAAAATGCAGGACCAATAATCTTAAAGATTTCATTATTATCAATAAGATCATTCGGAGCAAACATGCCGACCAGGAAGATCATGACCACAGATAACATGATAATACCAAGAGTAGTAGCTGCGATCTTCATGATCATCAGCTGTGTTCTGCCCTTTTCGATTTCTAACTCTTCGAGCGTATCGACATCTCTAGCAACATTGAAAAAGTCTAACAGTGCCATTTTTTATACCTTATTT
>Ga0181577_10004876_pt1 | contig 10325 bp, 5 predicted proteins | sample 101ome_21_FD_132468 | JGI IMG/M metagenome (GOLD analysis project Ga0181577, IMG submission 132468) | Coastal salt marsh microbial communities from the Groves Creek Marsh, Skidaway Island, Georgia - 101413BT metaG (megahit assembly) | ecosystem: Environmental > Aquatic > Marine > Intertidal zone... | reverse complement strand
GTGACTGCCAGCTTTGGCATACGTGGCGCTGACAAGTTGATGAACCTGAAGAACGGTAAGTAACGAATGGCAGTAAAAGACGACACTCCAATCACTAGCGGTTTATTTAGTGGTTTTGAGATGGGCGGGGGTGGATACGCTCCGGGCCAATTTTTTCCGCGTCAGGTAGACTACGGAACTAAGCCCTCTGATATAACTGCGGGTATGGAAGTTCGGGGGTTTCAGGAATTAGATAAAACCGTTTTACACCAAAAAATTATAAGCGGCGATATTCAAATTCTTGGTGCAGACACTATTCAGTACGAAGGAATAGATGTTCCTTTAGCTTTTATTTATGGTGCTTTGCCAGAAGGTGCCGCTTACTACGAAGTGGGCGACTTGGATGGAGACGGAGAAAACGAAGTATTCACTGCTAGAACGGAACAGGGCGGCGGAGAAACAGTAATTGACGTTAGGTCTGTAATTTCAGGAGACAGTGGTGCTGAAGTTCAAACCGTAAGTTACGACGATTTTATAGCTAAACAAGAAGTAGCAGTCATTGACGACACTCCTTGGGTTGACGTTGTTTTTGACGACCCCAGCGCCGCTGACGCTTGGCGAGACGTATTTAAAGAGTTAATTTCTCACGTTGAAAAACAACCCGGAGAAGACAGAAAACCCTTTATTACTACGATCAACCAATTTGGAGTATTAGTTGGTAAGTTTTTAGATGGCGAGGCTACCTTAAGAGACTTAAGAGATTTTGACGCCGGTATTCTGGCAGGCACTACACAGTGGGAAGACGTTTACAACAGTGTTTTAGGCGAAGTATCTATTTTAGACGAAAACGCAGACATAAGGGAAATACTGCGTCGTAACGGCTATGATGACGAAACCATAAACGAGATTCTTTCTGCCGAAGTCAACAACGATAGATTCACAGGCAACAACGTATTGTCTAATGCCCTGTGTGAAATCGGGTACAGTAACTGTAGTGATTGGGGCGTTACTGCTGTTAATCCTACTGGCGCTGATTGCATGAACGAGGACGGTGAAGGCACTTATCAAAACGGTGAGTGCGTCACAGATACTTCTGAAAACAGCCTTTGTTATAATATAGAAAACGGTGTTAAAGTAGAAGGTAAAAGAGACGCTGACGGACAGTGTATTTCTCTTGATTCTACTGGAGAAGACGATGGATCTACTGATGCCGACTGCTCTATTATTACTCAAGAAAACGCTGACGAATGTGGATTTGAAATTGACGAAAACGGAAACTTACTAGATAAAGACAGGGACCCTGATTCTATAGACGAAGACTCTATAGCACCTTTTTACACTAATTGCGGTGGTGGTATTTTTGCTCACCCAGACGCTGAATGTCCTGATTTAGAAGGATCAGGAGGAACAGACGGCGACCCGTGTACTATTGACGGAAAAGAAGGAACAATAGAAGACGGTGTTTGTGTCCCTAATGCAACCTTACAAGACTTAGTAGACGAGTTTGGCGAAGCCGCAGTAGAAACAGCACAGCAAGTATACGACTACGTTAAGGATAAATTTGAAGAAGTTATAGACGATCCGCTGGGTGTTTTACGAGATATTATAACTAGCGGTGTTATAATTGACGACGAAAGGTGCTGGACACCTAAGACCGATAACCAACACGGCCACACTGATTGTGCTACTGCAGGAGATCCAGAAGTAACCGGCGACGTTTGCTGGAAAGACTGTGTTAACTTAATAGGAGTACTTGGTCTTCCGGGCATACCCCTGCCTTCCGGCATCGGTGAGCTAGCTACTGTTAGGGACCTAGAAGACTTTTTAAAAGGCATAGGAAAAACTATAGGCGAGTTTATAGAAGATCCTAAAGGGACCGTAGATGGCTGGATAAAAGATTTAATTGAAAAGATTAAAGGACTCTTTGACGTTGACGAAAACGACGCAAGTAAAATTATTGATTGGCTAAAAGGAATCTTTGGGGCCGCTGTAGGCGCTTGGGTTTGGAACCAAGTGGAAGAGGGTGTTACGGATGTATTTACAAACTTAACTCCTTACGGTCTTTGTGAAGACGGAGAAACACCAAAAACAGAACCCGGTGGGCGAGATTGTCCCCCGCCTTCATTTGACTGCTCTGTAGTAGGTCTTTCTGGAGGAGTAGTATACAAAAAAGACGATTGCGGAAATCCTCTAACAGACTGTGCCGACCAAGGTAAACAAGGTGGCTTGGTTGAAAACCCAGAAACAGATTGTGGACCTTGCTTAGACACTCACGTACTAAAAGACGGCAAGTGCGTTGAGTGGGAAGATGACGGGCCTACTGAACAACAGTGTGCAGAACAAAACAAAGAACACATACCAAGCCCTGCTCCGGGAACTAAAAGCGCGTGTGGCGGTTGTATAGATACTGATACTTATCAGTTAGATTTAGACGGAAACTGCGTTCCTACCCCAATTACCTGTGATCCTCCACAGGTTTTAGATTCTACTGAAACTCAATGTATTGACCCTGTAGATTGTGTAAAAGGAAACGCTTGCGAAACAGAAGATAATAAAACTGGTGTATATGGGGATGATTGTGAGTGTATTCCTGACTTTGTAAACCAAGGGCCTACTGCCCAGCAGTGTGATGATTTAGGTAAGTTTCACATTGCCGCAGACCCTGCAAACAACAAAGACAGCGAGTGTGGCGAATGTAAACAACCGGGGTACTCAGCAGAAAGTGAAGACGCACCTTGTACACAAGACATAAGAATATGTGAGGACGAGCAAGAGGCAGACCCAAACAAAGGCTGTCCAGAAGACTACTGTGATGACGCAATGACAGTTCCGAAAAACGAAGACGGAAGCTGTCCAGAAGTGCCGCCAGAGCCTTGCCCATACCCTAACCAAGAAAGGGACAACGACGGAAACTGTAAGTGTATAGAAGGGTTTGTACCAACGAGGGGAGGAGGCTGTATTGAAAACCCATACTGCCCTAATGGTACGCCTAAAGCAAACTATGTAGACAGAAACTGCGACGGTGATTGTAGGAAGGGCTACGTAAAGATTGATGGAAAATGCGTACCTGAATGTAAATTCAAACCGGGAATACCGGCTACTGATGAGGCTTGTCAGGAAGACCCAGAAATAGACTGTACTGATCCAAATTTATCTGACAATGATAAAGTAAAATGTAAGTGGGTTTATTGTCCGGGTGCTCCGGGTGTTTTGTATCCACCGGGAACAGACTTAGATAAAGTTTGTGCAGAAGGGCCTGATGAGTGTGAGCAAATAAACCCAGCTACGGGAGAACCTTCTCCTAAAGATAACGAAGGACAGTGCATAGATTGTACAGATTCAAATAATGCTTTAGTGTGCGGTTGGTTTGATTGTGGTGATAACGTTTACGTACCAACGAAAGACGATTGCCCAACTGATCCACCCCCTAAGCTTTGCGACGATCCTAATGCCACTGGATCAGACGAAAACGGAAACTGTATTTGCGAGGAGGGTTTTTATCCTTCCAGAGACGGTACAAAGTGTATTCCTGACAGGGAACCTCCTCCTCCTGATAAGTGCGATGATCCTCAAACAGACGAAGATAAAAAAGACTGTAACTGGGTTCAGTGTCCTAACGACGGTTCTTGGCACCCACCGGGATCAGACCCAGAAAAAGTTTGTGCAGAAGTTGTGCCTCCTGAGTGTTTAAATCCACAAACAGACCAAGACTATAGAGACTGTGGCTATCTTCAGTGTGGGCCAAATACGCCAAACGAAGGGCAATGGTTTGAAGAAGGCACAGATATGAAAGAAGCCTGCGGCCCTGAAATAATTGATGAGCCTTGTAATGACCCTAACTCAACTACATACGGGCAACAAGGAGAATGTGGTCCTTGTAAGGACACCTTTGAAAAGCAAAACAACAAATGTGAATGTCCTCAAGGAACTACACAACAAGGGGACAGATGCGTACCTATTATAACAGAAGAGTGTCAAGATCCTAACTCAACTACATACGGAGAAATAGGCGAATGTGGTCCTTGTAAGGACACCTTTAAAAAGCAAGGCAACAAATGTGAATGTCCTGAAGGAACTGTACAACAGGGAGATAGGTGCATATTTATTGGAAACCCCTGTGATGATCCAGTTTTTGCTAAAAAACATCAAGACAAGTGTGGTACTGTTGACCCTTGTGATCCTATAACTGACGATAACGCAGACAAATGTGGTTACCAAAAGTGCGAAAACGGTACTTACGTTCCTGAAGGTCAACAATGTTCAACTACAGTAGAACCTTGTGATACTATAGACGCTACTAATGCAGAAGAATGTGATTACAAGAAGTGTGACGATGGTACTTACATTCCTAAAGATCAACAGTGTCCAATTACAGTAGACCCTTGTGATCCTATAACTGACGATAACGCAGAAGAATGTGGTTACAAGAAGTGTGACGATGGTACTTACATTCCTAAAGATCAACAGTGTCCAATTACTGTTTGTGACAACGGAGCAACAATAGAAAGCGGTTGTCAAGTTTGTCCAAGTGGTCAAGACTTTGATGAAGACGGTAACTGTGGTCCTATTGTTGAGCCTTGTGATAGCTACGATTACGCTTCAAAGAATCCGTTAGAGTGTAACTGGTTTGAGTGTCCTGACGGTGGCTATGCTCCGACTGAAGCAGACTGTGAAGACACGCCTGATCCCTGTGATAGCTACGACTATGCTTCACAGAATCCGTTAGAGTGTGGGTGGGTAGAGTGTCCTAACGGTGGCTTTGCTCCAACACAGGACCAGTGCGAAGTCGTTGTAGAGTGTGATGATCCTACGGCTACTAACTACGGTGAACAGGGGCCTTGTACTTACGGCCCTGACTGCAACGACTGTACTTGCGCTCAGTACGCCGAAGAAAATCCAGAGGAGTGTGGCACAGCGCCGCCTCCCCCGCCACCCGGAGGTGGTGGTCTTGGAGGAGAAGTAAAAACAGGGATGTTTGGCGTAGAACCAATGAATATCTCTGGAGATCCACAGCTTTTGGCAAAACTAGAGTTTCCGATAGTTGATTACTTATCTGAAGCTATAAACAAAGACGCTAAAAATAATTTGATGCAAGGTATGCTAACAGGAAACATAGTATGACGTATTTAGACATAGTAAACAACGTACTGAGGCGTCTGCGGGAAGACACAGTAACAACTATTAACGCTAACACGTACAGCACTATGGTTGGTGACTTTGTTAACGACGCAAAGCAACTCGTAGAAAACGCTTGGGATTGGTCTAATCTCAGGTCTACCCTTACGATTACTACAGCGGCTGATGACTACACGTACTCGCTTACGGGTTACCAAGACCAAGGCAAAATACTAAACATGGTAAACGATACGTCTAACACCGTAATGGAGTACAAGCCTCAGACTTGGTTTGACGATAAGTTCTTGGTTAACACGCCTACATCTGGTGCTCCTCAGTACTACACGTTTAGCGGCATCGACGGTTCTGGTGATGCACAGATTGATGTGTACCCTAAGCCTGACGGTGTGTACTCTATTAAGGTCAAGAGCGTCATTAGAAACGTGCCTCTGAGTTCTGACAGCGACACACTGGCTATCCCTAGTCAGCCGGTAATACACATGGCGGTAGCTCTGTTAGCCCGTGAACGTGGCGAGACAGGCGGTACGTCAACACCAGAGTACTTTGCTATTGCTGACCAGTATCTGTCTGATGCAATTGCACTGGATGCACAAAAGCACCCAGAAGAAACTATCTTTTATACCCCGTAGGAGTACGTATGGCACAGCCACTACAAAGCATTAACTTAGTTGCTCCTGCGTTCAAAGGGATCAACACAGAGGATTCTCCGCTTGCACAGGATACGTCTTTTGCAGAAGTTGCGGATAACGCTATTATCGACAGACGAGGACGTTTAGCTTCACGTAAGGGTAACTCCGTTACAACAACAAACAAGACTGTGTTGGGTACTGACTACCTCCACAACATACACGAGTTCTACGACAGTGCCGGTAACGAGGTAATTTTTAGTACTGGTAACAACAAGATTATGACAGGCACAACTACACTGGTTGACGCTACGCCGGGGTCATACACTATTAGTGCTAACGATTGGAAGATATTTAACTTTAACGATCACGCCTATTTCTTTCAGCGTGGCTATGAGCCTCTCGTATACAGCAACAGTCTTGGTGCAGTGACTAAAATGTCCAGTGTATCCGGTGCGTCTGTAGCGTCTGCTCAGTATGCTCACGAGGCTATAGGTGCTTACGGGCGAGTCTGGTGCGTAGGTAATGCCAGTGATGACAATACTATCTACTGGTCTGATCTGTTAGTAGGACACGATTTTTCTGGTGGGTCTAGCGGATCTATCGACGTATCTAAAGCATGGCCTAATGGGTTTGACAAAGTTGTAGCTATAGCGGCCCACAACGGTATGCTCGTGATTTTTGGTGAAAACAATACGCTTGTCTACGGTGGTGCAGAAAGTCCTGCGTCTATGGCGTTACAAGACACTATTCCGGGTGTTGGCTGTGTAGACAGAAAGAGTGTACAGAACATAGGAACAGATTTGTTGTTCTTAACTCAGACAGGTCTTAGGAGCTTGGGGCGCTCTATACAAGAGAAGTCCTTGCCTATTACCGACTTGAGCAGAAACATTAAGCAGGAACTGATTGCTAATACACTGGCTACAACAGAATCAGTTAGTACGGTGTACAGTCCTGAGAACTATTTTTATCTTCTGTGCTTTCCTGATTTAAACCTCGTGTACTGCTTTGATGTACGAGGGACACTGGAAAACGGTGCGTACAGGGTAACACGATGGCCTAGTGTAGACTTCAAGAGTTTTCACAGGGACAGAAACGGTGACATATACATAGGCACAACTGCTGGTTTAGGAACTTACGATAACTACTTTGACAACGGTAGTGTTTATCGTTTCCGTTACTTTAGCCCCGGCTTGAGCTTTGGTGATCCGTCTAAGATTAAGATGTTAAAAAAGATTAGACCTACGATTATTGGTGGTAACAACGCTGATATATTTCTTAAGTGGTCTTACGATTTTGAAACAGCAACCAGCACTAGCACATTTAGAACCAGCAGTGCTACACCCGGATTCTACGGGCAGTCTGAGTACAACGTAGCTGAGTACGCTGAAGAAGGTACAATTATTAGCCGTTCTTCTATTAACACAACAGGCTACGGCTCAGTAATCAGCGTAGGTCTTGAAACAGACATTAACGGCTACGCGCTGTCCCTACAGGAACTTAACGTATTAGCACTGATAGGTAAAACACTATGATTATGAATTACAATAAAAACAGAGGTACTTACTAATGGGTATTCTAGCCGACTTATTAGGGGACATTGCCGGTGACTTGTATGGAAACATACCGTCTGAGGTTAAGGAAGTTTACACGCAAACTCTTCCGTCAATAGATCCCGTCAGTATTTCGTTTCAGCCTTTTACGGTCATGGGTCCGAGTGCTGGTGTTGTTAGCGGAGGCTCATACACGGACCCCGATACTGGTCAGCCCGTTCAAGGAACTAGTTTTCAACTAGGAACAGAACAAGAGGCTATACGGTCTGCTCTAGAATTAGCGGCTAAAACAGCGCTGACTAGTACAACCAGCCCGTTGCCGAGGTTAGCCGAAAGTAATTTAGAAACTTTAGGCCTAACAGGTATTCAAAAAGGAGCTAGCCTGATTGGACAGGCGTATCCCGGAACAGCAGATTTACAACTAGCTCGTGCCAGAAATTACGCTTTAGGACGCGAGCTTCTTGGGGCGGCTGGAACACCTTTTGATTCTGGTATTGCTGAAAGAGAACAAGAGGTTTACAACCGCATACGAGGACTACAAACTCCTGACGAAGAACGCCAGCGTTTAGCCCTAGAAGAGAGATTAGCTAACCAAGGACGCCTTGGCGTACAAACCAGTATGTTTGGTGGAACTCCAGAAGCGTTTGCGCTAGCTAAAGCACAGGCAGAGGCACGTAATCAAGCGGCGTTTGCGGCTACAGAACAAGCACAACAAGAGCAACTCAGGAGAGCCGAACTAGGACGAGCGTTCCAAGAGGCTGGCATAGGCTCTGCTAGAGCAGAACAAGAGCTTGCTGGTGGTCAGTTTGGGCTAGGGTTCCAAGCGGCTACGGGAGGCTTAGGCGCTCTTCAGGCAATACAGGACGCTTACAGTCAAAGAGAGCAAAGAGGTATTCAATCCTTGCAGTCCTCTTACTTACCGCAAGCGGCTCAACTTTCAATGCTGTCTCCTGCAATTAACATCGCGTCGTTGCAAGATGTGGCACGAAGACAAGCCGGCGAGTACGCTTTAGAAGCTGACCTCGCTAACCTTAACGCCCTCATCGGTCAAAAAACCGGGTTGGCTAATCTGTACTCTGGTATGTTCGGCGGTGCTGGCGGTTTACTTAGCGCTGGAGCAAATTCTGCACTGAGCTTACTAGATATTTTGTTTGGAGATTAATACAATGGCTAGAGGATACGACATAGGTAGTTTGCTGGCTCGTAGTGGCGCAATACAGGGACAGCAGATGGCTCAAGGGTACAATCAGTTAGGGCAAGGACTCAGCGGCCTTTTCACGGGTGTGGCTGATGTTGTCGAACGTGGGCGTGAGAGAAAGCAAGAAGCCGCTAGTCAGCAACAGTTTCAACAGCTTTTAGAGCGATACAAGAATGACCCCGCTGGTATGCAACGTGAGGGTTTGATGAAAGCCGCCAGCAGTAACCCAACAGACCAGAGACTTGGACAACTGTTGTTGGAAGAGGCGGCTAGGATAGCGGGTGTTCGTCAAAAGCAAACACAAGCTTTAGAGGTTGCAGGACAACAATCACAAAAAGAAGCACAACGAAAGAGGGCTGTTCAGGTTGCTACACAAGCTAACGACCAAAACGCACTCGTTGCACTCAGGGCTGGTGCTTTGGACCCTGTGGAGTACCTGAGTAGAAGAGCAACAGCAGAACCCAAAGACAAATTTAAAGTGGTCGGAAACAGGGTCTTTAATACTGAAACAGAGCAGTACGTAGAGCCTGAAGCCGCCCCTGCAAGCAAAGGAATAAAAACAGTAGAGCGTAAGGACGGTTCAGTGTCTGTACTGGATGCTAATGACGGAACTTTGATTAGCACGTTGCCGCCTCCTGACACAACTGATGCAAGCCTAGAAGCATCTCTTAATTTGATTGCAAAAACCACTAGCTTTATTAAAGACGTAGATGACCTAATGGACCCTGAATTTGAAGAGGCTGGGTTTGTGGGCGGCGTACTTTCTAAGATTCCCGGTTCTGACGCTTACGATAGAGAAAAAGAACTGTTGTCTATCAGGGCTAGACTTGGTTTTGAACAGATAGACGAAATGAAAAGGCTGGCTAAGGAATCAGGAGCATCAGGGACAGGCTTAGGTCAAATTTCTAACATTGAATTTCAGTCTCTACAGTCTACTGTTGATGCCATATACGTAGGTATGTCAGCAGAGGCACAAAACAAAGCTCTAACGGCTATTAAAAAGCACCTGTTGAACGTACAGCAGTTAGCTTCTGGTGTTGCTCCTTCTGATGCTATTGATTGGTCAGCGCCCGAGTACAAAGCAACAGGATACCATCAGGACCCTGAAACCGGGGCAGTATTCTTTGCACCTAACGGAAGAAACGGGACAGTGTACAAGCTGGTCGATGGTAAGTTTGTTAAAGTAGGAGCTTAACGTAATGTCTCTTGCAGAAGATATGGAAGCATTTGAAAGAGCCTTTGGTGAACCCGCACAGGGCGAGCCTCTGGTGTCTGAAGAGCAAAAGAAAGAAATGCTGGTCGATGATGAGTCAGCGTTTGAAAGAGCGTTTGAGGCTGATGCAGTAGACGTATACAACTCTGATGTAGAGACAGAGGAATCGTCCCTTTGGAACAGGTTTTTCTCTGAGCCTTATCAAAGAGGTCTTGAGCGTCAAGCACAGACTATGCAGAGGTTGGGCCAGAGTCAGCAGGCAGGAACTATGTCCGGCATTGGTGCCGCCCTGAGTGATCCTGCGGTGCTTGAGGAGCAGTACAGGCAGTCCACAAACATTCCGTCTGTTCTCCTACAGACAGTCACTACGCCCCTAAGAATGGTCTTTGACTCTGCGTCTGAAATGGTTATGTTTGGTGCAGAGCAGGGCGTAGGTATGCTACCCGAAGGGCTGAAGGAGGGTGCCGCAGAGCAGTTTCAGGCACTGATGCAGACTAAAGGTGGACAACTGGCGTGGAACGCTGCAGGACAAGGTATGGAAGCGTGGGAGGAGTTCAAAGAAATCTATCCTAACGAAGCGGCTAACCTCGTTGCTGTCATGGACTTGGGCTTTACCAAGG
>Ga0181577_10004874_pt1 | contig 10328 bp, 5 predicted proteins | sample 101ome_21_FD_132468 | JGI IMG/M metagenome (GOLD analysis project Ga0181577, IMG submission 132468) | Coastal salt marsh microbial communities from the Groves Creek Marsh, Skidaway Island, Georgia - 101413BT metaG (megahit assembly) | ecosystem: Environmental > Aquatic > Marine > Intertidal zone... | reverse complement strand
GAGATCACCGACGGCGCGCGATGACGTCAGCGCAGCCTTCAGCGATGGGTCACCGAGCATGCGGTCATCAGCAGAGGTCCGCAGTGCAGGCTTCAGCGATAACGGGTCGACGGGAATTTCGCCGCCGAGTGGGCTCGCAACTGTGACGGTCATGCCAGCATCCACAAATTCGTAATACGGAACCGTGAGTTCGCTTGCGAATACACCTGTTGGGCGTCCAACCCCGAGAGTGCCATGGTTGGTGGCGATGACAAGCGCATGACGGCCAGTGAGATCAACATTTACCTCGGACGACATCTCCGGGTGTAGCCCCGCGCGTTGCAAGGAGCGTCGCACCAGTCGAGCCGGCGGTGGAATTGAAGGTCGCGGTCCTGAACGTCGCGCCGCAATTCGTTTTCTGACCTGTTGCGGAACTCGAGTCTTCACGGCCTGCTGGATCATTGGTCGTGGTGGGAGCAATGGCACCTTGTCAATCGACGTGATGTTGCTTGTCACGTACGGCCACGGAGCGTTCCGCGGAGGTAGACAGCGTTCACGTTCCGCATCGAGCCGTTCCCTCATCGCTGCGAACACGCCCGCTGCAGAGTCATCGTTCCAGCGGTTGGCCATTTCGACGGGGTCGCCATCGAGGTCGTACAACTCCCACTGGTCTGACAAGACAGAGGTTCGGTAACGAGGCCCACCCATGCCGTCGCTTGCCAACTGTCGAACGTGTGGTTCTGTCCACGTCGCAGGATCATCGAAGGTACGCACGAGCTTCCAAAGGTGCCCGCCCCCACCTGGTGCATCACTGTCGTCAACCCGGCCGACGATGCCCTCGAAGTTGGTCGCGACATGAGCAGCAACATTGATGCGCAGAGGTCCGGCGGTTTCACCGCCGTTATTTTGAGCACGAGCAGCACCGCTTGCACCAGTGTCGCCTTCAGGCATGTTGTCTCGGGTCATGATGTACACCGATCGGTGCTCATCCTCCTCAGTGCCGTCGACAACTGGCATGAGATTGCGGCCAGGGAGTGGGTGCACCTCACTGAACGAAGAACGAAGCTCATCAGCGGTGGCCTGTTCATCAATCCCTGCAGCTGATAACAGTGTTGGAACGAGGTCGACGTGAGAAGTGGGTGACGAAACCGATCGTTGAGATGTCGCTTGAGATCCAATCCGGGCAATGGAAAATGGCACTCGTGTTGACTCGTCATACAACTGGAACCATTTCTGGTGAAGTCCACCATGTGACCCAAGAAGTTCGCCATGGTCAGATGTCCGAACGATGACGGTGTCGGTCGCTGCATTGTCGGTGATTGCAGCTCGCACGAGGTCAACCGGCTGGTCTACCGCTTCGTGGAGTCGGTAATACAGATTTCGGTAGTCCTGAAGGTTCTTTTGATAGACCGGAGCAACGAGACCATACGGCCCATAACACGATGGGTAGGCGGCGCGATACGCGACCTGTGCTGCCGGTTTGTGACGCAAATCTTCGAAATCTGATGGGGACAGAGGTACGTCGGGCACCTCGATGTCATTGAGATCGCTTGGCATTCCGCGTTGAATCCACAGAGGGAACAGCACGATGTCATGCGGATTGACGAAACTTGCGACCAACAGAAATGGCTTGAGGGCGTCAGCGTCACCATTTCGACGCCGTTCATACCGATCGTTGAGCCAACGGACGACTCGGGCTGCGATCAGCGGGTCGCGGGCGAGACCACAATTCGCGAAGAGCCCTCCGTGCGGCTCAGGCCCAACCCAGCCAGAAAAGCCAAATGGGTCGAGAGGGTTCGCATCGAGGTAGCGATCGACGTTGTCGTGAAGTATCTCGCCTTCAGCGGTGTTCGTCGGAAGCGGTTCTCCATCGTCGTCGAGCAGGTCGGCATGGGTGATGTGCCATTTCCCGTCATAGTGGGTGTCATAGCCGGCCGCTCGGAACCAATGACCGAGAGTGGGTATCTCGCCTTCCCGAAGCCATCGCATGCGTGAATCGTCTGCCATCTTGCCGAGACCATCGGTTTGAGTGACACCGTGCACGTCGGGATACTGACCGGTGAAGAGCGTTGGTCGGCTCGGAACGCAGGCCAATGAGCCGGTGTAGTGCCGGTTGAACGACACTGCATGTTCGTTGAACCACCGTGACCCGTTGAGCGTGGAACGCCAGTCGGTGAGTTCGGCAGATTCGTACGAGGGCGCTGCTCGTTCTTCATCGGTCATGATGATGACGACGTCGGGTTGTGTTGTCATTGTGTGACCTCCCTGCCTCGGGTTGCTGCCTCCTGTCGGAGACCAGTTGTCATGAAACGTGCTGCGAGCGACATGCGCTCAAGTGCTTTCGTTGCAGCAAATCGTTTAGCCGGGTTGCGAGACGAAGGAATTTCGGTCGAAATCGTGACGCGAGTTCCTTTAGGTGCCGGCTGAAGAGTCCAGGTTGTCGTTGCGATTCCAACGATGGGAGGCATTCCTTCGATGGTGTACGCAAGTCGTCGCTGCGGTTCCCACACCGTCACCGTTTCAATAAGTGCTTGTTGAGCGATTTGTACCCGTCGCGTGGCCCCTACTCCTGAGGTTTCTTGAGTCATCGAGCATGAGTGTTGAATCATTGGCACCCACATCGCAATAGTGGGGAAGTCGGCCAAGATGGCCCAGACGTCTTCGGCAGATGCATTGATTGTGATGTCCATTGAACTTGTAGCCATGAGCGTCCTCATTTTTTGCGGAGTGAAAGTAGTGAGAGTAGTACTCTCAAAAGTAGTTAGCAAGAGCTTGACCGCCCTGTTAGCAGTTGACCCCACCAGCTGTTCAGGCGCCCTTACCGTGGCGACTAGCGTCATGGTATGCGCGTAGATGCCCGGGTTCCGCAGGATTACAACCGAATCAATCTTGAACCGATCTCAGGTGCGTTGGGTGCCATCGTTCACGGTGTTGACATGCGTGAACTTGATGATGAAATCATCACCGAACTTCACCAGGCCTGGATGGATCACAAGGTGCTCTTCTTCCGAGATCAAGAGCTGACTCCAGCGCAACATGTTGAATACGGGAAAGCATTCGGTGAACTTGAAATTCATCCGTTCACGAACAACCTCGAGGAACAACCCGAGATCATCGTGTTGGAGTCCACTCCTGAAAAATTCGTTGCCGCAGAGTCATGGCATTCTGATGTGACATTTCGGGAGTGTCCGCCAAAGGGCTCAGTGCTCGTCGGGCGGGTTTTGCCACCATATGGCGGAGACACAGCATGGGCAGATATGCAACTTGCGTACGAGCGACTTCCTGATGACGTACAGGAACAAATTGAAGGCCTTTATGCGATCCATTCATATGAGAAGGTGTTCGGTGCTAACCGCACTGGCCATCGTCATGCAGCGGATGAGGTCGTGGAAAACGCGAAAGAGCAGTACCCGCCACAGCGGCACCCGATCGTTCGAACGCACCCCGAAACTGGAAAGAAATCACTCTTCATCAATCGCAACTTCGTGACGGGTATCGATGGAATGACCCAGGATGAATCCCGTTCGCTTCGCCATCGGCTGTACGAGCAGGTGAATCGACTCGAGATCACCTGTCGGTTCCGTTGGCAGCCGGGCAGCGTTGCCCAATGGGACAACCGGTGCACCCAGCATTACGCAATTCCCGATTACGGCGGTTTCCATCGAAGGATGGAGCGGGTGACGATGATCGGAGATCGTCCGCGCTAACGGACACCCAGTCGCCAATTCTTGTCAACGTCGATAGAACATTGGGGTGGTTCAACCGCTCGCACCCCTCGAGATTCCTGACCCAAACGCGGGTCGCCGTCGACTTATCGTCGTTGCGGCGGTCGTGGTGGCACTCGTTGTTGGTCTCGTTGCATGGTCATTCCGGGGCACCTCCCCAGAGACAGTGGTTGATACGACATCGACAACTCAGGTAGTGGAAGAGACCACGACGACCACAGTTGCTGAGGTGACAATTACCGACACTGCGTGCACCATCAGTGAATTTGAAATCTCCTTCGGAGATATGGGTGAATCGGTGAGATGCGCGCAGATTGCACTTGTTGCCGCGGGGTACAGCAACGTCGAGATCACCGGAGTGTTCGATGAGCAAACCGATGAGGCCACCCGAGAATTCCAAACAGACTTTGAGCTGTACATCGATGGCATTATCGGCAAAGTAACCGCCACCGAGCTCGGTGTCTGGCCGGGCCTCGAGGCATTTATTGTTCGAACCCCAGCCCCTGCACCGGGTGCGGTTGACCTCGTCGGTATGCCGCTTTCACCCGTGGCATCAGCAGGAAGTGATGCACCTGAACTTCCTGAAGATGCAGGGCAAGGCACCGGCAAGCGAGTCGTCTACCAACGGTCATCTCAGCGAGTGTGGGCAATCGATGAGGATGAGCAGATTGTTCGCTCGTACCTCGTATCGGGTAGCCGTTACCGCAACGAGGTTCCTGGCTGGCACAAGGTCTATAGCCGGTCGGAAAGCGCTCTCGGGTGGGATCTGCAAGCTGACCTTCCGTACATGATTCGATATACCCAAACAGAGCGAGGTCACATTGGGTTCCACGCAATTCCGTCGTGGCGCGACTCCGGCGAGAAATTGCAGACCATCGAAGAACTGGGTCAACGGCTCTCCGGGGGCTGTACCCGTCAGGCACCTCAAGACGCAAAGTTTCTTTGGTCGTTCGCCGACGTGGGCACCCGAGTGCTCGTGCTGTGAATCGCAGATGACGAGTTAGCGTCCAAGGCATGCGCTGACCCGAGCTCGCGGATCGGCGGCTCCGGCCAGGCCATGCTCGTCACGCACAATGGCGTGCGCATGTCCAAATGTTGAATCCCACTCTGGTTGCACGCGTATGCGATGACCGCGGGCGGTAAGGCGTTCCCGCCAGGTCGACGGCGAATGACCCTCGAGTAGCACCTGCTGCTGTGACATGTCGTCCCACGTATCGAACCCAGACGTCGGTCCGGCGAGAGCCCAGCGGGCAGCGTGAATTGCTTCTGCGGGCGATTGTTGATGTTGAAACAGGCGGGCTGCGATCTGCAGAAGAATTTGTGGCTGAGCATCTCCTCCCATCGTGCCGAACACCGATACAAACTCGCTGTCACGAGTTGCAAGTGCTGGCGACAAGGTGTGTGGGGGGCGCCGACCTGGCCCGAACACTGCTGGATGGCCGGGCTCAAGGGAAAACCCGAGTCCTCGATTGTGCAAATTGATCTGCGTGTGGGGTTCTGCAAGCCAGCATCCAAACCCGGCTGCATTCGACTGGATAAGAGAAACCGCGTACCCATCGGTCTCTGCGGTACAGAGATATGTCGTATCTCCATCTGTCGAGCGAACACCAATCTTGCTTGCTGCATTGACGTTGAGCAGGTCTCGCCGCGCTGCGATGGCAGCGAGAAGTTCATTGCCATCGGCGCGATCGCCCAAGACTTGAGGGCGATCAAATCCGGCGACCTTCGATGCTTCGATAGTGAGATGTGCCCAGCGATCATCATCGGTCTCTCCAAGGTCGATGCCACCGAGTAACGATGCGGCCCCGAGCGTGAGGTAGCCCTGAGAGTTTGGAGGAATGGTGTGGAGGTCGACTCCAAAGGCTGAACTCGTGAGGGCTGTGACCCACTCGGCCGAAGACTGTTCAAGATCACGGTCATGAAACAGACCGTTACCGAGCTCTTTCAGGCCCTGCCCAAATTCGCCGAGATAGAAACCATCACGTCCGCCCGATGCCACTGCTCGGAGTGCTCGGGCAACACCTGGGCGGCGCACAACTGCACCGACATTTGTCGCCTGCGACGACAGTTCGTGCAGTGCCTCGGCACCTCGGCTGTCGAGTTGACGGACTGCGCCAACGAGCAACGGGCTTGCAGGGAATCCGTACTCGGCGAGATCGATTGCAGGTTGAATGACCTCGGCCAACGGCATCGAGCCAAATCGCTCATTGAGTGCGACCCAGCCATCGATACATCCGGGCACGGTGACCACTCGAATGTCATGTCGGAATGGCAATGCTGTGAGGCCCTCGGCACGCAGTTGATCTGCATTGGCCCCCGAACCCGCTCGGCCACTGCTGTTGAGTGCATGAACCGAATGTCCATCGTGAATGAGAGCGAACAGGTCACCGCCCAGGCCGCAGAGGTGCGGACAGGTGACGGCAATGGCGGCATTTGTTGCAATGGCGGCGTCAACTGCATTACCTCCTTTGCTGAAGATCGCATCTCCGGCACGGGCAGCGAGTTGGTCGGCTGAAGCGACGAGGTGGCGGGTTCCTCGAGTTGAACTCTGCGGTAACGGGTTCATGACGGCACCGTAGCCACCTACCCAGAATGATCGAGAGCCGGGACCCGAGCTCCGCTGCAAGAAGTATTGAGCTCTCTCACTACGGTTCGGCTATGAATGTCGATAGCGGTGGCCCTCTCAAGGGCATCAAAGTTGTTGAACTTGGCGTATGGATTGCAGGCCCGTCAGCTGCCCTAATTTTGTGTGACTGGGGTGCTGACGTCGTCAAAATTGAGCCCAGTGCCGGTGATCCGAACCGTTCGTTCAAGTACATCTTTGGCGGTGACCCTGACACGAACCCGGTGTTCGAGCTTGACAACCGCGGCAAACGCGGAATCTCAGCCGATATTTCGACCGATGATGGTCTGCAGGTCGTGCTCGACCTCCTCGCTGAGGCCGATGTGTTTATCAGCAACCTTCGGCCAGGAGCTCTCCGTCGAGCTGGTCTCGATGCTGAAACGATGCTCGAGAAGTTCCCCCAACTCGTTTATGGGCACATCACTGGCTACGGGCATCAAGGGCCAGATGCAGAACGAGCGGCATACGATCTCGCCGCGTATTGGTCGCGCACTGGCATTGCACATTCCTTGGCGATCCCGGGCGCCGGGTTGCCAATTCAGCGAGGCGGAATGGGTGACCATGCAACAGGTGTCGCCCTTGCCGGCGCGATCAGCGCTGCGCTCGTGCACCGTGAACGCACAGGCGAAGGCCAACTTGTGACGACCTCGCTGATGCGTCAAGGTCTGTACACCCTCGGGTTTGACCTCAATCTCAAACTCGACTGGGGACGGGTGGCACCGATCGCTGAGCGAGAGACGAGCCCGAACCCGATGGCGAACAGTTATCGCACCGCAGATGATCGCTATCTGTGGCTGGTTGGGGTGACATCTGATCGACATTGGCCTCCGCTAGCCCGAGCGCTCGGAATCGACGATCTCATCGACGATGAGAGGTTTAACAGCGAGAGGGCTCGGTTTAAACACAGGGCGGACCTCATCAGGTTGCTTGATGAGGTATTCGCAACGTTCACGCTCGAACAGTGCGAGGCTGCGTTCGCTAACGAACCTGATGTGTTTTGGGCTCCGGTGAACAGCATTGATGACGTCGTGGAAGATCCGCAGTTCCGGCCATCTGGGGCAGTGGTAGACGTTCCAGAGCGCGATGGCGCCAGCAGCCGCGAAATGTTGGCGACGCCGGCAGATTTTTGGGGAACCCCGTGGAAGCCTCGCCGAGTTGCACCAGATATTGGTGAGCACACCGTCGAAGTCTTGAAAGAACTCGGTTACGACGACGATCGCATTGCCGACCTCATCGAATCAGGAGCGGTTACCGCCTGGGAGCACTGACCACCCCGCCACCGATCGTCGGCGAGCGTGGAATGTCTCGTGAAGCTACGTTCGAAGGGCTCCGAGAAGTAGAGGTCGGTGAAACTCGGTCGCCTGAGCGTTGATGAGTTGTCGTTCAAGAATCTGTTGAAGTGTTGCTGCACCCTGTGGGATCGGATGATCCGCAAAAAATGACTGCACATGATCGACATCGCCGCTCTCGGTGAGGAGCTTTACCGAGTCGACCATGCGAACAATGGTGTTCGTGGGGAATCGTTCATTCGCTTCCTGCCAGTGATCGGCGACGAATCGCCACGCAGCCGAACCATTCGACTCATTTGCGATGCAGGCACGCAGCAAGAACGGAGCGTTTTGGGTGCGGACCTCAGATGACAGGGCAAGTTCACACGTCTGGGCGATGAGCTCGGCGTCACGAAACTCGGCGAGCGCATAGAGATTGCGGAGTTGCTCTTGAGGGGTTTGGGAGGTCCTGAAGCCATCGAGAAAACGTTGGTAGTCGGTATTGTCGCCGCAACTGGCAACGACCGTCGTCGCAGCGGCGAGCAGTTCAGGATCGACTGTTGAGGTAGCTGAATCGTTCACGATCTGACGACACTTTTCGATCGACGTGGAGTCGTTTCCGAGGAGGGCAACGGTCTTCGTTAAGAGACCCCGAAGTGAGCCGACAAGATCATCTTCATCTTTTGTAGGGGCACCGAGGCGCTGCAATGTTGGTTCGCAGAGATTACGGACAGTTTCTTCGAATGTTGAGCGTTCGTCGGTGTCACCGATGATGCGAGAGATGAGGCGCAGGCCGGAGGTGATGCTTTGCCATACCGAAAGGGCATCTTCGTCTCGGAACTCGGTGAGCATGTAGAGAAGATCTGATGCGTCGAGGCGACGCGCCGTGACTGCAGCAATCGCATCATCAACCAACGTGTAGCGCTCGAGCACATCGAGAGTTGGCAAGATCTCGCGAGTGATGCGCGACCGTAATTCGTTGTCGTATTCGACCCTTACAAAGGCGTGTCCACCAGCGTTGACAATGACCGGCCCGTTGGTATTGACCTGCACTCGTTGTTCGTCTTCGCTCAGCAACAACGATGATGTGCCCGATGCAGTGCGGTAGCTCACAGGAACCATCCAGGTGGTGTCGTCTGAGCTATCGGCAAATGAGAACTTCCGCTGTCGCACGACAAGCTCATCTCCATCAAGGGTCACAGAAATCACTGGGTAACCGGCTTGCCAAATCCATGAATCCATCGTGTCTCGAACCGGCTGACCTGAGGTCGACTCGAGCGCATCCCAAAGGTCAGAGGTTTCGGTATTTCCATAGGCGTGTGCTCGAAGGTAATGGCGCACACCATCGCGAAATTGCTCTTCGCCGAGGTGTTGTTCCAACATGCGAAGCAGAGCCCCACCTTTTTGGTAGGTGAGGACATCAAACATTCCTTCGGCGTCGGTGGGGGAATTCACTTCGAACTCAACAGGGCGGGTTGACGCCAGTGAGTCGGTTTCAAAGGCAACGGTTCTCTCTATGCCGAAGGTCAGCCAACGACCCCATTCAGGCTTAAACGCGTCGCATGCGGCAATTTCCATGAACGTTGCAAATGCTTCGTTGAGCCAGATGCCGTTCCACCAGCGCATGGTGACAAGGTCGCCGAACCACATATGGGCGAGTTCGTGTGCGACAACGTCGGCAACGAGTTGCCGTTCAGGCTGTGTTGCATTGACCGGGTCAACGAGAAGGAGATTCTCTCTGAAGGTGATGCACCCCAGATTCTCCATCGCTCCTGCAGCGAAATCGGGGAGTGCGAGCAGTTCAACCTTGTCGCCCGGATACGGAATGCCGTAGTAGTCCTGAAACCACTTCAAGCAGAACTCTGCAACGTCGAGTCCGAACTCGGTGAGATGTCCTTTACCCGGTATGTGCACGAGCCGCAGCGGGATGCCGTCGACGTCACGCCATTCGGTGGATTCAAGGGGTCCAACAACGAAGGCGACGAGATACGTGCTCATTATCATCGTGTCGGCAAATGTGATTGCAACGAGACCGTCTGCCCGGGGTTCGCGTTCTACTTCGGGAGAGTTTGAAACTGCGGTGTCACAGTCACGAACGACGAGAGTGATGCCGAACACTGCTTTGAAATCGGGCTCATCCCAGCAGGGAAATGCTCGTCTGCAATCTGTCGACTGCATCTGTGTCGTGCCGATGACCTGTTCGTTTCCCTCATCATCGGTGAACGATGAACGGTAGAAACCTCGCAACTTGTCATTGATCATGCCGGTGAACGAAATGAGCACCTGATGTTCGCCCAGGTCGAGCTCGGTCTCACTCGACAGCATGAGGCGTTCTGTTGAGGCATCGAGCGAGAATGACACCGGTGCACCATCGATATGAGCAGAGACGATGTCGAGCTCGATTGCGTTGAGAATAAGCGTCCGGTGCCCGGGCTCGGTGACGTCAACATTGATCGTGACATCACCAGTGAATGACGCCGACGGCAGATTAGGGGTGATGGTGATGTTGTAGCGCCGCGGAAGAGCAAAGCGCGGCAGTCGATGTGGGTCAGTCCAGGCGGTCGTCACGTCGCCGATGGTAGTGAGTGGTATTCCGTCATGGCCGACGGAGCCGCTAGCGTCGAATGAGTGGCTGAGCAAGAGATCTCCGAAGGGGCAACGTTTCATGTCGTTGGAATTGGCAATGCGCTCGTCGATGTCATCGCTCATGCAGATGAGGAGTTTCTTACCGAG
>Ga0181577_10004869_pt1 | contig 10330 bp, 9 predicted proteins | sample 101ome_21_FD_132468 | JGI IMG/M metagenome (GOLD analysis project Ga0181577, IMG submission 132468) | Coastal salt marsh microbial communities from the Groves Creek Marsh, Skidaway Island, Georgia - 101413BT metaG (megahit assembly) | ecosystem: Environmental > Aquatic > Marine > Intertidal zone... | reverse complement strand
TTAAAAAAGTGTCTCCATGGAGACACTTTTTTAGCCTCTATTTTCGCCAACCCAGTTCCATAACTTCTTCGTATTCGTTTCGAACACTCCCTAATAACGGAAAGGTCTATTCTCCAAGTAATCGATCTACCAAAATTGCAGTTGCCACTCCTGCGTTGAGACTCTCGGCCTTGCCACGTCTTGGAATGGTTACAGCTGTGTGTTCATGAGTGAGCAAGTTTTCTCGAATTCCATTCGCTTCGCTTCCAACCACCAGAATACCGTGTTGCACGTCGTCTAACCCGTAAACACTTTCACCTTCCATTAAGGCGAAGTATTTTGCACGGGATGTGCCTTCCAAAGCACTTTCTAGATCGGTGTAAACTACCTCAACCCGGGTGAATGAGCCCATTGTGCTCGATATCGTTTTTGGGTTGTATAAATCCACTGTGTCTTCACTACACCAGATTTGGGTAATGCCATACCAATCGGCTATGCGGATGATGGTTCCAAGATTCCCTGGGTCGTTTATACCATCTAACGCGATAATCCAATCGCCTGTTTCATTTAGTTTTGGCCGAGCAAAGTTGCATACGGCAAGCACCGGAGATGATGTTTTGAAAAATGACATCCGATCTAAATCAGTTGTACTTGCCTCCGTTATATCGAGATTTATTCCGCTTTCGTATTCATTTATCCACGCTGCCGTGGCATATACCTTTTCAATTACGAAATTGCTGTGGATGAGTTCGAGTACACTCTTGGTGCCTTCGACGATAAATTGACCGTATTTTTGACGATATTTCTTTCGGTGCAGCGACTGGACAAACTTTATTTCATTTTTCGTGACCACGTACTTCGTTTACGGATTGGGTCAAAAGTAATGCTCATTTTTATTACGATGACATTGGCCGGTTGTAAATACACCCGTATGGTGCCGGATGGAACGTATTTACTTCAGAAAAATCGAGTCGAAGGGGTGGATGAAGCGGCCACGGAAACCGAGGTTGTGGAACAAATTCGGCATGAACCTAATCGTAAGATTTTCTTCTTCAAAGCACATATGTGGGCCAACTATTTTGGAAAGAAAGTTGGTTTGAAAAAAATAGGAGAGGAACCTATTCTCGTAGATTCGTCTGCAATAAAGTACTCAGCACAAAACATTGAACGATTCCTCATTAAGCGAGGTTACTTCAATAGTCATGTTACCTATCGTGTCGACCAAACTCGAATATCAAAAGCATTAAAACTCAAAAAGAAACGAGTAACCTATGTTATCGAAGAAAATGGATCCTATCGCATAGGTAAACTTAGCTACAAGACAGAGAATACCGGGATACAAAAACTGCTGTTTGCTAATTATCTTGATGCAAAACTCAACGTTGGAGATCGTGTGAATTTCGAACTGATCGGAGAGGAGCGCGATCGAATAACCAAAATGCTGAGGAACAACGGCTATTTTAAATTCAATTCTTCTTTCATCGATTTTGTGATTGATACCACCGCCGGACACCAAACGGCCAACATTGACGTGCACATTGCTGAACCGGATAGCAGTGTGCACAAACCGTTTAACATTAAGCGGGTTAATGTGGTATTTCAGACAGGACTCATAGAAAATGACACCGTGCGAAACCTGAAACACAACATGAGTTTTGTGATGAATGGATTCAACATTTCCTCTGCGGTAATGGCCAACAATATCCTTCTCAAAGAAGGTGAATTATTTAGGCAAAGAAACCTATCGGTAACCTATGAACGTTTGATAAACTTGAACCTCTTCAATAACGTACAGGTTGGTTTTGAAAGCACTGACGACGAGATTATCGTAAATGTCTTATTGAGCCCGAGTCCTAAGTTTGATTTCATTTGGCAGCCTCAGATCATTACCACGGAACAGCGATTCAACAACGCTCAATCGAGTAGGAATGGTGGTCTTGCAAACGAATTCACACTAACCAACAAGAATGTATTTCACAACGGTGAAGAGTTTAGAATCAACATCCGTACGGCGCTAGAGACTCAACTCACACTAGACTCGGCGTCTGCCTTTAGCAACTTCGTACAAGAGTTTAATACAGAGCTTAAAATACCTCAGTTACTCTTTTTCCGTAAAAAGGGAAATGCACTTGGGGTGAATTCGGTAAGTACCAACTTGAACGCATCGTACTTGTTTGAGTCAAACCCATTTTATCAGCGAAACTTACTACCCTTCTCATATTCATATTCGTTTGAGGACAAGCAGTTTGGTATAACGTATTCTCCCTTGCTGGTATCGCTCAATCAAGCGTCCTACAAGCCTGATTTATTTGACCAGGCTAGTGCTAGCTACATTGAGACGTTAGATCGGATTTTTACCAATAACCTAATAACCTCTCAACGTGTTGGAGGATACTACACCTCAAAGAAGCCCAAAGACAAAAGATATTGGTCGGTCTACTCCAACTTGTTAGAAGTAGCAGGATTGTGGTTACCCCTGCTCACAGATGTTGGTGCTGCATTTGGTGTTAATCATTCCACATTTATTCGGTCAGATATTGATTTACGCTATAACGCAGATATCAACGATCGAAATTCGATTGTAGCTCGCATTTTTACCGGTATTGGAGTTCCGTTCGGTTCAAAATCAGTATTGCCATTTGAACGACGATTCATCAGCGGAGGATCGAACAATCTTCGCGGCTGGCGGATACGGACGGTTGGTCCCGGTTCGTTTTCTGCCGTGAACAATCTTCAACTTACGCGTACCGGAGAAATGGGATTGGTGGGCAACCTCGAATACCGATTTAATATGATCCGAAGCTCGATTGATGTCAATGGGGCGGTCTTCTTAGATGCAGGTAACGTTTGGAACTTAGAATCAGATACACTGTTTCCTGGTGGTGAGTTCAATAGCAGCGAGTTTATGCAAGAGCTTGCTGTGAATACAGGGTTTGGTTTGCGTTTTGATGCGGACTTCTTGGTGATTCGTGCAGACTTGGGTATTCCTTTGTGGGATCCCAATTTTCCGTTGGAGGATCGTCTGGTCATTCAAAATGCATTTAAAGATCGCTGGATTCTTCGCCGACCCGTTTGGAATGTCGCGGTTGGATATCCATTTTAATGGGATTCTCTTACTTTTGTGGCTTCCATGAGAAGATTCAAGTACTATACACGTGTTGTTGTACTCTTTATCGCTTTTGGTGCAGGCCTTTCCGCATGCACGGATGACGAAGGGAACAAGCGAACTGTAAATCTCTTTACGGTACAAGACGACAAAGACTTTGGCGCACAAGTAGCGGCTGAGATAGAAGCCGACGCGATAAACTTTCCAATTTTGGATAGTGCCCAATATCCGGAAGCTTATGGTCACTTGAGACGTATTACCGATACGATACTGAACAGCGGTAAGGTAAGGTACCGCGAAGATTTTGTGTGGCAAACCAAAATCATCCATGATGATTCTACACTGAACGCGTTTTGTACACCGGGAGGCTACATATACGTATACACCGGTTTAATCAAATTTTTGGAATCAGAAGACCAACTGGCCGGTGTGATGGGCCATGAAATTGCGCATGCAGATGAAAGACATACTACGGAGGCATTGACCAAGCAATACGGTACAGAGGTATTGTTTGCCATACTCTTTGGTAATGATCAAGGAACCTTGGCTCAAGTAGCTAAAGAGATGATTAGTCTGAAATACAGCAGAAACAACGAAACCGAGGCTGACATGCGTTCGGTTGATTATTTATATCCTACAGGGTATGACGCACGAGGTGCTGCACGCTTTTTTGAAAGGTTACTGGACCTAGGTGCTTCAAGCGGACCGGAATTTTTGAGTACGCATCCTTCGCCGGATAACCGAGTAGAAGATATTACCAGTTACTGGGAAGATAAAGGTGGTAAGGTAGGTGAGACGTATAAAGATCGTTACGACGACTTTAAGAAGAGTCTTCCTTAACCATCGGCAAAAGCTTTTTTACAGCCTTTTTGCCTATGCAGAAAGGCTTTTTTTATGTGATTAAACAATGGAATTAACAAATCATCGCTATCAAATTCAGGGTGTAGACATGCTCTCTATAGTAGAGGAGTTTGGCTCACCGGTTTACGTTTACGACGCAGACAAGATTGTTGAACAGTACAACACACTTGCGAATGCGTTTAAAGGGGTTAATCTCAAATTAAAGTATGCCTGCAAAGCGCTTACAAATATTAACGTACTGAAGTTGTTGCGAAAACAAGGTGCAGGGCTGGACACCGTTTCCATTCAAGAAGTACTACTTGGTTTAGAAGCAGGTTTTGAGCCATCTGAGATTCTGTATACGCCTAATTGTGTGTCTTTCGAGGAAATCCAAAAAGCCGTTGAAATTGGTGTTCAGATCAATATTGATAACATTTCCATTCTCGAGCAATTTGGAGATGCCTATGGAGGTGATGTTCCGGTTTGTATTCGTCTGAATCCTCACATTATGGCCGGAGGTCATTCGCATATCAGTGTTGGTCATATCGATTCAAAGTTTGGAATTTCCATTCATCAAGTTCCTCACGTGGTTCGTGTAGTTAAACACTATGGAATCAAAGTAAACGGTCTGCATATGCATACGGGTAGTGATATACTTGATGCTGAAGTTTTCCTGATTGGCGCAGACTTGCTGTTTAAAGCAGCTCAAGAATTCACCGATTTGGAATTCATGGACTTTGGTTCTGGTTTTAAGGTGTCCTACCGTCAGGGCGATGTGACTACTGATGTAAACCAACTCGGTGCACGAATATCCGAGCGATTCACTTCGTTTTGTAAAGATTACGGACGCGAATTAGAGCTTTGGTTTGAACCAGGCAAATACTTGGTGAGTGAAGCGGGGTACTTCCTAGTTCGAGCAAACGTAATTAAACAAACAACTTCCACCGTGTTTGTTGGTGTGGATAGTGGTCAGAATCACCTTATCCGTCCAAAGCTTTATGATGCGTACCACGAAATTACTAACATTAGTAATCCTGACGGAACTGCTCGCATTTATTCGGTTGTTGGTTATATCTGTGAAACCGATACACTTGGTTACGATAGACGACTAAACGAAGTAAAAGAAGGTGATATCTTGGCGATTCACAATGCTGGTGCGTATTCAATTACAATGGCCAGCAATTATAATTCAAGGTACAGACCGGCTGAGGTTATGGTGTATGACGGAAAAGCACAATTAATCCGAAAACGTGAAAACTTTGAAGACTTGACTCGAAATCAAGTTGAGATAAGTATGTAATTTAGAGGAGTTTCTCGTCAGGCAGGCGCTTTCTCTTCCATCTTTTGTGTGTCCATAACCAGAATTCGGGTTCGTTCAGGATTTCCGATTCTAGACGCTTAGTATGTTCCACAGATATGTATCCTTCAGGTGTTTCCTGAGGTTTATCTGTAATCACTTCGAATGTCATGGTGTACGTGCTGCGTTTTTGTTTGCGGACATAAACATAAATCACCGGGAAGTTGTATTTCTTTGCATACGCCTCCGTGCCCACAGCGAGTGCAGTTTCCTGGTTTAGGAAGGTTGTCCAGTACACGGATTTATTGTAGGTAGGACTCTGATCCGCACCAAAGATTATCGCGCAATTATCGCGGCTCTCACCTGCAAAAAAGCGACTGGAACGTTTGGTGGAAACCATGCGTGTCCCAAAGCGCTCACGTGAATCTTTCATAATCCGATCAAAAAACGGATCCTTTAATACCGAGTATAAGGCTACTGCCTGATGATGGATCTGATTACCCAGTGCGGTGCCTGCCATCTCCCAGCTGTTGTAATGACCACCAACAATTATGACACTTTGGCCTTCTTTTGCGTATTGATCAACGACTTCCGGATTGGTTACTCGCATTCGCCTTTGAAGTTGTTTTACAGACACGCTGAAAAGCTTTACGCTCTCGATAATGATATCTAAAAAGTGCTTGTAGAATTTCTTCTCAATTGATTTGATTTCGGACTCCGATTTCTCAGGAAATGAATTTCTAAGATTTTGTCGAACCACCTTTTTACGATAGCCAACCGCGTAATACATCAGGTAGTAAAAACAACGTGATACAACATGTAAAACTCCGTAGGGTAAAAAGGAGAGAGGCTTGATTATCAGATAGAATAGAATCTTACTCACCGCTCAAATATATTTACAAATCCAACAAACCTTCGGGCAATTCCATGATGATACGTTTTTTGTCCGGGTTGAACTCAATAATGAATTCTTCTACAAAAGGAATCATCACTTCCTTATCGTCGGATTGAACCACGATTACATCTTGTGCATGTGATTCAATGGTATCTATTATAACGCCAATTAAACGTTCATCGGAATCATACACCTTGTACGATAGAATACCTTGATCAGATTCAATTTCCTCTCCGGTAGCTGGAGCATAGATTGTTTTGCCAATAAGCTCTTGGGCTTTCTCAAGAGTATCCACGAAGTCAAGTGATACAATGTTTCTCGACGAATTCTCTTGAATAAAAAAAGGAACCGGTTTTTGATGAAACATCAAGAACAGCGGTTCCTTAATATCAATGTGATTGTCCAGGTCAATTCTCAGCTTACCTTCATATCCGTGGGTTTTAAGAATTTTCCCCACTTCAACCAGGTCGCCGGCTGAGAAAATCATGGATTTATTCTTCGGTTTTTTCTTCAGCTTCTGCTGCAGGTTCTTCTGCCACAGGCTCTTCAGCCGGTGCTGCTTCCTCAGCTGCCGGTGCTTCTTCTGCAGCAGCCTCAGCCTCCGCTGCCGGTGCTTCTTCGGTTGCTTCCGCTTCTGGAGCAGCTTCCTCAGCTGCCGGTGCTTCTTCTGCAGGAGCCTCAGCCTCCGCTGCCGGTGCTTCTTCGGTTGCTTCCGCTTCTGGAGCAGCTTCCTCAGCTGCCGGTGCTTCTTCTGCAGGAGCCTCAGCCTCCGCTGCAGGTGCTTCTTCGGTTGCTTCCGCTTCCGGAGCAGCTTCCTCAGCTACTTCACCTTCTGCTGTTGCATTCTCTACTTCGTCCGCAATTGGCGAGTTCTTAGCAAGAATTGCTTTCTCACGCTCTTCACGAATCTTAGATTCACGCTCAAGTGCTTCTTTCGCTTTAGCTGCAGTAGCTTCAGCAAGTTTTCCGCGCTTAGCATCAATCTTACCTTGTTTCTCCTCAAGCCATGCATTGAATCGAGTTTCAACATCTTCCTCGGTAAGTGCACCTTTGGCAACCCCCTTGAGCAAGTGATTCTTGTACATAACTCCTTTGTAACTCAAAATAGCACGAACCGTATCTGTAGGTTGTGCTCCGTTTTGCAGCCATTGCACAGACTTGTCAAGGTCTAGGTCGATTGTTGCCGGGTTCGTGTTTGGGTTATACGAACCAACTCTTTCAATAAATCTACCATCCCTTGGAGCACGTGCATCCGCCGCCACAATGTAGTAAAAAGGTTGCTGCTTGCGACCTTTTCTCAATAATCTTAATTTAACTGACATATAATATTTATGCTTTAACTCCGGGTCTCCAAACCGGAGGGCTGCAAAGGTCGACTTTTAACAAATAATAAACAAGCGATTCTTTTATCCGGATTTTAGCGGATATTCACCACTTCAAAGTCAACCTAATCGTACATCTACATGTCATTTCAAATAGATCAAATAGACCCGTTTCACCCACATTTCGATTCATTGGTGCGCGAACTGAATGCCTATTTGAAAAGTGTTGATGGTGATGACAATGAATTCTACAATCAATTCAATTCGAGTGATGATCTTGATTTTGCATTTGTAGGTTACTTGGAGCGATTACCTATTACCTGCGCCGGGTTGAAGAGCTATGGGAGCAACCGATACGAGCTCAAGAGGATGTTTACCTTGCCTGAGAAACGTAGAAACGGTTATTCGAAAATGATGCTTAACCACCTTGTTAATTTTGCTAAGTCAAGCGACAAAATAGCGCTTGTGTTGGAAACCGGAAAGCGCCAAGCAGAAGCTATTGCGCTTTATGAGTCGTATGGATTTAAGCGTGTAGAAAATTTTGGTCCTTATGCTGGAGTAGAAAACAGTTGTTGTTTTGAGTTGGAAGTTTAGGCTAAAAATGATTGAATTATACTACCTCAGCGATTTCATCAACTCTTCAACTCCCTGTTTTATTCCATTGTAAAACGCACCATTCCTAAAGCTTGGCAACATTCGGTTATCGATTATTTGCTTGGTCTTTTTATCAGAAAGCTTGGATTCGATACCTAAACCATTTTGGATGCGCACCGATCGCAAACTCTTTGATACAGCCACAACAACGCCGTTGTTCAACAGTGCTTTTCCAACACCCCATGAGTTAGCAAGACCCAGCGTGTATGTGTAGAAACTATCTTTACTCGTATGTGAGCCATAATTGAGGCTAGAAACTATTCCACCATCACCTTCATAATCGAGATCTGATCATCGTGTTTTACTTCAATTAAGTAAAGGCCAGGTGTACGTATGGATATAGAATTTGATGGATAATCGGAACTTCCAGTAAGATAGGTGCTTCCGCTGATGCTCATGACTTTGTATTTGAATTTCGCCGAATTTCTTACCTCTAAGCGAAACTTATTTCTGTCAATTTGACTAACTATTAAGTTATCATTTGTTTGTCTAGTGTTACGTATCGATGCAGTGTTAATTTCTATGATTTTTTCCGCGCTTAAAACCAAGTTGGATTCTGAATCATACATGTTGAAACTCAATGTGTATACCCCATCTGTTAAGTTAAGGGAGTCTAGTGAAAACATTCGGGACTGTCCATTTGGCTCAAACTTGACTTGGTGACTCGTAATACTATGTTGTAAAGAGCTGCCTTCAATTGCCAGTTCTACGGCGTAATTTCTATCTGCATTGAAGGTGTTTAGCGTGTACTTAGCTTCAGACTTCTCAGGCACCCATTCAAGGTCAACCGCGCCTATTTGATTCATGGAACAAATGGAGCTCAAATTAACTGTGGGACAATAAGACTCATTCCAAGTAATCTCCTGGTTGGGACCAATACTGGCATCCGTAAAAAATGACTCAGAAACGCCAGCCCACAATTCGATGTAGTTATCAGCTCCTCCATTGCTAAAATCGAACAGGTTGTTATCGATGTTGTTTCTACCCCAAGTCCAAAGTTTTAATCCCCGGGTTTCGTTGTTGTCACAAACACGAAAAACACCCTCTTCATTCTCATGATTAATAACACCCCAATAGTTTCCTTGAAAGTTTTCGGCATAAGCAATCCCCATGTCACTCCATTCATCAAGCATATTGATTCGGCTTAAATCATAGGTGCTGTTGTTGTTCCCAATCCAACTTCTGGGACTCCAACCAGCAAAATACTTTTCAGTAGGAATAATGATTTCTGAATTAAGAGGTGAACCGGTATTTCCTATCTCGGACCCTGGGGTTAGTGTTGTGCATGTCCAGTATTCGTACTTTACGTTTTCATTTTTATTATTGATTAAACGGACATTAAAATCCCACATCGAGGATTTCGAGAACACACTAACGTCAACTTGACATGTAATTGCAGTTGTGCCGTTGTTGTAAGTCAGTGGAGCTCTAGAGTATGATGTAGTGTCTGTGTATACCATACGTATAGTTATGGTATCTGAGCTCTGTTTCAATAAGCTGAAATCCCAGGGTAATAGCCAGGTTTTACCATGTTCTGGTTCCGGAAAAGTTGGGAAAATGCCACCATAAACCATCAACCAGTCATAATAGAAGATTCCACTTTCAATGTTGTAAGCCGAACCACATTCACTCTGGTACAAGTACTCATGCCCGGTAGGTTTATAGACAAATGATAAAATACGTCCCCCATATTCCGGAATCAGCACCAATCGAATCAAACTATTCTCAATGACTTTTGCAGTTTTAAAAACAATTGTATCGATATCATTATCATTAGTTGAATAAGTTTTAATACTGTAATCAGAATTCAATTCAAAACTGTGGTGCTGCCAGGAGATTGTGGTATCTCGCAGTTGTACTTGAGCCACATTTTCGGAAACTGACCCCAAAATAATGAGGATCGACAAGACTAATTTAATTAAGAATGATTGCTGATTTTTCATTAATCGTGAAATTGATTGTTTATGGTTTTATCGTTTGTAGACCCTGACCCAGTCAATTTCCATGAACGAACTGTCTGCGTAATTCGCTGAGTTACGATCTTCGAAAAAATGGCCACCAACTGCTGTGTTAAAAACGATTTTTTGTTTCCGTCCAAACATGCGACGGATGTTGTTGTTTACGTCATCTTTCCATGTGTGAATAACCTCATTATCAAATAAGATGTATATGGAGTCTCGTTTCCATATCATTTCGTATAAATGAAAATTGGCTGTTATGTCGGAATTAACCTGGTG
>Ga0181577_10004861_pt1 | contig 10339 bp, 5 predicted proteins | sample 101ome_21_FD_132468 | JGI IMG/M metagenome (GOLD analysis project Ga0181577, IMG submission 132468) | Coastal salt marsh microbial communities from the Groves Creek Marsh, Skidaway Island, Georgia - 101413BT metaG (megahit assembly) | ecosystem: Environmental > Aquatic > Marine > Intertidal zone... | reverse complement strand
TACAGGGAAGACTCGTTGAGAAAAATCCGACTGATGTAGTAGTTGATTGCCATGGTGTAGGCTATTTTTTAAATATTTCGTTACACACCTATTCTCAAATTCCCGACCAAGAAAATATTCGGTTATATACCCAGTTATTGGTGCGTGAAGATGCCATGACACTGTATGGCTTTTCCTCAAAAGAGGAGCGCTCGGTTTTTAATCTGCTTTTGTCTGTTTCTGGTGTTGGCGCAAGTACAGCGCGGACCATGCTCTCCTCTTTGACGCCTATGCAAGTCCGGGATGCTATTGTCTCAGAAGACCTAACGGTGATCCAAGGAGTAAAGGGTATTGGCGCCAAAACAGCCCAAAGAGTGATCCTTGATTTAAAGGATAAAATTATTAAGCTTTACGGTGAAGAAACTTCTGGTGTGGTTTCAAGCAATACCAACCGAAATGAAGCGTTATCTGCATTAGAAACTTTGGGATATGCGCGTAAAATTGCTGAAAAAGCATGCGATGCAGTGCTAAAGAATGCGCCTTCGGCGTCAGTAGAGGAAATTATCAAAATGGCATTTAAACATTTGTAGCGTTTGGGGAGAGCAATACTTAACGGATGGAAATCTTACGTGCCCGGAGTTTTACTCTGTGCATTTTTGCTTTTTGGGACCGACCTAAAGGCTCAGGAAGATACGCTCGTTACGGGATCTGTAATGGGGCGTCTCGACTTACCTGACCCAAACAGCATCGAGAATATGTATAGCTACGATCCCATTACAGATCGATACATTTTAAGTCGCATGCTGGGCGATTTTGACATTTCATATCCAGTAATATTAACCCCAGACGAATATGAGAAGCGGGTGCGCAACGAGCAGATCAAATCTTATTTCAAAGAGAAAATTGATGCGGCGGACGGACGAAAAGAAGGCGCAGAGGAAGCCCAACGCAATCTCTTGCCCACGTTTTACGTCAATTCGAATTTCTTTGAATCGGTTTTTGGAGGAAATACCATTGAGATCATTCCTCAAGGTTCTGTAGAGATGGATCTGGGTCTGTTGTATACCAAACAAGACAACCCTCAGTTTTCACCGCGTAACAGAAGCAATTTATCCTTTGATTTCGATCAGCGCATCAGCTTAAGTTTGCTCGGGAAAATTGGAGAACGCCTACAAATCACCGCTAATTACGACACTCAGTCGACTTTTGATTTTCAAAATTCAATAAAACTAGAGTACACGCCTACAGAAGATGATATTATCCGAAAAATTGAGGTTGGTAACGTCAGCATGCCCTTAAATAGCAGTTTGATTCAAGGAGCACAAAGCCTTTTTGGGGTCAAAACTCAGCTTCAATTTGGCCGGACGACTATTACTGGAATTTTCTCGGAGCAGCGCTCAGAGACCCGATCCGTTGTGGCCGAAGGCGGCGCAACCGTTACTGATTTTGAGTTGTTCGCCTTGGATTATGATGAGAATCGTCACTTTTTCTTAGCCCATTACTTTAGAGACAGCTATGATCGCGTCTTAAAGAATTATCCTTTCATTAATTCGAATGTTCAAATTACGCGGGCCGAGGTCTGGATTACCAATAGAAATAACACCACAAATGATGTCCGCAACATTATCGCTTTGCAGGATATCGGCGAGTCAAAGAGTGAAAACATCGGTTTGAATGCAATTCCCGGAGGATTCATCAATGCTCCAGGCACTGCTTTCCCGGATAATAAAAACAACGATTTCAACCCATTTGGGATTGACAATCCTGGCGTACAAAGCATTTTATCACCGGCAATTCGCGATGTAGCCACGGCAGCCTCTGGATTTGGCGGGGTTGGCGTGAATGACGGAATTGATTATGTCAGTCTTGAAAACGCCCGTAAACTCCAGCCAAACGAGTATAACTTAAATCCACAGTTGGGCTACATTTCATTGAATCAGCGTCTGAATAATGACGAGGTTTTAGCAGTGGCCTTCCAGTACACAGTAAACGGCAAAGTATATCAAGTTGGGGAGTTTTCTACCGACGGGGTACAAGCCACTGGGCAAGCAGGACAAACCACTGGGGGTGATCCAGGCTCCGGAGATCCGGGGAATGTTCAGGCCATTCCACAAAACTTGGTGGTAAAACTACTTAAGAGCAACATCACAAACGTTCAGGAGCCTGTTTGGGACTTGATGATGAAGAATATTTATCCCATAGGCGCATATCAATTGGAACAAGAGGACTTCCGAATGAATATTTTGTATTTGGATCCAAGCCCGCTGAACTACATTAAGCCTGTTGCTGGAACGAATTTCCCTGAGCCGGATATTTCTGATGTCAATGCGGTGGATTTAAACGATGCGACCTTACTGCGCGTGTTTAATTTAGATCGACTGAACTACAATAATGACCCGCAACAAGGCGGGGATGGATTTTTTGACTTTTATCCCGGGATTACGGTTGATCGTCAAAATGGCGCCATTATATTTACCAGTGTAGAACCTTTTGGAGATTATCTTTTTGAAAAGCTCACCACAGAAGGAACTCAGTATTATAATATGCCTGAAACCTATAATGCCAATCAGGCCAAATACGTTTTCCGTTCGCTTTATCGAACGACTAAAATTCAGGCGGAACAACAGGAGAGCCAGAAAAACAAATTCCAACTCAAGGGGACCTATAAGTCCACGGGAAGTGATGGGATTCCCATAGGGGCATTCAATATTCCACAAGGATCTGTTACGGTGACTGCAGGGGGAAGAACCTTAGTGGAGGGCGTCGATTACACCGTGAATTATCAGTTAGGACGCGTGCAAATTTTGGATCCGTCACTTCAGAATTCAAACACGCCGATCAATATCAGTGTCGAAAACAACTCCATGTTTGGTCAACAAACCAAAAGATTTTCTGGAATCGATATTCAACATAAATTCAGTGATGATTTCCAGGTTGGAGGAACCTTATTGAATCTTAATGAACGTCCCCTCACCCAAAAGGCGGCCTTCCAAAACGAGCCCATAAACAATACCATGTTTGGGGTGAATATGAATTATTCCACGGAGGTGCCCTTCTTGACCCGTATGGTGAATAAACTGCCTAATATAGACACCGATGTTCCTTCTCAGGTTTCGGTTCGCGGTGAGTTTGCTTATTTATTGCCCGGCGCGCCAAAGGTCTCTGATTTTGGTGGGAAAGCTACCGCCTATATTGATGACTTTGAAGCCGCACAAACTGCTATTGATATTTCTGCGCCTCTGACTTGGTTTTTATCCAGTACGCCCATCGGACTGGGAGGAGATCTAGAGAATAATAATTTGGCAGCGAATTACAATCGGGCAAAGATGAACTGGTATACAATTGATCCGATATTTTACAGCGCCCAAAGACCAGCAGGTGTCGGGGAACAAGATCTTTCCTCGCCATTTACGCGACGCTTGTTCCGCAACGAAATATTCCCAGATCAGGATATCGTACAAGGACAAACTCAGGCCTTGTTTAGCTTGGACCTCAACTACAAGCCCACAGAGCGTGGGCCCTATAATTTTAACCCCGCGGCAACAGACAACGTGTTGCCGAATCCTGAAACACGCTTTGCAGGAATCTCAAGACAATTATCCACCACAGATTTTGAGCGATCCAATGTGGAGTATATTCAGTTCTGGCTTATGGATCCATTCATCTATGAGGAATATACCAATAATCAGGGGGGAAAACTTGTCTTTAATTTGGGAAACATCTCTGAGGACGTTTTAAAAGATGGACGCAAACAATACGAAAACGGTCTTCCCGAAGATGGCTCGACATTAAATACGATACAGACCAATTGGGGGCGCGTACCGAGCAATCAATCTCTGGTTTATACCTTTAGCAGTACAGGGCCTGATCGAGAAAATCAGGATGTTGGTTTGGATGGATTAAATGATGCTGATGAGGCTGCGTTCTTCCCGAGTTTTGCCGGTCAAGACGATCCTGCTCGAGACAATTACACCTATTTTTTACAGGCCGAAGGCTCCTTGCTGGAACGTTATGATTTTTACAACGGAACACAGGGGAACAGTCCAGAAACCCTGAGCAATACTAATCGTGGGTCAACCGCTCAGCCAGACGTTGAGGATATCAACCGGGACAATACCATGAATACAGTAGACAGTTATTTCGAATATGCTATCGACATTCGTCCGGGCATGAATTTGGAATCGCCTTATGTCACCGATATCAAAGAAATTACAGTGCCTACCCCAGCAAATCAGGATTTACCCGTACGTTGGATTCAATTTAGAATACCACTCAGCGAATATACCGATGCGGTCAATGGAATTGCTGATTTCCGTTCCATTCGATTTATGCGAATGTACCTTACAGGTTTTGAGCAAGAAACGGTTTTGCGCTTTGGTACTATGGAACTCTATCGCGGAGATTATCGCCGTTACACGGAGTCCTTGGACGCGGATAATAGCCCCAATGATTTAGACAATACAACTTTTGAAAATGAGGCGGTTGGGGTGATTCAAAACAGTAATTATGTCATTCCTCCTGGGGTATATCGAGAAGAGCTCAACAATAACAATAATATTATCCGCCAAGATGAGCAATCATTGGCCCTGCGGGTTTGTGATTTGCAACCTGAAGATGCGCGCGCCGTTTATAAAAACTTCAATGTTGACATGCGTCAATATAAGAACTTAGAAATGTTCATTCACGCTGAGTCTCTTCCTGCTCCTGCTACTCTTTTGGCCGATGGGGAGCTGGCTGCCTTCATTCGATTGGGGAACGACCTTAACACGAGCTTCTATGAAATAGAAATGCCACTAAATGTCTCTCCTTATTTAGAACAACCGACAGATGCTGATGCATCGCTGGTTTGGCCGGAGGAAAACCGTTTAAACTTACCATTGGCTTTGCTTCAGGCCATAAAAACAAAAGTTTTGGCTGATGGGACAGCGGATCCGACTCAAGTCGTCTATTACGATCAAGCCGAGCTAGACCCTACTTTTATGGGTTCATCAAATCCAATGCGTATTGGGATAAAAGGAAATCCTAGTTTTGGAAATGTTCGGGTCATCATGGTAGGCTTGCGCAACAAAAACAATACAAACGTTTGTGGTGAAGTTTGGTTCAACGAATTGCGCATGAGCGAATTGGAGAACAAAGGGGGTTGGGCTGCCGTCGCTAATATGGACGCCAATATTGCTGATTTTGCAGACATCAGCGCTACCGGACGCACCAGTACCATTGGTTTTGGGTCGATTGAACAAGGTCCTAATCAGCGCAGTTTAGAAGATCTGCAACAATATGATGTTGTGACCAATATTAATCTAGGCCAGTTACTCCCTAAGAAGTGGGGCATACAATTACCGTTTAACTATGGTATTCAAGAAGAATTGATTACCCCGAAATACGACCCAGAATTTGATGATATCGTTTTGCAAGAGCGTTTAGATAATGCGCCCGATGCAGCGACGCGTGATGCTATTGAGGAGCAATCAATCAATTATACCAAGCGTCAGAGTATCAACTTTATTGGGGTGCGCAAAAATCGCTCTCAAGAAAATGAAGGGACACCCATGCCTTATGATGTAGAGAACTTCACTTTCTCTTACTCATATAACGAGGAAGAGCATCACGATTTTGAAGTAGAGTCCGCAATGGATCAGCGTGTTCGATTGGGCGGAACCTATGACTATAGCTTCAACAACAAACCTATTGAACCCTTTAAGAAAAACGACAGTTTATTTATGGGGCGTTATTGGCAATGGTTGAAAGATTTTAATTTCAATCCATTACCGAGCAATATTACCGTAAGCAGTAATGTTATCAGGAATTTTAATCAACAAAAATTCAGAGAACTTAATTTGTTGCCCGATCAAATCGGCCTCCCAACTTTGTATCAGAGGAATTTTATGTTTGATTGGCAGTATACGATAAATTACAACCTGACGAATTCATTGCGTTTTAATTTTAATGCGGCAAACAATCGAATTGTCAATAATTACATTGACCAAGGGCGAGTCGACAACACTATAGGTATTTGGGACGGTTTCTTTGAAATCGGAGATCCAAACCAGCATGTCCAATCGCTGCAATTAAACTATGATTTACCGACGTCTAAGTTTCCATTTTTAAAGTGGTTACGTGCGACGTATTCCTATCAAGGGGATTATCAATGGCAAGATGGAAGTGATTTGTTTAGCAATGTAAAAATTCCTTCTGACGATGGCCCGTCTGTTTTTTATGATTTAGGAAACTCAGTCCAAAATGCGAGCACCCATCGAATTAACTCTAATCTAGATTTGACGAGCTTGTATCGCTATATCGGTCTCAAAAAGTTAACCGGTTCTGCATCTGAAGATGATGAGGGTGGAGCAGAGAGTAATTCATTGTTAGGCGGTGCGGAAGGTAAAGGCGGTAAGGCTGAAAATTTAAATAAACGAGAACAAATCATGGCCATGCGCAATAGGGGAGGGCGCACATCAGCTCCTGCGCGCAAGCTCTCACCAGGACAAAAAGTAATCAATTCTTTAATCGGGTTGGCGACTTCGGTGAAAAAGGCACAGGTCAATTATTTAGAAAACAATGGGATTTTCTTGCCCGGATATTTGCCATCGGTTGGCTTCGGTGGGTCCTTGCGTCCTACCGCGGGATTTGTATTTGGTTCTCAGGCTGAGGTCAGAGAATTGGCTGCGCGTAATGGCTGGCTAACGATATTCCCTGAATTCAACCAGCAGTACACCGAGGTGGAAAGCCGTCAATTGGATATGCAAGTGAATACTGAGCTGTTTGATGATCTGAAAATTGATTTTAATGCCTCGCGTTTGTATTCTGAAAATTTTGCAGAAAATTACATCGTCGAAGAGGGGCTTTATCGTTCACTGACCCCAAACACTTTTGGAAACTTTAATATTTCAACCGTACTGATCAATACCGCTTTTAGTCCAAGTGATGAATTTGGATCTCAGGCATTTGAATCATTCAAAACCAATCGTTTGACTATTGCTCAGCGCTTGGCGGAACGTTTTTACGGGTCAACTTCATATCCTGTTGATGATGAAGGATACCCCGAAGGCTTTGGTAAAAATAGCCAACAAGTGCTCCTACCAGCTTTTGTCTCAGCCTATCGAGGAAGTGATGCGTCTAAAGAACGCTCGGGAATTTTTAGAGATATTCCTCTGCCAAACTGGGATCTCAAGTATACCGGTTTTATGAAAATGGATTGGTTTAAAAAGCGTTTTAAACGTTTCTCTATTCAGCACGGTTATCGAGCGGCCTACACGCTGAATCAATTCCAATCAAACCTAGATTTTAATCGTCAGAATCCTGCCGAAACAGACCAGTCTGGTAATTTCAAGCCAGAAATAGTTTTGAATAACGTAAACTTAACGGAACAATTTTCGCCGTTGATTAAGGTTGATTTCGAGATGATGAATTCGGTTAAAATTCTTGCGGAAATCAGAAAAGATCGTGCCCTTTCACTCAGTTTCGCCAATAATTTGATGACAGAAATTCAGGGCCAGGAATTAATCTTAGGTCTGGGTTATCGCATCAAGGACTTGCGTATCGGAACGAATTTTGGTGGAAAACGATCTGTGATGAAAAGTGACTTAAACTTTAAGTTAGATGTTTCTGTAAGGGATAACAAAACCATCATTCGTTATTTAGACGTGGACAATAATCAGACCACAGCGGGACAGACGATTTATGGCCTACAGTTTACTTCGGATTACGCGTTAACTAAAAATCTGACGGCCTTGTTTTTCTACGATCATACGTTTTCGGAATATGCCATCAGTACAGCTTTTCCACAAACCACAATTCGCAGTGGATTCACCCTGCGCTATAATTTTGGTAACTAACAAAAATCAACTAACATTTTAACCATTTTAGTTATGAATATACCAGCCGAATTGAAGTACACCAAGGACCACGAATGGGTTTCTGTAGAGGGTGATATTGCGACAGTAGGGATCACTGATTTTGCCCAAGGAGAACTTGGCGATATCGTTTATGTAGAAGTAGAAACTTTAGACGAAACCCTTGAAATGGAAGCAGTTTTTGGGACTGTAGAGGCGGTAAAAACCGTTTCCGATTTATTCTTGCCTGTGTCCGGTGAAATTATCGAGTTCAATGATACCCTAGAAGGTGAGCCCGAATTAGTAAATTCTGATCCTTACGGTCAAGGCTGGATGATAAAAATCAAGATGAGCAACCCATCGGAACTTGAAGAGTTGTTGTCTGCTGAGGATTATGCTGCGCTTATTGGGGGCTAAAGTACTGTTTTGGCTGGCGATTACAGCCCAAATTACCGCGACGACGGCCATGCTTTGGCCCGCACTGGATTTGCCCGAAATCGATGTGCCCATGGCAGACAAATGGGCGCATTTTTTGGTTTTTGCGGTGCTGTTTTTTTTATGGGCACAGGCGCTAAGTATCAAAAACCAGATAAGCCGATTAAGCCTTAAGATTGTTTTTGCACTTTTATTTTATGGCATTATTATTGAAGTCATACAAGACAATTGGTATGTTTCACGTACCGGAGATTTAATGGACGTATTGGCTAATACCATAGGGATTTTGTTGGGTTTGATTGTATTTCAATTCAAGCGAAGAATTTATCTTTAAAAAGGCTAATTAAGGTTTTTTAATCCCCACTTTTTTTATCTATTTTAGCAACGCTATAAACTATTCAGTATGGAACCGAAAAAAAATCCAAAAGCAGATTTAAACCAGTGGAGCAGTATTTATTTGCTTGCAGGCTTGGTTTTTATGCTCTTTGTAGCATGGCAAGCTGTGGAATGGAAAACTTATGATCGCAGTAACTTAGGTAAAGACATGCTTGATGTGGGTGATGATCTCCTTGAGGATGTGCCAGTTACGCAGATTTTAACGCCACCACCACCACCACCGCCACCGCCTCCAGCACCGGAAGTCATTGAAGTGGTCGAAGATGACGAAGAGGTAGAGGAGACCATCATTGAGTCTACAGAGACTGATGCTGAAGAAGTTATAGAAATTGAAGAGATAGAAGAAGTTGAAGAGGAAATTGATGATGTACCATTTGCCGTAATTGAAAACGTACCGGTATTTCCTGGTTGTGAAGGTGCGGGTAACAATGATGCAAAGAAGGCTTGTATGTCCGAAAAAGTTCAAAAGTTTGTACAGCGTAAGTTTGATACAGACTTAGCAAACGATTTAGGACTCGAAGGTCGTCAAAGAATTTCCGTTCAGTTTAAAATTGATAAAAAAGGAAACGTGGTTGATGTTCGCGCGCGCGCACCACACCCACGTCTTGAACAAGAAGCTATAGATGTGGTAAAGGCCTTGCCAAAAATGACCCCTGGAATGCAGCGCGGTCAGCCTGTTGGGGTACTTTACGCCTTGCCGATTTTGTTTCAAGTAGAAAATTAGTATTTCGTACTTAATAAAAACAAACGCCTCCATATTTACCATGGGGGCGTTTGTGTTTAAGTGCGCTAATGAAAGATTTATTCAAATGAGTTCATGTATTTCGGTGTCAAGGGGTTTGATTGTTCACGCTATATTGCTGGCGTGGTGCATTAGTCCAATACTGGGTCAGCAATGGAATGATCCGTTACTTCATTATCCTAGATTTGAGGCTTGCGAGGCACAAGAACCGGCAGAACTCCCTAAATGTTTTACGCAATAAATCAATTTTTTGATTGAAGAAAGCGCGAAAAATTGGCAGGTCGAAAATGCAATATCCGGGGCGGTGTCTGTGCTTTTTGAAGTTGATAAAACGGGAAATTTTCTAGTTCGTTATGTCGATAGCCCGTCTGAGGCCATTCGAGTTTACGTGGATGATTTTTTTAAAGGCTTACCGGTAATTAGACCAGCAAGCTATAATGGACGGGCCATTTACATGCAATTTAAATTGCAATTTTCCCCTAATGATTTAGCGCAAATTCAATGGTCCATAACCAGTGATCCTGGTGTAGATTTAGTCCATGATGCCGCGGTACAGAGGGCCAATGAGCAGAACAGCTCCCCAGTAATCAAAAGTTTTGCCCGGCAAAACAGCGAAGAATATGGTGCGGTCGTTCAAGATAAATACCAGGGTCAGGGTTTTAAAGCGGGGTTTAATTCCTCTTTCGCACCGGCGTTATGACGAATTTGAGGCGGCTATGAATCAAGTTGGATCCAACAATCATACGGCGCAAAAGCCGTACAGATTTTCAGCATATTGAATTCGACGCCGGATATGTTATTAACCCAGCGTCCCAATTAAAGCTATTTACACGGGTACTCTTTCGCTCCTTTGATCCTGAAGTTTCTCAGTCCCCAAACAAAAAACTTAATACTACGTGGTGGAGTCTAGGATCGCGTACTGATTTATTTAATTGGTACAGGGATTTTTAATTCC
>Ga0181577_10004854_pt1 | contig 10347 bp, 14 predicted proteins | sample 101ome_21_FD_132468 | JGI IMG/M metagenome (GOLD analysis project Ga0181577, IMG submission 132468) | Coastal salt marsh microbial communities from the Groves Creek Marsh, Skidaway Island, Georgia - 101413BT metaG (megahit assembly) | ecosystem: Environmental > Aquatic > Marine > Intertidal... | reverse complement strand
CCCAAAGCAGAACGTGCCATACAACGGCATCGAATAGAGATTGAATATGAATGTGTCCACAACACCACCATCAAGTACAACAACGCACAGTGTGTGGTTTTAGAACTGCTCAAACGTGGTTTTACCACCATACATCTATATGGTTGTGACACATTGTGGCAAGAGGATATGACATCCACACAAGATGTATTGATTCCAAGGCCCCAAAGAGACAAGACTTTGTATGTGGCTTGGCGCAAACTGTGGCAACAGGTGTTCGAACGCAATCTGCAAGTAGACTATTACATACACTCGCCAGTCAATATTGATGCCATCAATTACGGTGCAAATGTTTTTTACCACCAGCACCTGGATTTGCAAGAACAATCCAATAAATAGATGTATGGCAATCACACTTAGACAAGAATCTCAAGCAGGAGCAACCACAAAGGGTTCCGCGCTGAGTTTTGCAGAGCTTGACAACAACTTCATTCACTTCCTTACAAATGGAATTACCGTGGTGGGTGACGATTCAACTGGCAAAGAAATAACTTTAGGTAATTCTGTAAAATTTAATGGTGGTGACAATGTCACTGTCACAGTTGACGAGGACTCATCCGCACAAGGAGCCACAGTGGTGAACATCGCTTCCACAACGGATGTGGTTTCGGACACCACACCACAACTTGGTGGCGACCTGGATGTAAACGGCAACAACATAGTTTCTGTATCCAATGGCAACATCGTGTTGGCACCCAACGGCACGGGCACAGTGCAAGTTGAGAATGCTCGACTTGAAATATATGATGATATCAGTTCTGTGGATTATGCCAACTATGGTGATTTTCCACTCAAGGTATATGACAATGGCACAGGAGCAAAGTTTGAGATAGGACAATACTTGAACGGACCAGCAGTGAGCGGAGCGGGAGCAAACATCCAATACGTTGGATTGAACTTCGACACATCCGGCACATATTCCGTCCAGGATTCCTCTGCCACAATGGGTGACATCGGAATGTTCTTTGGTTTCAATTTTGACGCCACAGAAAACTTGTTCTATTCAGGTGGTGGACCAATGGAGTTCAATGCTTATGGCACATCCAGCAACTCATATGCTCTACAACCAATAACTTTTAAAGGATCCGAAAACAAATTTGATTCGGAATTGGTGTTCCTAAAATCATACAAAGAAACCATCACCACACTCACAGATGACAGCACAGCGGACATACACATTGACTGTTCTGCCACATCAGTGAGCAAGTTCTCACTCAATGACAACAAGACATTCGTGTTCAGCAACTTGGCCGAGGGCAGATCACACACATTGATCATCACCAACCAAGGCACACACACAGCCACACTGCAGGGATCGGACTCATCAGCGATTAAATTCCCGGGTGGTGCTCCAACAATAACTTCTGGAGCAGGCAAAGTGGACGTGATAACAGTGTTCTATGATGGCACAAATTATTTGGGCAACATAGCACAAGATTACAGTTAGGAGCAACAATGCCAATAGGATTCGCAAAATCAATCTTCACAACTGCTGCCGCAGGTGCTGCCGGAGGTTATAGTGTAGACTACTTGGTCATCGCAGGAGGTGCCTCAGGAGGTGCTTGGATTGGCGGTGGCGGAGGTGCAGGAGGATTGAGAAATTCTTACAACAATGAAGGCACTGGTGGAGGCGGCACAACGGAATCCGCTCTCACATTCTCAAGTGGCACAGTTTATACAATAACAGTAGGAGCAGGTGGTGCCTCTGCCTCATCGTCAACCACACCAGCGGAAACAGGAAACAATGGTTCGGATTCATCCATAGCAGGTTCGGACATCACCACAGTAACCTCAGTGGGTGGTGGGTATGGCGGAAACAACAACGACTATGACAGCGGTTCGCCTTTCGCATCCACCATAGGTGCCGACGGAGGATCGGGTGGAGGAAACTCCAGAACCAGTTTAGCACAGGCTGGCAGTGTGGGTTCAGGAACTGCTAATCAAGGATTCGACGGAGGTCCGGGACCGGGCGGTGCAACATACGGTGGTGGCGGTGGAGGAGCCGGAGAAGCAGGTAACACAGATGGCCTAACCACAAGTGGCGGAGAAGGTGGAGACGGAATGTCGCTCACAATCACAGGCACCACAGAAAGTTTCGCAGGTGGCGGAGCAGGATCAACACAGGGCAACGACGCTGCCAACAATTTAGGTGGAGACGGTGGCGGAGGATCGGGTGGTGGCACAAGCAATGCCACAGGAGGTACCGCAAACACAGGCAGTGGAGGTGGAGGCCAACGTGAAGGAGGACACGGCTCAGACGACAGTGGTGCAGGAGGTTCGGGCATTGTTGTTCTAAGAATGGCAACTGCCAACTACACAGGCACAACCACAGGTTCGCCCACAGTGAGCACATCGGGTTCAGACACAATATTAAAATTCACAGGATCGGGGAGTTATACAGGATAATGGCACATTTCGCAGAACTTAACGCAGACAACATAGTGCTAAGGGTGGTTGTAATCGCCAACGCAGTGTTGGACAACAATGGAGTAGAAACAGAATCACAGGGCATCACACATCTACAATCACTGTACGGTGCAGACACTGTGTGGAAGCAGTGTTCATACAACAACAATATGAGATTTAGATTTCCAGCACCAGGTATGTACTATGATGCCACCAAAGATGGATTTTACAAACCACAACCATATGACAATTGGGTATGGGATGACACACTTAAAAAATACATTCCACCAGTGGCATATCCAGGAGATGATGACACCTTGTACACTTGGGACCAAGCCAACACTCAATGGGTGTTGTATGAGGAGTAGCAATGGCGTGGCCAACACAACAAGCATCCACTCAACATATAGATCAACCCGGCGATAACGTCAGAGCATCAAGACAAGACATCAAGCAGAATGTAGACAACCTCAACAACATTTTGGGGGTGTTGAACACGGATGCCTCGACCACCAATGATGTGTTGATGGGGACATCATCTAACACATTCCAAAATCAACAACTGTTTGCTGTACAAAATCACCAAGCAGTAATCAAAATGGATTTGAGTTATGTCAATGCTGACAGCACACAGACACGAACAGCCAATCCCACCATATTGATGGACACCAGCGGCACAGTCACAGTGAACCAATCCACTGTGCAAGATTCCACACTGTCAAGATTGGTGACAGTGACCAGACCCGGCACTTATCGTTGTTTTCTAAACCAAAGGGCCTTGATGAGTGATCCCGATGACATATTGAGATTGGTTTTCAATTTGGATGACAGTTCGCAGATCATATCACAGAGTTCAGCAAACGAGTTTCTACAGACCGGCGTGAGATTGTTCCGCGGTGGTTTGGGAGCAACTTTCACTGTGAACAGCAAGTTCACTGTGTTTCTCGAAGTGGACAGAATCAATGACGGCAACTCACCGGGCATACAGGGTAGAGATCCTTATTTCTACATCATAATGGAGTAGCAATGGCAGATATAAATCAAACCACAACAAATAATTTAGATGCTGATTCGGATTCATTGACAGGTGCTCGTGCAGAGATTTACAGCCACATACAGGCCACCAACAGTCTCATAGACAACTACGATTTTTCAAATCCACAAGAAGGCGACATACTCATATATTCCTCTGGCAAGTACAGAGCAACCTCTGTCCCCACCACATATCAAATGGCGGCATTCACCATCACTGGTGCTAATCTTGACATCAACGAAGTGTTGGATCCCAACAATTTAATAACAGTTGACAGTGCCTCGGATCAATTCAGTGTGAACGATGCCGGCAACTATCTCATAGAAGCACTGCTACATCCAGTCAAAGTGGGTGTGCCTTTGCCCACTGCTCCAACCTTTAGCATCGGTGGCACATCAATGACAATGACACAGGCAGGCAACAGTCATCACAGCACAGATTCAACCATACATTTGGCGGGCACATACACAGCAGGACAAACATTCACAATCTCAGCCAGTGGACACGACAGTGGCACAGTGGGACTTATTAAGGTAACAAAATACTAATGACTTGGCCAACAGACAGCAAAGCAGATGAGAGCAAATTAGCAAACGACACTGACCAAATATCTCAGGCAAGGCGTGAGATCGAACAGAACGTTGACAACACCAATGCCATCATAGACCACTTTGATTTGAGCACCATATCCGAAGGTGATGTCATACAGTATGTGAGTGGGCAATGGCAAGTGGTGGCAAACGCAGGCATAAACTCTACCACTTTCGGCAGAATTAATTTTAACAGTGACGGTGATGTAAGCACAGGTGGTGCCAGCAATATCTTTACAACAGATTCAACAGGCACTTATCTGGTGCCAGGACAATACATCATCCACAGCATCAATTATATGAGAAGGGATTTGGCTCCCACACAGTTAGGAGATGCCAACACTTTCTCGTTCACCATCGGTTCCAAAACCTTCAGTTATGATAGTGTGTGTTATGAGGGTGGAAACAGCGTTGGAGTGCAACGTAATTTGATGAGTGGTGTAATCAGCACCACAACTAACCAAGCCATATCCACTTCCAATGGCAACAGGTTGAACAACTTTACTATTTTCGTATATAAGATTGCTTAAATACATTTGTTATAACAATTAATAAACCTTATAAGGAGGAAATACTATGGCAGCGGCAAGCGATTACACCGAAGTTCGTACTTTGGATTTTTGGCTAAAAGCAAACTCACAAACCACATCAGCACCTTCAACAGTGTATGTGGCATTATTCACAGCAGATCCAACAGACTCTGCGGGACTAACAGACTTCCAAGACGAAGTATCAACTTCAGGCACAGCATATGCTCGTGTGGCAGTGACATTTGGCACAATTGACACCCAAGCGGGTTCGGTTTCAAATTCAGCCAACGTGACATTCACGGCAGCCACAGCATCTTTTGGCACAGTGACACACATTGGTATCACAGACAACGCCACAGCAGGAGCGGGCAACTTATTATTCCACGGTGCACTCGATGCCTCTAAGGCAATCGATACGGGAGACACATTTCAAATTACCACAGGTAATTTAACAGTCACTATGGCATAATAGCCAAGGGGGTTTGGCCCAGTGGCTAATGAATTTGTCAAAGATCTTTATTTCGTAGAAGGCTACGTAGAAGGCGTCTATGTCCAAGACCTCTATATGGAGGATGGATACGTTGAGGACGTCAAAGCAACACTTGCCTCTACGTTCTCACAGAGCACAAATGCCATTGCGACTGTTTCGGCCACAGCCAATCTCAATGTTCTTGCTTCAACAGTGCAAGTTGGACAAGATGTTGACTTGGCATCGGCTACTATTGCATCATCCTTTGACATCACCAAAGCCACCGGTGGTTATCTCAAACAGGCCAGCACCACGTTGGCCACAAATGCACAACAATCCGCAACACCAACAAGGATACTGTCCACAGCAGTAGCCACACTCAACACTGCTGTATCTCTATCGGCACAGGGACAAGATTTAGACCTGGCCTCTGCCACACTGAGAGTGAACAGATTCACAGACACTTGGTCCTCAGCAGGTAATTGGAACACAGAACCTCACTTATCTTGGGGACCTGGACTATTTGTTGCGGCGACAGAAACAGTCATAAACTTTTCTGCCACACTGGATGCACAGTTCAGCACAAATCAACAAGGCAATTTTATCGCTGGTGGTGCCAGCACACTCACAACAAGTTTAACTTTCTCAATCGATGGTGATGCCATAAGAGCAGGCACAACACTGCAAGTTAGTTCGGGCAGTTTATCTTGTAGTGCAGTAGTCATAATTGATGCCGTATCCACACACAATGCAATTACCCAAGTCACAACAGATGGCGATGTGGTTAGGGAAGGCAGTGCCTCAATCACAACCACACTGCAACAGAGCACAGATGGTGATGCAATCAGACGTGGCATTGCAACATTTGACAGTGAATTTACTGTGTCCAGTAATGCATTAGATTTAGACATTGCAACCACAACCATTAATTCTGCTTTCAGTGTGAGCACAAATGCAACCATAATTGCAGAGGCCTCATCCAGCATCAGCACAAACTTTGATGTGGACTGTGAAGCCAACAGACTGCTGTTTGGTAGCAGTTCAATCACAACTTCACTCACACAAACCGCACAAGGACGTTTCTTTTTAATCGATCCGTTTAGAGAATTTGAGGTAAAACCAGAAACAAGGTTGATTCTTGTTGGATTTGAAGACAGAATGCACACAATTGACAGCGAGAATCGTGTAAATAAAGTTGACAATGAGATTCGGACTTTCCAAATTCCTGCAGAGACCAGAGAATTTGAAGTTCAAAACCTCACATTGGTCCGGCAAACACCACGGGGCAGAAACGATAGGAGAAGTGGATAATGGCACAACTCACAGGATTTAAACAAGACAACATCGGAGCATTCATCATCAAGGATCCTGCTTCTTCGTTGGATTACACATTGGATTGGACAAATTGGATGCCAGCTGGCGACGCTATTGCAAGTGCCACAGTGACAGCAACCAACACAGAAGGCGATTCAACATCATTGGCAATAGACAGCACCACAACAACATCATACAAGGTAACGGCAGACATTTCAGGCGGCGAAGGCGGACAAATTTATAATGTGGAATACACAATCACAACAAACAATGGATTGATTGATTCCAGAAACTTTAGAATCAAATGCGTGGAGAGACAACTATAATGCCTACACCAAACAACAAAGGAAAAAAGTACAAAACTATAGACAGGGACTTGGTGTTTAGATTAGCATCAATCCAATGCACCTATAGAGAAATTGCAGAGGCAGTGGGTACTTCGGAACCCACTATCAAGAAAAGATTTGGCGATTTGATAGAGGCAGGCAGAGCACAAGGCAGACAAAGTTTAAGAAGAACACAATGGGACAAGGCACTCAAAGGCGATACAAAAATGTTAATCTGGTTGGGGAAAAACATACTCAAACAGCGAGACCAGGTTGAAAATGATGAAGGCAATACACCACTTCCGTGGGAGGACAAATAATGGCACTGAGTCCAGCACAAGAAACAATTTGCAATGACACAAGCAGATTCCGTGTTGCAGTAACCGGACGCAGGTTCGGGAAAACGCACTGTGCCATTAGAGAATTGGCAAGACACGCGGCACAGAAAGAAGGTGCTGAAGTATGGTACGTTTCTCCAAGTTACCGTATGTCACGTCAAATTGTTTGGGACAAATTGAAAAACAAATTAAAAGATTTAAAATGGGTTGAGAAGACCAACGAAAGTGAAATGAGCATACGTTTAAAAAATTCATCAAGGATTTGTCTTAAGGGTGCAGATTCTCCGGACAGCCTCAGAGGCGTAGGACTGGATTTCCTTGTTATGGACGAATTCCAAGACATAGAACCCAAGGCTTGGACAGAAGTGTTGAGACCTACATTGAGTGACAAGATGGGCAAGGCAATGTTCACGGGCACACCCCGTGGTGTTGGCAGTTGGAGCCACGAGATGTACACAGAAGCACAAGACAGAGAAGATTGGGGAGCCCACACTTTCAAGACCATAGATGGTGGCATAGTCACACAGAAAGAAATTGAACAAGCCAAAAACGAATTAGATGAACTCACATATCTGCAAGAGTATGAAGCAACATTCACAACTTGGAGAAAGAGTGTGGCATACAATTTTGACAGGCAAAAACACATACAGGTTTACACAGGTCCAAAACAAGAACTGCACATCGGTATGGACTTCAATGTCACCCCCGGAACGGCAGTAATAGCACACATAGATCATCGACTGATACACATATATGATGAGATACATTTAGAAGGCACGCACACACAAGAGATGTGTGATGTCATCAACAACAAATATCCAGGCGTGAAGAAGATTGTGTATCCGGATCCCGCTTGTAGGCAAAAAAGAACATCAGCGGGTGGCAAGACAGACTTGAGCATACTGCAAAACAACGGATTCATTTGCAAATTGAGAAGTTCGCACACTGCGATCAAAGACAGGGTGAACGCTTTGAACACAAAATTAAAAAATGCCGCAAATCAAATAGGCATACTCATTGATCCCAAATGCAAAAATTTAATCAAGAGTTTGGAAAGATTATCGTACAGAGATGACAGCAGTATCATAGACAAAGATGGACACGAACACATTTTTGATGCTTGTTCTTATATGGTGGACTACTTGTATCCTGTACAGACACAATACAACAATGAGCCAATAGAAAGATTTACATTTAGAGGAGGAAGATTTTAATGGCAACATATGAAGCAGGTAGACCTGTTCCCGGCATAGTGGGATATAATTTAGAGTACGTCACACAAACACATCCTCTCTACCAATTGTATGTGCCAAGGTGGACATATTTGGGGGATGCATACTCAGGTGGATATGATTTTTATTTAGGCAAATATTTAGAACCATACTACTACGAAAGCACGGATGATTATATGAAACGACTGCGCCAAGTGTCGTTGGACAATCACGTGAAGAGTGTGGTGGGCATCTATGCGTCCTTCTTGTATAGGAAAGAACCAAAGAGAGATTATGCTTCTTTAGAAAATGATCCAAACTTGCAAAACTTTTTGATGGATGCGGATTTGGATGGCAGGAGTTTTACACAGTTTATGAGGGATGTTGCGACTATGTCAATGGTATACGGCAATGTTTGGATCGCCGTAGATAAGCCGATGTCTAATGCATTTACTCGTGCAGATGAATTGGAGCAAGGCATACGTCCATATGTGCAAATGTTTACACCAGACAATGTGTTGGATTGGAATTATGAACGCACAGAATCAGGCTTGTATAGATTGACTTATGTCAAAGTGAAAGAAGAAACACAAAAAGATTACACCATCATAAGAGAATACACTCTTGACACAATAAGAGCATTTAGGGTTGAACTAAACAGCACCGATGATCCAATAATGATAATGGAACAACCCAACGAACTCAATATGATTCCTGTTTGTCCTGTGTACGCACAACGTGGCAACAAGCGAGGCATTGGCATAAGTTTAGTCAATGACATCGCAGATGTGCAACGTAGCATATACGAGGAGTACAGCGAAGTTGAACAGATAATCCGGCTAACCAATCACCCCGCACTTGTAAAAACGCGAGGTTCAGATGCCAGCGCGGGAGCGGGTGCAGTGATACAAATGGAGGACGGATTAGACCCCGGCTTGAAACCCTATCTTCTACAACCAAACGGCGCTTCAATTGAAAGTGTGCTGTCCAGCATCACAAAGAAAGTGGAAAGCATAGATAGGATGGCATCATTGGGTGGTATTCGTTCTGTGGAATCACGTAGACTATCCGGCATAGGATTGCAGACAGAATTCCAAATGTTGAACAGCAGGTTGTCTGACATTGCGTTGAACCTGGAGCACAGTGAGGAAATGATTTGGAGAATGTATGCAATGTATCAAGATATGAGATTTGATGGATACATCGAATATCCAAGAAGTTTTAGCATACAAGACAAAGCCAATGAAGTCACTATGTTGAAACAGGCCAAAGAAGCAAAAATTTTGGATCCAAAAATCAATGATGCATTGGACAAAATGATTTTAGAAACCATTGTTGAAGATGAAGACGAAGTTAAAGAAATATTGCAAGTGGATCAACAGCCACAAGTGAATATGGATGCTTCACAACATCCACCGGTTGAAGATGTGAACGCATTGGTGTCGCATTTGAGAGAAATGGTAGAACAAGGATACAGCAATGACCAAATCAAACAATTACATCCAGAACTCGCAAGACTTTTTGGCAACGGTACACAATAAAAAATTCGTTGCTGAACCCGAATACAAGAGCGAAGACTTCAAACGATTAGAAGCAGAATTCAAAAAATTACAAAAAGATTACTACAAAGCCAACGTGGACAAGAACAAGATTGCACACGTGAGGGCAAGATGGTGTTTGTTAAACATCTACAAATTGTGTAGACCATTGCGTAGAGAATTACTTGGACATCGCAACAGCATTCCACGGTATGAAGATATGGTGCATCCAAGTTGGGAAGGAGTGGAAGACTAATGGCAAAATACAGAGGCAAAACAGTCAAACTCAACAAACCAATGAGGGGTGATGTCAAAAAATTCAAAGTGTTCGTCAAAGACAGAAGAACAGGCAATGTGAAGAAAGTAAACTTTGGGCAGAAAGGTATGACAATCAAAAGAAACAATCCAGTGAGGCAACGTTCATTTTTTGCAAGAATGGGTGGCGTGTTGAAAGATGTCAAAGGACAAAAAACACTATCGCCAGCATATTGGAGCATACAGGCTTGGAAAAAAGGTTTTAAAGTTTAAGAAAGGAGGGTTGTCCAATGGCAAT
>Ga0181577_10004852_pt1 | contig 10348 bp, 18 predicted proteins | sample 101ome_21_FD_132468 | JGI IMG/M metagenome (GOLD analysis project Ga0181577, IMG submission 132468) | Coastal salt marsh microbial communities from the Groves Creek Marsh, Skidaway Island, Georgia - 101413BT metaG (megahit assembly) | ecosystem: Environmental > Aquatic > Marine > Intertidal... | reverse complement strand
TTACGTTGCGACTCATTGAATGAGTCTCGTATGGCTCGGCGTGATGCTTTGGTATCTACACAACAGATAGTAATATCTTGGTAGGTCCTCACTGCATCCTCACCAAACTTTGCTTGGTAGTAATGCCAGTCATATCCATAGTGCAAGTTGATCCTCTCGATCAGTACCTCACACTTGTATTTGCCTATGTCCTGTTGGTAGAACAGTTGCCTACCTACATTGCCTGGTGTGACAATGTCATCGTCATAGGCAGTTACACGGATACCTGGATGCCCTTGCGACTTCATTGCGTGATGCACATCAACTAGCTGACCGATCACATGAGAGCCGGTACCTCCGCACCCAATGACCACGATTCCCACAGGGTCACTCATGGATAGTTTAGTGAGGAATGACTCTACTTTATGCATAGCTCACCTACGCTTCCTACATGCTCCCACTTATTGATGTCGGGCAGTTCGTTGTAATACGATTCGAAGAACGACTTCTCCCATTGTGGTATAACCCTGAGGCCTACCTCCTTGGGAGTCTCTGTTTGACAGAACGCACACCTAGTGCCATGCACATCCATCTTGTAGAATATGGAGTACAATTTTGTCTCAGGTCTCGGTCTATGATTCCTCTTCAGGCAACCAACATGCAGGCTTCCACCCTTCAAGCTAAATACCATAGCTGGATAGGAGAACACCTTGCGTTTTGATCCCTTCACATTTATTCGCCTACGCTTCGCTTTGACCCACCATGTGTGGTCTAGCTCAGAAGTGTAGGACAGCATATTGTCAGGCAAGAACTCACCCCCTGCTGATTCTGTCTTGATCGCTAGTGCGAGCAGGTCTTTAGACTCAATAGGTTTGGGTTTAACCCATCCCTTGTGATCATCCCACTCGTAGTACATAGCCAATGATTGGCTACCGATCTTGTAGAACATCAAGGACGATTGTATCTTGCCATCAATACGACATAGCAAATCCGCATTCGTATTCATTGTGACTTAGATAGTTGATTAGTTTTGCATAGGGTTTCGCTGCTTCGATCAGTTCCCTGACTTGGTCAAGGTCATGAAAAAGCGATGAACCCATGTGATTTGCTCCCGTCTGAATAGATATTTCAGCATAGGAGTCCATTAGTGCGAAGGCAGGGTTGCCCCCTTGTTCGAGTGTGTACGACGGATTGTCCGGGCAATGACTATTGTACCAATGTATGTTGTCCCACCACGATAGGATCACGGCAGGCAACTCATAGTGGTCATTGTCTGGGTACTCACCATACTCCGTTACATCACAAGCCCGACTCCTCATATCCTCAGCGTCTTTGCATAGCTTCCTCAAATTAGGAGGTAGCTTGCGAAGCGCCTTGGGTACATTGATCTTAGGTGCTGGCTCCCAGACCCAATCAGGTACACATTTTGCCCTGAACTCCAAGTTGAACTGGTCTTGAGCGAGAGTAAACAAGTCCCTTGGATTCCATATATCAATCGGGCAACAGTTAATGAGGTTGAGTAGGTAGTGACCCACACCGAACCTACGATGAAGCAGGTCAATCCTTGCACCTACTGCATAGCAAGTAAACTTGGCATGCGAGTCTATGAAGCATGCACCATCCATGATGCTGACTTCTAAGTTGAATCCACTTTCACTGAATGCCCTAGAGAGTCGCTCATCATGAGAATAGTCAGTTGCTGCATAGAAGTGCGGAAGACCACTTACCTCGATCTGAGGGTAACACGGTGGTGCTACAAGCGGCCCGGCAGAAACTTGGCGGGCAACTTCCCACGTCGTAAACGCCTGAGCCTTTCTTGTAGACCGTTGCAGTATTGTAACCATGGATAACTATCCTTTGGTGCCGACACTTGCTTTGAACTCGATGTGCCTTTTGCCGTCGATGATTTTACTTGTGTATGTCGCATTGGTTAATGATGGATAGGTTCTAGCAAGCATACCTTGCACCTCCTCAACCGTAGAGAACGGTGATGGATCGGGCATGGGTTCCTTGCCTGGTATTACGAATAAGCGAGTTACTTCCTTCATAGCTCAAACGCCTCCTCCTTCTTCTCCTTGTCAGCAGATGCACTGCGATCTGACTGGAACAAAGGTAGATCAGTGGTTGCCTTGTCAGCTTCCTCACGGGCTTTCTTGCGTAGCTCCTCCTTGGTAGGCTTCTTAGGCTTAGCTTTGGTGGTTGCCTTGGACTTGCTTGTCGACTTCTTCTTCTGTAGCTCATCCCACTGATCCTTGATGGATGTTGCGATTGGGATACGCTCCTCAACCACAACCTCAAGCTCAGTAAGGACAAGCTTGTCGATCTCATCCACACTACCGGTTACTTGTATCTCACGATGCAGAAGATTGAGCATCTCCTTGCGGAGTTTGTCATGCTCATCATCTACATTGAGTCCGTTCTCCTTGGAACTAAACAGGAATGTCACGGTGATCTTGCTCTCCTCGCTAGGGGAGCTGATCATATTGACCGTGATGCCTGCTTTGTTCAGGGCATATATCTGTAGTGCTAGACTCATTAGATGTCCCTCATTGAGTTGAAAAGGCTCTTGAATCTCTTCTCGAGCTTCTCGATGCGTTCGATTACTTCAGTCAGATCAACCTCAGCCTTATCCTCTGGTGGGCTCTCTGATGAAGCAACGAAGTCATGCAATGCAGTTAGCAAGTTAACCTCTACCCGAGATGTACTACCTTTCCATTCAGGCGGTGATAGTTTTGGCTCTGCATGAGGACCAAGGTAGTCCGATGGATCACACTCCTGTGTCTTGCCCAGGTCTGGCTCGATGTTCACCTCCTTTGCTTCTCGGCTGTCCATCTCCTCAACCTGTTCAGCTATTGCTGCCTTGATTTCCTCAACTACTTCATCCTCTTCGACCACTTCAGTCTCAGCGAGAGCAGTGATGTCATCAACTTGTGGCTCAGCCACAACAACCTCAGCTTGACCACCATCAAGTAGCTCAAGCTTTGGTACCCATTGATTGACCAAGTGCCAACGCACGACATTCTTAGCGGTGTTGGGTTGAAGGCCGACATCCTTGCCGTTGGGTATCTTCTTGTCATCCGTGAAGAATGTCATGGGATTAGCCTCAAACTCCTTGTTCACCGTAGTGATCAAGTCATTCATTGCACTGGTTAGTTTATCTCCAAGCTTTGTTTTGAGTGGTGAGTACCACGCTTGGAATGATTTCATGTCATTGATTTCAGGCATTTGTTACCTCCTTTTTTGAGTTTACTGCCGCTTTGTACTTAGCGATTTGCTTCAGTGCAGACCGCACCGACCCTTGTGATGTAGTAGCGGCAACTTTAGCTACATTGGCCGGTACGCCCGTCAGCTTGATTAGGCTTTGTGTTAGCTCATCAATCTGTGGGTTAGTTATGTGGTAGGGCATGAACCGCTCCGCAAATCTAGGCTCAAGGTATTGCTCTTGCTCAGACTTACTTAGCTTGTCCACTACTACCTTGGTCTCCATGTTCTTGTTTGTAGTTACGAACACGCAGAAGTGATCAGGCAGATAGTCCTCGATCCAATCGAGTAGCATCTCCTGTAAGTGCTTTTGCATCTTGTCCACCTCATTGATAACAAGCGCGCGACATTTGCCATACATTGGCAGATACCTGCACTCCTCAATTAAAGTAGACAGGGTTGCTTCCTTGATGCTTCTACCTGAATACTCAGGTCCGTGCCTCAGATTGAAGTCTGAGTCCACCCATTGACGGGCGAGCATCATTGCAATAGATGTCTTACCTACACCAGGATCACCAGAGAAAGCAAAAGACCCCGTGGATTCTTGACCCACGAGGTCTTTCATTTCGGAGAGCTGTTGTGCCACTCCCCGATATGTGGCTTGCGCCTTGCTTCCTATGATCTGATCCGGTGATTCAAGTGACCACCGTGCCCAGTTCATTGTTTCTGTAGCAACTGAAGCACTTTGTAGCGATCAGTTTTGGGCGGTATTACTATTGGCTCAAAGTTTAGTTCAACATTGAGCATAGGCATAGACATGATGCACTCTTGAGGGTAATCATCGACCACATGGAACATGAAGTACCCGAACTCAGCGTCCTGATCTATGCCCAGATGAACAAAGCCAAATGCTCTTGGGTTAGTGTCAGTGGGCTTAGCACACATCCACCATGTGAAGTTGCCACATGTGAATTTCATGTACGCTCTAGTGGGATATTCCTCCTCATCATCAATGCTAGGCATCGCTTCCCATCTATTTGCTAGGGTGGTTAGTGTCTTAATGAAATACTCAGATTCCTCACCATTAATGTTCTCCGCCATAACTGCGGCTTGCATGGGTGGTAAGAATGGTTTGCACCTCTTACCTAGTTCCTCGTACTGCTGTGCGAATCCAGTCAGGGGAACTACTCCTTTCTTGACTAGCTTCATGTGACAACTACGAAAGTCGTCCACTTCATACACATCATTGGTGCATGGATTTGTGAATTGAAACGGCATTGTTTATTCCTCCTAATATTTCGAGGTCCACCGGGTTTTCTATATGGTACCCTGTGGGACTCTTGGTTACTAATTTTACTTCCTTGCCGAACTCGACGCGGATAGCATACGATCCGTTAATATCAACTACCTTAATATGAGTAGGTAACATGTTACGGCTTTGTGCCAGGTTAAGTACCCCATTGATCTGAGCAGTATTTACCCTTTCATCCTTGCGAATGATTGTAGGTACATCCAGTCGATCAACCGGCATTATTACTGGTGGTTCAACGGGACGCATAGCATCCTTAACCATGTGATCGATGTGTGTATTTATATCCCCCACATCATAGGGATCCAGTTTCTTGGACATATATCCTCCTTTGTTACTATTTATTTCGTGTTACATTTGTAACACAAATTGTTACTTCCATCTTAGCTTTTCCCACTCACCAATGTTACGCACCTGAGTCTTACCGACCTCATGTGGCTCGATGTAGTGTATATCGTAGAGATGAAACTGGTTCTTCATGACTATACCTTCATACCAACTGAATGGAGATATTGGATTGGTTGCGATCTGCACAGCTTTACGCACATCATCTTGGTAGTCCTTTGTGATCTCAAACTTGGATGGCATCACCCGTCTGTTTACAAACACAGGATCATAATCGAATAGACCACCTGCACTGCCATCAAGTGTGATGAATTGGAGCATATTGTCCTGCTCCAACCATTCCTTGCGGTGTACATAAGACCATTTGGCCACGATGTCATGAATGACTGCCCTGCCTTTGAATCCAGGATACCTGTCGTCCGTGAACAGACCTAGGTCATACCCGATATACCCACCTGGCTTAGCACCGAAACTATCCTTGATATGGTCAGACCATACCACCATATAACATCGCATCTCATCAAGCTTACCCTCAACCCACATGCCTGGAAGGAGTGGGCTATCCCAATGACCAACCGGATGGGTGAGAGACTGTAGGATATCTTCCCTTGGAAGAACAGGCACAGACCTCATCCTAGGCATCCATATAGGCTTAGGTTCTACACGACGAACAACATTAGCAAAGCACCGCCATGATTCATCTGGCTCAAACATACCAGTATCCTTGCCGAATATGTGGCAGTTCAGTTGTGATAGTTTTTGTGCGATAGGACGCAAGAAGTCATCACCAACCTTTGTGATTGGCTGACCCTTGCGATTCCATGCGTAGTATAGCTCACTCATTATCTTTCCTCCTTAATTTTGCATATTGTTTGTCTATATCGAGAGCCTTCCATGGGCATGTGTAGGTGTATAATGCCCGAAACCGACGATATTCGTAATGCCAATGCATACCAAACACAGACTCACGATCGTCGGAATCTTCATTAAGCTTTATGGCATCGTAGTCTGGCACACGCTTAATGGATGGTTGAGTCCCATCATGCGGATCAAGCGCGTACATGAAGTTACTCCTTGGGTGCATAGCCAGAAACTCCTCCTTAGTGAATGTACGGCTTGGCGTACCATCAAGGGGCGGTAACCATGTGCTACAATTATTATGATTTTTAGGAGACCAATGATCACGCTTCATGTGCATATGCTCCTTCCTTGATTGGGTGACCTGATACCACGCTCCTTGTACTTCTGTTGCAGAGCAGGTCTATGTTCTACGGCGGTCTCATGCACTGGGAGATTGTAGTCAGTTGATCTGATTACACGACTCACATTAGCAGACCATGTATCGTCCTCCTTGCACAGAGCTTCGTATCTCCTATGCGCATCAGGTAGATGCTCGAAGACCTCGTAGTGGTCGGTATAATCTGTTACATCGTTTATACCTGAAGCACCTTCCTTCACATATGTTACTAGGAATGTATGTTCACTCATATCGATCCGTGCCCCCTTGGGTTCATTTTCATAGGCGTTTGGAAGTTACTTGATGCCGTTCTTGGCTTCTTATCCTTCTCTGGGCCGATGATTTCTACACGCACAGAAGCGCCATTGTAATAGTAATCAATCCTGCCGCCACGCCTCAACTGGGTGACATCATCTTTGGATAGTTGTATTGGTATATGTTTCATTAGTTGCCCTCCTGTTTTCTCATAGCTTCCTCCATCTTAGCAGTAAGCAATGCCATCAAATGGAAGACTGCCTGTCTATCCTTATGGAGTTGAGATGGCGACATGCCGTATGTTAATCTGTTCATGTGCATGTCCTCCATCCTTTGTCATCATGCAAGAGGCCACCATTGTAGGAGAATACATAACCCATGCGTTCGTCTTCGGGTAGTTCCATGTTCTTAGTATAGTCATAAGGCATCATGAACTTCTTAGTCATCTCCCAATTTACACCAGGGTATGGATACCATGCAGAGGCAGACTCATTATACCGATTGTGGGACCATTTAGTAACAGCCTCCTTTGTATCTAAATGACGGCGGAGTACATACCGTTGGAACGCAAAATCATAACGATCATCACGCGTAAGGTAGTACACAACATATCTCTCCCGTTGCGAGTGCCACACTTGGAATGTATTGAGCAAGCTATGAGTATGATCCCATGGCAAGCCACGACCTCTTCCATTAGGTGGGTCATCCTCTCCCCAGCCTGCGCCATTGAGTACAGCTTCAGAGATACCAGTCATTATTAGTTTAGCACCCTCGTCCAAGAATATATTGGTGTATGGACTAAGTGTTGAGTCATACGCATACAAGCCACGAGCATGATTCTCGAACCATTTCCTTCTGCTCGTCTCGTCAGCTAGTGCGACCTTTTCCATTACTGTTTCACTCATTGGTTCAGATGCTCCTCATATTTCTTGGTGAACAATTCAGCACAACCAACCCATGCAACTGGGGACAGTGCTGAGTGCTTGTTCTGCTTGATATACTCATCCTTATGCTCGAGCAAGGTTTCACAGTACTTCTTCACTCCTTCCAGAATGAACGCTTGCATTAAAGGAGTATGGAATTTCATCAGGCCACTGACAAACTCCACATTGTCAACTCTTGCTAACAAGCGATCGCCTTCAACCCTGCCCATTTTTATTCCTCCTAGCTTCTGCGATTGCCATACCAATAGAGGTACCAAACGCTTTAGTGCGTCTGCTACCCCTGACCTCCACCTCGATGCAAGGCTGAACCTTGCGTGGTTTGCGTTGTTTATGTACACGACGCTCAACAGCGAGCTTCATGCGTTTCTTAGCTTTTGATTTACTCATAGCTTGGGGTCTCCAGCCCCTATTTGTTGTTGTTAGCACCCCTGGGGATAACCCTTACGGTGCGTAGATTTGGGAGTCACATCCTCCTCGGAGGGAGGTTCATTGGACTCAAATATTAGGTTAACGAATTGCTTACCCACTTGTTGTTGGGTAACACGACGATACTTTGCCTCACCCTTAACTAAGGATTGAGCAAAGTTGTAAGCTTTATTGGCACGCTTACCCCTTCTCGTTCTGCCCATTGAGTTTAGCTGCTACTTCGCAGGGTGCCAGGTTACTAAAGATACAGTATGTACCATAGCCAGCATTGCCGACTACCCATACCTTTGACTTAGTGGCTGGACCCATGATGCAGTCCTCGATCGAGGTGACATACCTGGGATTGACCCATTGATTTTGGTTACCGATTTGTACAAGCATGACTTATCCTTTCTTCCGGAAGCCTTGCGCCTTCATTGCTTTGATTTTAGCTTTCGCCTGACGCATAAGTGGTGATGGATTGTAACCCATTTGAACCAGCTTGATTCCGTTAGTGCGACGACGGGAGCCAAATGCTCCCTTGTTGTGAGACTTAGTTTTATTACTCATTTTGTTATTGGTTGGTTGTTGTCGATGATAGCTTTCGCTATAGAAAATGACTGTTGCCCACACCATGATCAGAAGTTTGCACCTACATAGTGCGGGCTTACGGGACAGTGGCTCCGTTATGCACCTTGTTTGTTTGGGGTAACTACTCCCATTTGTGACTCTGCTCTAGCCTGGGGTTAGCAGGCACTACTATCGTCAAGCAGTTTGGTACATAAAGGCGGGGGCACCCAACCCCCTAACTGTACTTGTGTTTACATGATTCCTCCTTGTTGAGGTTATTGGATGTGAAATGGGTCACCCACACTACATAGTGTAGTGCGAGTGACTGCACCCACGATGAACTCATCCATCGCTTTGTGGGGTGCGACGGGCGTGTAACACTACCCGTGGACGAAACAACATCACCTACATTTATAGACAATCATCCATAAGACATACATACACACCAATTACCTGTATAGCTGGGTCAGATAATCTGAGACGAACATCATTCATTCAGCCCGTAAGCCTAGTTCGTTGTTGTTATGGATAGACATAGGTTTCAGCCTAGACAATCCCTGCAGTGATGAGACAGGTCTTGCCCTACCTAATTGCATCAAGTGATCTGCACATACATGACACATGTACAAATTACTAGGTGGCTCCGTACCACCGCTCCCTGCTCGTGCTCCGTTGGTAGATGCTCGGAGAGGAGGCATACAAGAGTGCATTCCCATTACCGCGGTTCCAATCGCTAGGGTGCCCATGATCTGGTCATAGTACTGGCTACATCTCGTATGTTTTCTAAAGCGTCTGACGGGGACTTGCACCCTCCTTCACCTCTATGGCTACTTCGTTCAGTATGTGATCAAACGCTACTCACAAATCAGGTTGTATTGGCATCGGCTCCGTGCGTCCGTCCGTGCAATTAAATGCAGTGCGCATCACATAGCTACAAAATATTCCGCATGACCTAAGACATGGGTACCGCACAGATGTAACTCCATGCACTCTCAATGGACTGAACATACAGGCACAACGCTAAATATATACCGCAGTACATAAGAGGTAATCGCTACCCGCTACGCTGTATAGGATGAATGGCAAATGTACAGGCGATCAACAAGCCGGATCGCAACTGGCGAGCAACGCCGATCGTAATCGACGCGCATCAATGTAGTACACAATGAACACAGGACCTCAGGCTACATAACCCAACGAGATCTGTGGCTGATTATAATAAACTGCTGCACCGTGACTAGCGTGTTGCGCGTGATAGTGATAGCGATTTTTTTTAGAAAAAACTGACTATACTACCTGGAGTAACAAATACCCAGGGCGATAATAACGCTGGACACAATGAAACCCGCAACCCATGGGTTGCAAGTTTATGAAATCAAAGGGCGTTTTTTACTTTGTTTGTCCAAGTCTTGGGCAACTGCCTCGGCAGTTCCGTTGTACTTGGCAAAGTGAAATCAATCGTTTTTGGCAACTGCCTCGGCAGTTCCTTACTTTGAAAGGTTTCAAACTATGTGAAAAAATTGCCTTAATTGTAGCAAGGCAAACTAGGCAGTTCACAAAAGCAAACTGCCTAGGTTGCCTTGCCATTGGCAAGCAATGGCAAGGTTGGGTTGAATTTACGTGAGAAAATTTTATCACGTAAGACTAAGCGATTAAGGATTTCCTCAAGTCAATGTCGCCATTGGCAAGAATTTTAACTCCTGTACTTTCTCCGCCTGCTTCCCGATGTGCTTCTGAGATTGCAGTCAATACCTTCTGATTTGAAGAATGTAGCATAAGGAAACCTCGTGCCATGAGGTTGGCATTTTGAGCCATTTTCTTGGCTTTACCTTCCAACTCCTTGGCATTTATCAGATTGCATCGGTCAAACAATTCAACTGCCATTTGTCGGGCAAAGTTGGCAATGTTGCCAAGATATTTCCCATCGGGCAGAAGGTAGCAAACTGCCTTGGGGTCAAAGTCATTAACTTTGCCAAGTTCACGCATGGTGTTTGCCTCCTGTTTCCATAGGGCAGAATTTGTTTCCGCCTTAGCGTCCATTGTTTGCGTGTGCTTTTCGCTCGCACTTAGTTTCTCGTCTGCCTGTTTCGTGGCCATCTTGCC
>Ga0181577_10004850_pt1 | contig 10351 bp, 5 predicted proteins | sample 101ome_21_FD_132468 | JGI IMG/M metagenome (GOLD analysis project Ga0181577, IMG submission 132468) | Coastal salt marsh microbial communities from the Groves Creek Marsh, Skidaway Island, Georgia - 101413BT metaG (megahit assembly) | ecosystem: Environmental > Aquatic > Marine > Intertidal zone... | reverse complement strand
TCGTCGTCGGCGCGGCGGTGATGTTTGGCTTTTCGTAGCCACCGTCTCGCCAATGGCCTTGACACAAACGACACGACATGGCGCATGATGTGTGCATGAAACCCGGATTTTTAGCGCACTCACCCGATTGCGCCCATCCAGCGCACGCGTCGTTGGCGTCTTTACACGCCGGCGTGGGTAACGGGCCGCCATCGTAAAAGATTTTGTGCACGTCGTCCCCCGGAGCGCCGAGCGGGTTGACGTGCATCCATTTCGTCGCCGTCCATTTTTCACCCTTGATGACGGGACAGCCCGCGTGAGAGCTTCCCGGGTCTAATTCCCCACCTGGTTTCATGCCCCAAAACAACAGCGCGTCGCCCTTGCGCGCCTTGACGCTGCGTCCGAGATTACCGCACTCTGAAAACTTTGACGTGTCGCGATTCGTTGGCGCATCCGTGTTCGGAAACACCGTCTCCCCTCCCTCCTCCACGTCGGAGAGATAGAGTAACACCGTGGCGATTCGATTGTTTCGCATGCCGCTCTTGTGAAAAAAGTAATCAAAGTGCGCCTTATATTCTTGGCCGTGCTGGTATCGCAACACTTGAAACGCCTCGCCGTGCGTCTCCGGCACGTGCGACCAAAGTTCTATGCGCTTTTCTATTCTCGCGATGACATCGTCGCGTTTACGAGCGATGAACGTCCCCGTGGACGTGCGAATATCGCTCGTCGTCGACCCGCCCGTGGCGACGTCGACGACGCCGGATTTCGTCAACCGTCCCTGCGATAACTCCAACATGTGGTCGCACTCCTCCTCGGTGAGAAATCCTTCGTACACGTACGCGCGAGGCGAGTTTAACGAAATCGTCCGCACGCGCGTCGGATCGATCGCGAGCGTCGGCGCGCGATCGTCTGCGACCGACGTCATCGGTTTGGCTGATTCCCGAATCGCTCGTAATTCATCCTCGATCGATCCAATGACCGTCTCTTCGTCGGCGACGTCGTCTCTCGTCGGTGTCTCTTCGTCTTCTCGTCGCTCCTCGCCGCCGTCCGCGGTGACGACGTTCGGTGGAAGCACCGCACCCCGCGCGCGATGATCATCCAACGACTCCGCTCCGCGCGTCGAGCTCGACGACGAGGCATCGCGCTGCTCGCCCACCCCGCGCGCCGTTCGATCCGTCGCGTCTTCGTCTTCGGCGGCGACGCGCGCGAGTTCAATCGCCTCGTGTTCCCTCTTCAACGCCTCCAACGTCGCCTCCGCGCGCGTCGCCGTCTCCACCGCCGCTCGCTCGCGCTCTCGTCGCATCCCATCCACCGTCGTCGTCGTCGTCGTCGTCGCTCTCGGTCGTCCGCTCGCGCGCGCGCGTCGACTCGCGCCGCCGCCGCCGCCGCCGTCGATCGCGCCTCCTCCTCCCCCACCGCGCTCACCCCCACCGAACACCAACCACGCGCACGCGCACAACGCGACGCACCGCGCCAACCATCCCATCTCCGCGCGCCATCCTCGCCCATCGCGCGCGCGTCGATGCGTCGACGACGACGGGCGGTGTCGAGGACGCATCCATCGCTCGCGATGGGACGCCCCGCGCTCGACGTCCACACCTCGCCACCGACCGACGCGCGCGTCCATGACGACGACGACGACGACGACGACGACGACGTCGCGTCGCGTCGCGTCGCGTCGATTGACGCGCGATCGAACGATCGCGACTTCACGCGCCCACCGACCGGATGACACGTGCACCACGTGGATGACTACATGACGAGTCCTGACCCACCAAACCATACAAAAACCCACACCACCGTACTCGCATCCACCACACACCCATGAAGACAAAGATTCGATCACGATCACGAGGGAGTCTACCATTTAACCGTTCATGACTCGTCAATATCGGGGGTACTCCTCTGAAGCTGTGTGTGTACTATGTGTCTCCATCACGAGTGTACCCACCGCACATAAAAACACACGACATAGGAGACGATCCACCTTCACTACGATACGTCGGATACACGGTCGGACATTCGGAAACGCGCGCGCGCGCGATCGCCCCATCGTCGATCGATCGATCGTCTCGTGCCCCACACCTCGACCGATCGTCCACGACTCGCACGTACGACGACGATGTTTGCCCGAGCGCGCGCGTTTACCCGCGCGGCGATGCCGATCGCGACCGAACGTCGCGGCGCGAGCGTCACGACGCGCGCGAGCGCCGCGCGCCCGAACTGGTTCCCAGGCTCCGACGTCCCCGCGTACTTGGATGGATCGTCGCCGTGGTGCGTTGCGTGTGGTGTGGTGTCGTCGTATGGGTAAACAGTGTGTGTTGGGTCGTATCTCGAGATACGGGCACGGATCGCGCATCACGATGGGAACGCGCGCGAGTGGATGGATGAATGAATGATGCGCTCGAGTGACGAACGACGACGACGGGAGTGAAGACGCGCGATGTCGATGATCGATGATCGATGATCGATGATCGTCGTCGGTGTCGTCGCGCGCGAGGGTCGTGACGCGACGGTGGTGATGGATCCGCGAAGGAGAGACAGAGACTGACTCCGCGATTGTATTCTCCGACGCAGCGATTACGGATTCGATCCGTTAAAGCTCGGTGAAAAGCCGGAAAACTTGGCGCGATACCGCGAGGCTGAACTCATGCACGCGCGCTGGGCCATGCTCGGCGTCGCCGGCGCCGTCGCCGTCGAGGTCACGGGGAACGGCACCTGGGTCGACGCGCAGCCGACGACGTGGGACGGCACGGCTAAGTACCTCGGAAACGAGACGCACGCGCCGTTGTTCGCCGTGATCGGTCTTAACACGCTCTTGATGGCGTTTGCCGAGTCTCAACGCGGTGCCGCGTCCGCCGAGGAACGTTTGTACCCCGGGGGCAAGTTTGACCCGGCGGGACTCTCCAAGGGGAAGGATTTCGAAACCTTGAAGCGCAAGGAACTCGCCAACGGCAGAGTCGCCATGTTGGCCTTCTTGGGCATCATGGCGCAAAACCAAGCCAACCCGGGCGGTCCGGGACCGGTCGCGACGCTCGCGAGCCACATCGCCGATCCGTGGCACGTCAACGTCGCCACCAACCCGGCGGCGATTCCGTGGTTGTAAACGCCGTCGGCGTCGACGGTTCGCCGCGTCTGTCGCGTCGACGCGCGCGAACACACGCGATGACGACGACAGCGACACAAAAACAAACAACAACAACAACGACAACGACAACAACAGCACACGAAAACATTAATTAGCGTTCGTTCGTTCGTGCGTGCGGTAGTTTTTACATGAATGAAATGAAACTTCGCGTCTGGTGAAGGATTGATGATTCGTCGCGCCCTCTCGTCTTCATCGCGCGCGTGACATCGCGACGCGCGGTCGACCGATCGATCGAACGGTCGACGCGACGCGATGGAACGCGCGCGCGTCGATGCGTGTCGCGCGACGTCGCACGCGCGCGCGACGTCGCGCGTACGGGAGTCGGGACGCGCGCGGGGACACCACGCGCCCGACCGTCAACATCGTCGTCTGCGCGGCGTCGGACGACGCGCGGTGACGCGCGAGGCGGCGACGCGCGTCGACGGAGGCGTGCGCGACGCGTCTCGAGCGGTGGTGCACACGAAACTCGGACGCGCGGTGTCGGTGCGCGTGGAGAGGGACGAACGCGCGGAGACGTTTACGGCGACGGTGACGCTCGAACGTCGCCGAGACGACGACGAGGCGTCGTCGTCCATCGAACACCTGCGCGTGCACTGTGGATTGACGAGAGAGAGCGTGCGAGAGTGGATGTGTTCGGAGGAGTTACCGGAGGGGGCGACGTACGATGAGGGGACGTCGGCGATGCGGATACCGTTCGACGAGACGACGCGCGCGGCGAGCGTCTACGTTCCCGAGTACGCGGCGCCGGCGAGTTTAGATTTCGTCTTGTACGACGAATCGACGGGGACGTACGATGAACCGAGTGGGGCGCCCGTGGGGTCGGCGTTCAGCGTGCCGATGGGGTTCGGATTGGGACACGCGAGAGAGTTGGGGGCGACGACGTCGACGTACGACGCCGAGACGCGCGCGGGCGAGTTTAATTTCGCCGTGCTCTCGAAACACGCCACGGCGTGCGCGCTCGTGCTTCAGTACGGTGAAAACACGATGGAATTAGCGTTAAATCCCGTGTCCCATCGCACGGGGAACGTGTGGCACGTGAGCGTCCCTTTCGGCGGACCTCGGGACGTGTTGCACGCGCCGACGCGAGACGACGACGTGCGATACGCGTTTCGATTCGAGGGCGATCCCGAGGGTCGAGGCGGGTCGAGATTTTACCCGGCGCAGGTCTTGTTCGACCCGCGCGCGATTGAGCTCGCATCTCCGCTGAGCGAGATGGAGGAACCGACGCCGACGCCGCGGTTCATGGGTTCGCTCGCCGCCGCGCTCGAGCGCGGCGTCGTCGGCGACGCGAGCTCGCCGCCCGTGGCCGCCGTCTCCGACGTCGAGGGACGCTCGACGACAGCGCTCGACGTCGACGTGTCGACGTTGACGCGCGAAGGCACGCTTCGCGCCGCCGTGGGAGAGATTCAACGCCTCCGTTCGACGATGTACTTTAACGCCGTGACGCTCGCGCCGTTGCAGGCGCGATCGCCCGACGACAGACCGGATTCGCCCGTGAGTTTTTTCGCCATCGATCCTCGCTTCGGCACGCGCGCTGATCTCCGCGCGTTCGTATCCGCGATGAAAACGATCGGCGTGGACGTGTGGATGCGCGTCGTGGTGACGCAAACGGGTGAAGGCACGGATGCGTCGCCTCGCAGCGAAAGTTTGCGAGGCGTCGACGCGGCGTCGTACTTCCAATTGGATCACAGCGGTGGACTCGACTCCGCGGGCGTGCCGATGACGACCGCGCTCAATCCGTGCTCTGCGGCGACAATCGAATTACTCGTCGACGCTCTGCGCACGTTCGCGACGTACGACGGCGTGTCGAGTTTCGTCGTCGAGACGGGCGGCGGCATCGTTCGAGGACCGCTCGGCCGGTCTCCGCTATTGGAGACGCTCGCGCACGACGCGGTCCTCGGAAACGCAGCGAAGAAGCTGTGGTTGACGCCGAGCGCGAACGAGTGCGGCTCGATGCCGTCTTGGGGAACGATCGGAGAGATCAACTCCAAGTTCGCGGAGACGGTGGAAAATTTCTTTCGAGGCGCGTCCGGCGCGCTCAACGACATGGCGCTTCGTCTCGGGGGATCGCCGGATATTTTCCGAAGCGTGCGCGACAGTCGTCATGGCATGAACGCGTTCCACCACCCCGCGCCGGCGTGTTCGATTCCGCCGAGCTGCGCCGTGCCGAAAGCCGCGTCGGAGTCGAGCGATCCCGTGGCGCGCGCCGAGCTCGCCGCCCTCTTCACCTCCACGGGCGGCGTCTTACTCAGCGCCCACGGCCTCGACGTCGATCTCCTCCCGCTCGCGTCGGAACTCTCTCGATTCCGCGCGAGCCGATCGGACGTCTTCAACGACGATACCGCCGTCGATCACCTCCGTTGGCTCGATCCGGTTTCCGGCGCGTCGCCGCGTTTCGACGACGCCTTCGCCCCGCCCATCATCGCGTGTCTCCGGCGAGACACCACGGGCCAAAACCGCGACGTTTGGATCGGTTACAACGGCACCGACGCCGGAGTCGCCACCAATCTCCCGATTCCACCCTCCGGTTTCCAATGGATCCGTCTCTTCGACACGTCGCTCGCCGCCGACGCGTCGGCGCCGACGCCGTGGAGCGCCAAATCCTACGTCATCGGTCCTCGATCGACGTCCATTCTCGAGATTCGTCCGTTCACCGCACCGAGCGCGTCGCCTGTGTCGTCCGCGACGCCGTGAACGCGCGACACAGCGTGTAAAACAGCCGCCAATCCATTCATTTCGTCTCTCCTCGCCGGCGTCGCCGGCGGCCCCGAGATCTCCAGCACGGGGACATCAATCAATAATCCGCCCGCACACGACGACTCGCGCGGTCGACCGTTCCGCGAGCGCGGCACCCCCGCGTACCGACGTCTCGCGCGCCCCTCTCCCGCGCGAACGCGTCGATTTGAATCTCGCGCGCACGTCGACGCGCGCATCTTCGCGTTTCGCTTCGGTGGCGGCGGCGCGGATTAGCCACGGCATCGTCCCCTCGCCCGCGCGCGCGTCATCATGAGCGGCATCACCCTCGAGCGTCGAGGACGGATACCGAGCGTTGCCTCCATGTCTAACATGTCTGAGATATCGTGCACGTCCGTGGAGACGGCGGACGAGCGCTCGGAGGATGAGGTGCGCGAGGCTAAGGAGGCGGTGCTCGCGAGCGACCGAGAGGCGTTCGTCTCGGCGGTTCGTCAGGGGAAATTCATCGGTACGAAGATTGCGGGGGCGTTAGGAGACGTTTCGGCGGACGTTCGCGAGGCGGCGTTGATGGTAGGGCGCGCGGCGTTGTCGGACGTGACGGATGCGGCGAGCGGCGGCGAGTGCGTCGAGGCGTTTTTGTCGTATTTGACGGGACAGGGTGCGTGCGAACCGGCGTCTCACAGCGAAGATCACACGCACGGTGCCGCGATCGCGCTGTACGCGCACGCGGCGCAGTTGTTTCGCGATGACGCTGGGAAAGTGGCGGCGATTGAGCACATCGTCGAGGCGTTGCGATGCGTGCGAGACGCCGGCGCCTTTGTCGGCGCGAGAGCCATCGGTAATTTGGCGGCGGACGTGCGAGACGCGGCGATCGCCATGCTTCCGGGATTGAAAACAAAGGCGTTCACGGGCGCGGACGTCGCCGAGCGTCGTCAGGGCGCGGCGGCGATGGCGGGGATTTGTAAAGGGGTCGGCGTGGCGGCGCTCGCCGACTTGAACGTCGTCGAGGATGTGAAAAAAGCCATCGAGGATAAGAAGGATCCCATCGCTCGCGCGGGCGCGCTCCTGACGTACGCGCACATGTGCCGAACCGCCGGTCGCGGCTTTGAGCCGTACGCCATCGGTGAGGCGCCGATCGTGTTCACCCTCTTGGGCGACAGAAACGGCGACGTTCGCGAGGGCGCCAATCTCGCCCAAGCCGCCGTCGTCAAGGCGTTGCCGTTGACGGCGATGAAACTCTTAGCCCCGGCGCTCATCGCCGGGATGACGCATAAAGATTGGCAGAGCAAGCTCGGGTCGCTTCACATCATGGGTGATCTCGCTAATCGCGTGCCGCAATCGTTCATGCGCACCATTCCCGAGCTCTTTCCGGTGTTCCTCGACACGCTCTTCGATACCCATCCCAAAGTTTCGGCGCTGTGTCAAGAGATCCTTCCCACGATTTGCGCGTGCGTGAAGAACGCTGAGGTTTTGGGCATGCTCGACCTCATCTTGGACGCCATCCGCACGCCTCAAAAGGCGACCGAGGATTGTTTGGATAAGCTCATGGAGACGACGTTCGTCAACTCGATGGACGCGCCGTCGCTCGCCGTCGTCTTGCCGGTGATTTTGCGGGGTTTGCGCGAGCGCACCAAGGAATTAAAACAAAAGGCGGCGACGACGTTCGGGAACATTTGCGCGCTCGTGGACGACACGCGCGATTTGCTTCCGTTCATTCCCGTCTTGTTGCCCGAGTTGGAAAAGGCGGAGGAGCACTCGCACCCGGATTTGCGAGAAGCCGCTTCGCGCGCCAAGGCGAGTCTCATGAAGGGTATCGACGCGACGCAAAACGATGAACGCAAGGTGGCGTCCGATATCGTTCAACGCGCCATCGAAGACGCGGGTGTGCGCGTGGACGGCGAGACGCAGTTGTATGCGGCGGCGCTCGGCGGTTGGGTCATGGACTCGGCGCCGATGCGCATTCCGCCGTCCATTTTGTCCAACGACATCAAGCGCGAGCTCACGCCGATCCTCGAGAGCGCGCTCGCGAACGAGCTCGAGTCCATCGAAAAGATCGCAAACGCCTCCGTCATGGTGTACAAGGGGCTCGACGAGTCTGCGCTTCTCGATGAGAGCACGAAGGATTACATCGTCGACTTGCAGGGTATCATCTTAGCCTTCGCCGGTCGCGTGTTGCTTCAGCGAACCAACTTCACGCTCGAACGAGGTCGCACGTACGGTATCGTCGGTCAAAACGGTACGGGTAAGACGACGCTTCTCAATCGCGTCGCGGCGAAGGACATCGCCGGATTCCCCGAAGACGTCTCCGTGTACTACATTCAACACGAAATCACGAGCGAAAAGGAAGAAACCATCGTCGATTTCATGGTGCAAATGGTTCCCGAGGGTGTTTCTCGCGAGACTGTCGTCAACACGCTCAAAGAGGTTGGTTTCGACGACGAAAAGATGGCGGCTACGATTCAGTCGCTCTCTGGCGGTTGGCGGATGAAGCTCGCCATTGCGCGCGCCATGCTCTGGAACGCCGACGTTCTCTTGTTGGATGAGCCCACGAACCACTTGGACACGAGCGCCATCGCGTGGCTCTCCAACTACCTCAAGTCTCTCACGAACACCACCATCTGCCTCGTGTCGCACGACTACGACTTCTTGGCGGATGTTCTCACCGACGTCATTCACTTGAGCGAAAAGACGTTGACATACTACCCGATGGGATTCCGTGATTTCCAATCCTTAAAGCCGGAAATCGTCGCCGCGTTGCCCTCCAACGCGAACGCCATCTCCAAACAAGCGAACATCGAAGGCAATGCCCTCGCCGATGCCCCGAAGGAGGCGGCGCCGAGTGCTGGATTCGCCATTGATCAAATCGGCAATAACCAGCCGTCGCACATCAAGCCGATTCGCTTCCCAGAACCGGGTGACTTGGAGGGCGTCAAGTCGCGCGCCAAGGTTGTCATGTACATGAAAGACGTGTCGTTCGGATACCCGGGCACGTCTAAGAAGATTCTCAACGGCGCCACGGTGAAGATTACGCAAAACTCGAGAGCAGCGCTCGTCGGATTGAACGGCGCCGGTAAGACGACGTTGTTGAAATTGCTCATCGGCGAGCTCGAAACCGACGAAGGCGTCGGCGAAGTGTGGCGTCACCACAACTTACGACTGTCCTACATCGCGCAGCACTCCATGCAGCACTTGGAAGACTCCCTGGAGAACACGCCGCTCGAGTACTTGCAGAATAGATTTTACCAAGGCAGAGACAAGGAAATCGCCAAGCGCGCGTCTCACAACTTATCCAAGGATGAGCTCGCCCTCGCTCAAGAGCGTGGTAACATTTTGGACATCGTCGGTCGTCAGCAACGCGGTAAGCACTTGTTCTACGAGGTGCGTCGCTCCGGTCGCGAAGAGAACGACACGGATTGGGAGATGATGAGCTCGTTGGAGCGCAAGGATGCGTACGTCATGAAGATGGTACGCAACTTTGACGAAAAGCTCAAGTCGATGCAGTCCGGTATGGATCTCCGACCGCTCACGAAGGAAGAGGTGCGCATTCACCTCGAAAACTTTGGCATCGACCAAGATTTGGCGATGGGTAAGATTAAGCGCATGTCTGGCGGGCAAAAGAGTCGTCTCGTCCTTGCGGCGGCGATGTGGACCAACCCGCACATCATCGCGCTCGACGAGCCCACCAACTACTTAGATAACGACACGTTAGCCGCGCTCACCAAGGCTCTCATCGACTTCAAGGGCGGCGTGATTACGATTTCGCACAACGAGCCGTTCGTACACGCGGTGTGCGACGAACTGTGGCGTGTTGGTGACGGCGTCGTGCAAACGGAAGCCGTCCCGGGCAAGGCTGCGAAAAAGTTGTCCGTGGCTGAGAGACGCGCGCTCAAGGCTGGCGTCGACGCGGAGACGGCCACGCTGAAGGAGGCGCAAAACAACAAAAAGCTGACCGCCAAGGAGAAGAAAGAAGCTGCGGCGGCGAAGAAGGCTGCGTCCGGCCCAATCAAGGACATGTACGGTCGCGGAAAGTAAACGATTCATTCGCATATTAGTTTTTAAATGCAAGCTCCTAACACAAACAAAACCTACTACTAGTACTTACTTCGCCTGCTCCGCCGTCATGACTTCGCGCTCCACGAATTCGAGGATATCTTTCGACGTGATGTTGTCCTGAATGCTTTGCCAGGTCTTTTGATACACGGTGATGAAATTCGGCGTATCCTTATCCGCTCTCGTGCGCATAAAGACCCACGTCTTCGCCTCCATGTCCCACGAACACTCGACGATCTTCCCGTCCAGCGCGTCCAGCGGATCGGTTCTCGACACGAATTCATCCTCGAGTCGCGCGTATTGACCACCCTTTTCACCCACGAAGAGTAAGCCTTTACCTCTCGAGACGCGCAATAGAAAATCGACCGAGTTGAGTTCAGGAAATTTCCACTTGAGCAACGCCTCGTACGTCTGCGGGACGTACGGTGCGTTCGAAGGTTGAAAAATTAAACCGTCGCTCTCGTGACAGAGAGCGGGGAT
>Ga0181577_10004849_pt1 | contig 10353 bp, 9 predicted proteins | sample 101ome_21_FD_132468 | JGI IMG/M metagenome (GOLD analysis project Ga0181577, IMG submission 132468) | Coastal salt marsh microbial communities from the Groves Creek Marsh, Skidaway Island, Georgia - 101413BT metaG (megahit assembly) | ecosystem: Environmental > Aquatic > Marine > Intertidal zone... | reverse complement strand
TGTCATGGAAAGTAACTTCGAATGGCGTACAGCAAACGCCTGTGGTCTCTCAGATCGGAACCTATATCGAATATCCTTTCCAGAACCACTCTCGTACCCGCGGATACTTGCGTTTTCACCCAACCGGTGAACACATTGCTTCGGCCATCCTCAGTGACACTTTGGTGGAGTACATGGACTTTAATCGGAATACCGGCGAGTTGACCAATCTAAGGGAGATAGAGACTTTCACCTTGCCCTACGGGATCGAGTTCTCTCCTTCCGGTGAGTTAATGTACATCTCTGGTTGGAGTTGGGGAGGGAATGCCCTTTACCAATATGATGTCTCATCAGGAGTTCAATCGACGATCCTAGCTTCGATGTATACCATTCCTAGGACGATGTTCTATACAGCGGGAGCATTGCAACTAGGCTTGGATAATCGCATTTATTTTGGGCAAGTAAGTAGCCAATATCTGGGTATCATCAACGATCCCGACGTGTATGGTGCGGGCTGCAACTACCAAGACTCAGGTCTATACATTGCGGATTCTATCGGATCGATCAGCCGATATGGCTTGCCGACGTTCGTACAATCTTTCCTGTTGCCGGGAATCGATGCCGATGGCCGATGCTATGGTGATTCGACCTATTTCTATGTGGACACTTTCGCCGTAGATTCGGTGATAGGATGGAACTTTGGTGATCCTGCTTCGGGTGCGGCGAATACTTCCACTCTGATCAATCCAGCACACGTTTTCTCGGATACCGGTATCTATACGGTGACCTTGATCGTTCAAGTGGATACCAACTTTGATACGATCTTCAACACGGTGCAGATCTATCCCCGTCAGACCTTGGAGTTGGGAGACGATACGACCCTTTGCTTTGGTGATACCTTGACCTTGGATGCGACGGAGCCCTATTCGTCCTATCTATGGAGCGACAGCACAAGGGCACCCACCTTTGATGTGTATCGTGATTCGGTCGTATCGATTACATTACTAGGCGTATGTGATACCTTGATGGATACGATACGCGTGAACTTCGATACGCTTCCGGTTTTGGACTTAGGTCCGGATTCGACGTTCTGTGAACCGCATACCAAGGTCCTTGATCCTGGCCTGAATGTGGGTGCAGTTTACGGTTGGAATACCGGTGACGTAACCAAAACACTCAGTGTCTCTCAATCGGGTTTGTACATTTTTACTGCTGCGAATGTTTGTGGTGCGGTGTCTGACTCTGTCGCGATCACGATCATTCCAGTTCCCGATTCGACCATATTGCCACCGGACACACTCAACTGTTTTGACAACGCGATCTTCCTGACTCGTCCGCAGAACGACAGTATCACTTGGGTGTGGTCGGACAGTTCGGATGTAGAAGTCTTTGAAGTAGATACGACGATGACCGTCTGGCTGGCGGCGTTCAACGAATGTGGGGTAACGGTAGACACCTTCCGTGCGGTATTCAATGGAGAGATCAAGACCGAACTGGGTGAAGACACCGTCATTTGTAGTGAAGACAGCATTCGCCTTTGGGGAACGGATTCATTGGCGACCTATGTCTGGAACACCAATGAGATCACAGACACCATTGTGACCGAGGTAGGAGAGAGTAAGAACTACATTGTCACCATCACGCTTCGCGACTGTCAGGCGGTTGAGTCTAGGGAGGTATTGTCTAGCGATACGGCTTGTCCAGAGTTAGACTGTGACCTGAAGTACGGCAACATCTTCACGCCAAACGGTGATGGATGGAACGATCGCTTCCGCGTCGAATCTGAATGCGAGATCTTCCAGTTCTCCATGCTCATCTACAACCGTTGGGGGCAGTTGATGCATGAAAGTCAGAACATCTCCTACGGATGGGATGGCTACTTAAATGGAGAGCCCGCATCAGAGGGGACCTACTATTTCACGGTGGTCTACAAAGACTACGTGGTCGTCAATGCCGACCGCTTTGTGACGCGTGGAAGCTTTACGCTGGTTCGCTGATCTAGCGAGGCGCGAGCATACCTTCTACTTGACCCATGATCGGCTCATAGTTCTGCTCGAAGATGATCTCTACACGATCGCACTTCATTTTGGTGTTTCCTGCGGCATTCTTACATGAAGAGGAACCCACAGAAATCGGCATGCGAACTTGAGCACCTTCTTTCTTCAATTGAGCATAAACCGCATTCGCACGCTGGTTGGCCTTAGCTAGGTCAGCGGGAGCATCACCATCTGTCACACCGACAATACGGTAGTAGAGAGGAGCCTGACCACGCAATGAAACAGCCATCTTACCCACGAGGGCTTTTCCGATATCGCTGAGTTCAGTCGATCCCGCTTCGAAGAGTTCTTTGTTGGCGATACAAACCACCGAGCGACCTCCATTAGGATCGTAGTCCAATTGTTCTGAAGTGTAGCCCTTCAAACTAGCTTGCATTGCTTTCGTGACCATTCGGTACTCGAAGGCGGTTTGTTCGAATTGGATAGAAAGATCAGAACGCTGTTGTTCGTGCATCATGGGATCCTCACCAGGGGCGGGAGGAGGCGCGAGTTCTTTCATCTTCTCCATTTCAAACATGCGCATCTGCTCCGCTGTTGGCTGTGGAAGTTTTCCGGCCTCGATCATTTTGTGGATCTCCTTCTCATTCTCGGTCAGGGTCTTGACCTGCATCTCGAGCTGACGGATCTGATCCAGCTTCGCAGCGATCTCCACGGCTTCGGCTTCATTGCGTGCTTGGGCAGCAGGTGCCTCAGCTTTGAGTCGTTCGTTCTCCGCTTGGAGTTCGGCGTATTTCTTTTGAGATACGCATCCTGTCAAGGCGATGGATGCTATTAAAATGGAAAGAAGGATTCTCATGTTGTTTTGCTTATGGGTGGCAAATATCGTGGTCTGATTTGAAAAAATGAGTTAACGATGGATTTGGGGAGTGGGGAAGGGTTAAATGGTTGAATGGTCAAATGGTCAAATAGTTTGAAAGTGAACGGTGAACAGTGATCGGTTGAGCCTGACTTCCGAAGGCAGGGTTGAATTTTAGCTAGATGCAAGCGCCGTTCATGTACTATTTCACATTCCCAATTCCCGAATATCGAATACCGAATACCGAAAACCGAATACCGAATACCGATTCCCCGCGCCAGCGATAGGAGCGGCATCCTTCCCGAGTATCGGGAAGATATAGCGCCCGCCGGTGCCGGTACGGACGGGGATAGCGCGGTCTCGCTGCAAGCGAGAGGGGCGCCCAAATCATCAAGAACCGACCAGTAACTGGTATAACATAGAACTAGGTTAAAAGTTATTTAAGTTGATAATCAGCTATTTACGCCTCGGTTTCGAAAATATACAGTACTATGTATAGCAAGGTAAAGTCTAATGCATATATATTTGTAATGCAATAATGAATCAATGAATATTGAAAACTCAAAAGCTCAGTTGCGCAAAGGAATCTTGGAGTTCTGTGTGCTAGCCCTCTTGAAAGAAGAAGAGGCCTACCCATCGGACTTGCTTCAGTCGCTCAAGGATGCGGAGTTGATCGTAGTGGAGGGTACGTTGTATCCTCTCTTGAATCGACTGAAGAATTCGGGACTGCTGACGTACCGCTGGGAGGAGTCCAAATCAGGACCACCCCGTAAGTACTACAGCCTCACAGAAACAGGCAAGACCTTTTACAACGAGTTGGCGACCTCTTGGGTAGAGCTCAGGAACGCCGTAGACAAAGTGATCAAAGAGAATCAATCTACTAAGGAAACATGAAAAAGACCGTTCAAGTCAATTTAAGTGGTCAGGTATTCACCATTGACGACGACGCTTACGACTTACTGTCGGTCTATCTTCAGAAGATCAGTCGACTGTATGAACGAAGCGCAGGAAAGGATGAGATCCTTTCTGATATAGAATCGCGCATCGCCGAACTCCTGTTGGAGCGGGTGAGCGACGACAGATCCGTAGTCACCATCAAAGATGTACAGGAAGTGACCGAGATCATGGGTAATCCCGAGCAGTTCGAGGAAGATACCATGGAGGAAGAAACTGCTGGTTCAGGATACTCTTCACGAGAATATCAAGGACAAAAGCGCCTGTTTCGTGATCCGGACAGCCCGATGATCGGCGGTGTGTGCTCTGGAATCGGCTACTATTTTGGAATCGATCCACTATGGATCCGGTTGGCATTCGCCATCGCACTGATCTTCTTCGGAACGGGCGTGTTGTTCTACATTCTCTTGTGGATCATCATCCCTGAAGCCAAGACTACCGCTGACAAGCTCGCCATGCGTGGCGAGCCTGTGAACATTGGCAGCATTGGAAAATCAGTAGAAGACGAGTTGAACAACCTCGGCCAGCGCTTTTCAAAAGGGGGGCAGCAATTTACCTCCGGAGCTGGAACTACCATTAGCCGAGGAATTGACAAGTTCTTCAACTTCATGGCTGAACTCTTTCGCGGTTTTTTTTACAGTCCTCGGTAAGGTCTTAGGGGGTCTTTTTATCCTGATCGGCGTGTTCACCCTCGTCGTGCTTCTTGCCGGGACAGTTGGTGTTGCTGACATCATACACTTGAGTTCGAATGGATGGGATTCCAGTTGGACCATCTTTGAAACGGGTGACCTTGTATTCGCTTCTGGAGAGTGGTTTTTTATGGCCGTGACCGGTATGCTGTTGATGATCGGAATTCCGTTCTTGGCGTTGGCCTATGGTGGTGTGGTCTTGCTCTTTCCCAAAGCACGCGTGCCGTACTTGGGTGCTAGCTTAGCTGGCCTGTGGTTCATCGGAATCCTATTGAGCATCATGACCGCCTTTGGCGTTGCCAAGGATGTATCTAAGAACGAGACTATCACTGACGTCATTCCGCTTCAAGACATCGGATTGGTTGCGGATACGCTCCGCCTAGAAGTGGGTGAAGATCCATTCGGAATTCCAGAACGAGAAGCCTATCATGCGAACAACGACTTCATGATTCGCATTCAGGATCGCAAGATCGTGGTCGGAAATGTCTCTTTTGATGTTCGTCGATCTAAGACAGACTACGCCTCTCTCGAATTGATGCGTACTTCACAGGGCGCGTCGTACGAACAAGCGACACTACGCCGATTCAATCTCATATGGCTTTGAAGCGGATTCTAGCCGCTTGATACTCAATCCTTATTTCTCTTATCCTAAGATCCAATTGCTGCGAGGACAGAAACTAGAAGTTGACTTACGAATCCCTGTTGGTCAGGTGATCTAGCTCGACAATAGCATGAAGCGCATCATCGACAACATCGACAATGTTCAGAATCTGTATGATCCAAAAATGGTGAATCACTATTGGATCATGACGGAAGACGGACTCTCTTGTCTCGATTGCGAAGAAGAGCAACCGGAGGAGGCTAGACTCCGCATTGAAGGTTCCTCTGAAGACGGCAACGTCGAAGTGGACGTACGGGTCAGTGATAGTGAAGTAGAAGCCATTGTTCGCGAAAACGACAATTAAGAATATCGTTCTTTCAGTTTCTCTGTTTAGTTAGGTTCAAGTCCCGGGTCGCTCCGGGACTTTTTTGTACTAGACATTCCGCCCCTCGTTTCGTATCTTCGCGCTCCCTCACAGGACCAGTTTTACAGTAAGATTCACACCATGGCAGAAACCGCGACCGCAGCAGAAAAAGAGATCACCAAGGAAGAGCTGAAGCAAGAGGTACTCAACGATTACCGCTTAGCGAATTACAGTCGCGAGATCAGTTTGATGGGTCGCCGCGAGGTGCTGACGGGTAAGGCGAAATTCGGTATCCTAGGAGATGGTAAGGAGGTTGCGCAGATCGCATTGGCCAAGCAATGGCAGCCGGGCGACTGGCGATCGGGTTACTACCGCGATCAAACCATGATGATGGCGGCGGGTCAATTGCCGGGCGAGCAGTTCTTTGCTCAGCTTTATGCAGACGCAGATCTCGAGCGCGAACCGGCTTCAGCGGGTCGTCAGATGAACGGTCACTTTGCGACGCGCTCCCTAGATGAGAATGGCAATTGGTTGACGCTCACCGAGCAGGTGAATTCGTCTCCTGATATCTCTCCAACGGCGGGTCAGATGCCAAGACTTTTGGGTCTCGGATTGGCCAGTAAGTTCTACCGAGAGAACAAGGAGCTCAAGGACCACAAGCAATTCAGCAACGGAGGAAACGAAATCGCATTCGGAACCATCGGTGACGCCTCTACGAGTGAAGGCATATTCTGGGAAGCATTGAACGCCGCAGGCGTGATGCAAGTACCGATCGTGATGTCGGTGTGGGATGACGGACACGGTATCTCAGTTCCGAAAGAGTTCCAGACCATCAAGGAGAGCATTTCAGAGGCATTGTCGGGTTTCCAACGCACCAAGGACAAGAAGGGATTTGAGATCCTCAAGACCAAGGGTTGGGATTATCCGCACCTGGTATTGACCTATGAGAAGGCAGCGAAGATCGCACGTGAGGAGCACGTTCCGGTATTGGTGCACGTAGAGGAAGTAACCCAGCCACAGGGTCACTCGACCAGTGGTTCGCACGAGCGTTATAAGTCTCCCGAGCGTCTGCAGTGGGAGAAAGACTTTGATCCGATCACCAAGATGAAGGAGTGGGTCCTAAGCAAGGGCATCGCGACTCCTGAAGAGTTGGAAGAGATTGAAATGGCGGCCAAGAAAGAAGCCCGTGACGCCAAGACCAATGCTTGGAAAGCCTTCCTCGAGCCGATCAAGAAAGAACATCAAGAAGCGGTAGTTGTGCTGACCCAGTTGGGAGCAGAGAGCAAGAATGCCGTTTTCATCAACAAGCTCAAAGATGAGTTGGCCGCGGCGGTGGATCCTTTGAGGAAGGAGATCTATGAGACCATACGCAAGGCGATTCGCTATGCGCGTAATGAGCAGACCGCAGGCAAGCAGGCTGCGTTAAAATGGTTAAAAGACCATATGGCCGAGAACGAGGAGCGCTACTCTTCTCATTTGTACTCCGCTTCGGAGGATTCTCCTCTTGAGATCGCTCCTGTTGCAGCCGAATACAAGGAAGACAAACTGGTCGATGGACGTGAGGTGCTCCGTGACAACTTTGATGCCTTGCTAAGCAATCACCCGGAACTCATCATCTTCGGTGAGGACAGTGGAAAGATCGGTGGAGTGAACCAAGGTCTGGAAGGACTGCAGTCTAAGTATGGGGTCAACCGAGTGTTCGACACCGGTATCCGTGAGTGTACCATCCTAGGACAAGGGATCGGCATGGCGATGCGTGGTTTGCGTCCGATCGCGGAGATCCAATACCTCGATTACTTGCTGTATGCGCTTCAGATCATGAGCGATGACCTGGCTACGGTTCAGTACCGCACCAAGGGTGGACAGAAAGCTCCGGTGATCATTCGTACGCGCGGACACCGACTCGAAGGAATTTGGCACAGTGGTTCGCCGATGGGCGTGATCATTCATGCTTTAAGAGGAATGCACAACTGTGTTTCACGAAACATGACCCAAGCCGCGGGTATGTACAATACGCTGATGGCAGGTGACGATCCTGCGATCGTGATCGAGTCGTTGAACGGATACCGATTGAAAGAAAAGCTTCCAACTAACCTTGGCGAGTTCAAGGTAGAACTGGGCAAAGTGGAGACGATGACCGAAGGGGAAGATATCACGATCGTGACCTACGGATCGATGGTTCGTATGTGTGTTGACGTGGCCAAGCAGTTGCGTGAAGTAGGCATCTCTGCAGAGGTGATCGACGTGCAGACGCTCTTGCCATATGACCTTTCGCAGGACATCGTTGAGAGCATCAAGAAGACGAATCGTGTCTTGTTCGTAGACGAGGATGTGCCAGGTGGAGCTTCCGCCTACATGATGCAGAAAGTATTGGAAGAGCAGGGCGGGTATCGATTCTTGGATTCGGCTCCGGCTACGCTGACCGCTAAAGCTCATCGTCCGGCATACGCTTCGGATGGAGATTACTTCTCCAAGCCATCGAATGAGGACATCTTCGAGAAGGTGTATGCCATAATGAACGAAAGCGATCCCGGGTCTTACCCAGCATTATTTTCCTGATGCGAAGGGTACTGCTGTCGGCCCTCTTGATCCTTCTCCTTGTTCCGGTCAGCCGAGCGGGCAACGAGAAATTCCAGATCACGCTTTTATTGTCGCCAACCGCCGAATGGATGCGGTTCAGTCAGAGCTTGAATGCTCCGTTGTACAATTCACTTTGGGGTACTAAGCTGAGCTACAACTTCGGATTGGAGTACAAGCACTTCATTGACCCATCATTGAGTTTTAGTACGGGCTTGATGTACATGAACAAGGGGTTTCGTAACGAGATCCTGTCCGATCCCACGACGACCAATACGGGAACCCAAGATCAGATCGGGGTGACCTTGGCAAGTATGCACATCGCTGCCGTTCCATTTTACATCAACATGCATCACCGACTTCGCAGGCGGGTGGAGATGATCTACACCGCCGGGTTGGCAGGAGGCTACTTGTTCTCCGAACGCGTTCGCAACAATTACTACTCCGGTGAGGATGTTCCGCAGCAAGGCTTCATCGACAATTCTGCAGGAGCGGCGCCCGTGAATCTGTTTGTAGACTATTACGTCGGAGCGCATTTCGGTGCGGGAATCTCAGCCTATATCAAGAGTCAGTTGGTCCTGATCATCCAACCGATGTACAAGTGGCAGGTCCACGACGCACGTGATTTTTTCGGTGCCTTTTCTTCCAGCGACCCATTTGCCGTTCGATTGAATAGTTTTGGAATAGACTTCAAGATCGGATACTACTTCAACCGGCAGATACGCAATCGAAAAGAAAAGCTCTGATAAAGTCCTCTATTTGGTTTCCCTGGTGTTTCTCCTGACACTGTGGGTGCAGTCGGCATTCCATATCCTTCCTGAAACGCCTTTGACGGGTTATGAACCACTACCCAAGGCCGACACGCTCACCTTGGATGGTTGGAGCGAAGGATCGTGGCAGCAGCACATGGAGCGTGCAGAAGCGAAGACCTTTGGGTTTCGTCCGGCGGTCGTGCGCTTGGTGAATCAATTACGTTATTCCTTTTTCAATGAGCATACGGATGTGCTCACAAGGGCAGAGGATGGGACGCTCTTCGAGAATGCCTATCGAAATTCGGTCTGTGGATCTGACTTCATTGGCGACAGCTTGGTAGAGGTTCGATTGGATTCGCTCGACCACTTTCAGAATTACTTGGCATCCCAAGGGAAGAAGATGGTCATCTTGATCACACCAAACAAATGGAGAACATTCAGCGAGCGTGTCGACTGGGACTGCCAGACGGGAATGACGAATTACGAGGCCTTCATTCCGACGATCAGGCACCGAGGCTACTCGGTATGTGATGCGATCGATATTTTCCAATACGACCAGGCCAATGAGCCGGAACACGCTCTTCACAGCAAGCAAGGAACGCATTGGAGCATCTTCGGCGCGGCGCTATCGCTCGACTACCTGAGCTATGCATTTGCAGAAGAGGGTATAATCCTTCCAAGGGTGAGTTTCGATACCGTGGAGGTGGTGGACGAGCCGAGGTATACCGACAAGGACCTACACGACCTTCTGAACGTGATGCTCGGTCCGCGAGATGAGGAGTTGGCCTACCCCAAACTCAGCTTCTCCGGCGGGTACAAACCCAAGACTCTCGTTATTGGCGATAGTTACTATTGGACCTATTACTACCTCGGTGCCCACGAGGGACTATTTGCCCCGGGAAGCAAGTTCTTCTACTACAACCGTGACATTTACACTGACAACTCCAAGGACCGAACTCCACTGACCGACGACCTTCGCCTTCAGGCCCTAGACGAAGCCGAGGTGGTCTTGCTCGTAATGAGCGAACCGAGCCTAGCGCGCTTTGGGTACGATGCATTCCGGCTGACGCCGGAAGTAGAGCAAAAAGATTAGTAATTCGCACTAATCTCTACCGTAGAGACGCCTATGCCCCTGCACTAATCTTTTGCACTAATCTTTATGCACTACAATAAGCGTCAGCTTCCAACCACCGCCTGCGCCACTTCCTGTACGCTCTTGGCCTTGCCCATGGTGTAGTAGTGCAGCACGGGAACGCCGGCTTCGATGAGCTCTTCCGATTGTTTGATGCACCATTTGACGCCTTCTTGACGGACTTGTTCCGGTGTCTTTGCGTCTTCGATGGCGTCCACCAAGGCTTCGGGAAGGTCCACGTGGAAGAAGTGAGGGACAATGTTCATCTGCTTGCTGTTGGTGATGGGCTTCAATCCCGGAATGATGGGAACCTCGATGCCCGCCTTGGGCGAGTGGTCAAATGGTCAAATGGTCAAATGGTGAAGTTGTCAAGCGGTTAAGTTGTCAGATTACTTTCCCCTCTAGAGAGGGGTGTCCGCCTCAGGCGGACGGGGTGTGTTGGTGAAGGTTCA
>Ga0181577_10004846_pt1 | contig 10356 bp, 7 predicted proteins | sample 101ome_21_FD_132468 | JGI IMG/M metagenome (GOLD analysis project Ga0181577, IMG submission 132468) | Coastal salt marsh microbial communities from the Groves Creek Marsh, Skidaway Island, Georgia - 101413BT metaG (megahit assembly) | ecosystem: Environmental > Aquatic > Marine > Intertidal zone... | reverse complement strand
GATGGAATGCTGAGTGTTGGAGTGAGGAGTGATGGAGTGTTGGAGTGAGGAGTGATGGAGGGATGGAGGGATTGAGGGATGGAGGGATTGAGGGATGGAATGTAGAAAATTCAGAGAGAGGGAGCCAGGAGTCATTGTGTGTGTGTGTGAGAGAGAGAGAGAGAGAGAGAGTCGGGAGAGTTCAAACACCCACCGAACGAGCCAGTTGAACCACTTGCCCTCCCCGACAAGCAGCCGCAGCGGCGGGAACGCCACCCCCGCCATGGCTTCGATCGACGTGAACGTGTTCTCGACGACCATCGCCTTGTACGCTCCTTTGTGCTGCACCGCCGCGTAGATGGCCACCGCGCCGCCCAACGACCGTCCAAACAACAGCGTCCGATTCGCCGCGTAGTCTGGCCGAGAGGTCACCCAGACCATCAGCGCGTCGACGTCCCGCTGCAGGCCGACCTCGCTCGGCGTCCCCTGACTCTCCCCGTAGCCGCGATACTGCAGGATGACGCACTTGCAGTTCAGGATGTGGACAAGCGCCCGAAGCCAGTGGAGACGGTGGCTCATATTGCCCGCATTCTCCTGTAGGAAGACGACGTACGGCAACTCGTTGACCTGTGCCTGGTCCATGTTCTTCTTGTGGACCAGCCACGCGTGCAGTTTGACGCCGTCAGAAGTCTCGATCCTGGTGGGCGAACCCGTGAGTGAGCGCGTGAGCGAGCGCAGAGGGGGTGTGTTCAAGTAAGCGCACCATACGTCTCTGTGATCCATGTCGTACTCGAGCGGCTTCGCGATATACTGGCGTGGTAGGCCGGGGATGCGCGGCACGTAGATGATCTTCTCCTGGAGCAGGTAGAGGGCCGAGACCAGGAAGGCGGAGAAGCCGCCCGTGACCAGCAGGGGCCACCGCAGCCAACCGGGAAGCAACTGCAGTTTCGACAAGAACATGTGGAAGTCTCCGGCGGAGTTCGCTCCTACTGGTGCGACGACGTCTACTTGTTGGTCGCACTGGGTGACGCTCAAAAAGCCCTGTCAAGTCTCAAATTCGCGAGTTAAAAAACACGAGAAGGATTAAAAGTCCTACGGGAACTTGAGCTTCAACCCCGAGCGAGCCAACTTGACCCCCACAGGCCCCGTCACCTCGCCCCGAAGGTCCGCCGCCGACAGGTCCAACGTGTTGGGCAACGTGATGAGCGCGCTGCCCATCATCACCCCACCCTTCCACACGTCGAGCAACCGGTTCCCAGCGACTTCCAATCCACCTTGCGTCAGGCGTATCCCGTAGTGATCCGTATCGTCGACCGACAGAATCAATCTGGCCGGCGACTGGAACGCCCGATTCAGACTGAGCAAGGGGCAGAAGTAAGAGAGACGCAGAGAGAACCCCGTCTTGGCGATCGGGATCCGTCGCTGGACCTTGACGTGGGCGCACGGAAACAGGCCGAGCGACACTATCCGAAGAATCCTGACCCGCGCCTTCGGTCTGAACGAAGCATCGTCGAGTTCGAACGAGACGCCGGCGGCGATGTCTATGGCGCGGAGATTCTCCTCCCTCCCGTGGACGGTCTGCAGTCGTGTTGGGCCGAGTGTGACGTGCCGCATGACCTTGAAGCGGACGCCGGAAGAAGAAAAACGGGCCGAAGGTGCCGTTCCGGAGGCCCGAAACGGATTCGAAGGGTCTAGCTTGACCTCGAGTGACTCGGTCGCGCTCTGGTCGAACGCATCGTCGAGCACGTGGTTTCTGGCCACGTCCACCGTGAGCGACCCATGCGTGTGCTCCCTCCAGAAGCGCGCAAAGACTGTGTCGGGTTCAGCCATGCGCGTTCTCTGTGCACGCTGAGATCCCCGCGCTCTCCTCCTATTTTTCGTAGTGTACACGGGGTATGCGCTATGCGCCGGGTGAAGCTGAGCGGATTCCGAGACAGGCGAATCAGGGAACTGCTTTCAAATTCTTTTCTTGGTAGAAGCCAATTGGCATAACTCGCGTTTCAAGCCATTTCAGACACCGTGCGGCATATCTTTGGAACCTTCAGACAGACCCTCAGGCATCCGAAGGGACGGTACAAGCGCCTCGGCGTCAAACCGCTGGCCACTTGCATTCGAGCGAAAATGAACTCGGCCGAGGCTGCCGACGTGGCGATCTTCGTCCTGTGCGTGTCGCTGTTCGTCCTCTACAATGGGCTGTACTACTTCTCTGGCAGCTTGTCGCGACACACCCCCGACATCTTTCACGTCTACAAGTCGGCGGGGTTGCTCTGGTCCACGGGCAAGAAGGCTCGAAGCGTCTGGGCTGACCGGGTGATGAACTCATCGTCCGAATCGATTCTTGCCATTCACACCTTCCGTAACCTGCTGATTTCCGTGGCTTGGTTCGCCGCCGCGGACTCGGCCCTTATCGTTCACACGCTGAACGTCCTGACCTCGCCTTCGAGCATTGCTCAGATCGAAGAGTACGAGGCCACCGACCCAATCACGCACGGTGACTCGTTTATCAGCGTGCCGGTGAAAATCTCGCTGGCGCTGGCGGTACTCTTCATGAGTCTGTTGTTGTTCGTCCAGTCGGCTCGGATGGCGGTCCATCTCGGGTTCCTCGTCAAGGTTGTGCCGGAGAACGCCAACAGGAAGATACCGTTCAGAGAAGGTATGTACGTCGGACGGTCACTCGCACGCCCCGAAGCTCACTCGCACGCTCCGACGCTTGCAGTCACAGTTGTATTGATACAGCGGATGAACTTTCAGTTCAGCGTCGGCGTACGCATGCTCTTTGCGTTCGTGCCCCTCACGTTCTACGCCATGTTGGGCACGTTGGCGCTCCTCATCTCCACACTCGTCCTCCTGGTCCTGATGTTCTTCCTGGACGTTGTCCCGTCCTCCAGCCCAGCCGTGGACTGGCTCATGCGAACCCACCAGGAAAGCGTGGAGGAGGCGAGCATCTGCGCCGAAGGCGGCTCCGACGTCAGCTTCCGATCAAAACCCGATACCCGATGACGATGGTTATGATGATTACATGAATATGGCGATGGTTACATGTACATGTACATTGTTCTTGAATCCAAAATCGTACAACCCCACCGCGCTAATGAGGAAACAGCAGCCCGATGCACACCCCGAGCAAACCGCCCATCAGTACTTGCCGGGGCGTATGCCCCAGCACTTCCTTCAGCTTCCTCCCGCTCACCGTTGGATGGTCCTCCAGCACGCTATTGACCACCGCGTTCAACACCTGCGCCTGCAGTCCCGCATGTCGCCGCACACCCATCGCATCGTACATGACGATCACCGTAAAGCACGTGCACGCCGCGAACAAACTCGACGAGAGGCCGTGGTGGATCGCCACAGCCGTCGTCATCGCCGCGCACAGCGAGGAGTGCGACGACGGCATCCCCCCCGAGTCGAAGAATGCGGTTGGGTCAAACACCTTGGTCTTGTACCACTTTGTGAATATCTTCGCCGCCTGCGCCACGAACCAACCCACGAACCCGCACGCAAAGACGTAATTGCTCGTCAGCTCCGAGAGGGACTGGGAGAGGGTGTGCGAGAGAGACCCGAACGGGGCCAGCGGCAGCGCCACGAAGGGAACCGCCAGGGCCAACGACGACGAGGACTTGATCGACTCGATCCACGACTCGAGCGGCCGCGATTCCTCCCCGTCGGTGCACGTATGGGGACGGGAAGAGGAGAGCGCGACAAGGCGAGCTGGACGACTCGCACGACTCGGACGAATTGTGCTTCTTGTTCTCGCGTGTCCCGACACTCGCCCGCTATGGGCCGCGATTGCCCGCGATGTCATCGTCGCAGAGTCTACTACTTCTAAGATCGTCTACTACGACTGTGTTCGGTAAATGCACGCCAATGCAGCACTGACTTCGACGAGAGCGTGTGTTTTCTTTGAGATTCCGTTCGAGCTGATCAGCTCATGAGCTCACTGTTCATTGCCTCACAATTTCATTCGTCGTCGTCCAATATCATTCGTCCGAATCCGAATAGAACGATAGTAGTAGTACGTAGTACGATGCGTGCATGTGGTACGCGTGCGATGAAGTTGGCTGGCGCGACGGGAGGCAGACACGTGGCTCTGCCGCGGCAGCAGCGGCAGTCTCTTCTGCGTGTGCGGGCGTCTGAGGGAGAGGAGGGGAAGGTTGAGGGGAAGGTTGAGGGGAAGGTTGAGGAAAAGGTTGAGGGGGAGGCCAAGGTCGAGACCACCACGACGGTGGAGGACGAGCCGGTGTGGGTCAAGCGGGAGAAGCAGCGGGAGCTCGACTCGCAGAACAAGGACTTGCCGTTTGGCGTCTACCTGCTGTTCTCGTGCATCGTGACCATCGCCGCGGTGGGATCGTGTTTCGAGTTCGCGAACCAGAACCCGATCTTCGGGGTCGTGGGGCCTGATTCGCCGCTTTATGCGCCGGTCCTGGGGCTGTTCGCGGTGACGGGGATTCCGACGGCCGGGCTTCTGTTCTTCAAGGGAGTGACGGCAGCGAACGCAGAGGCCGAGCGGATGGATGCGATGGACGGGGTCGCGAGCCGGGACTCCGTGCTCAACCCGAAGAATCGAGGGAGTTGAGGAGGCGATCGCTGTCGGACGGTCGCAAAGCCACAATTTATTTCCCATTTGATGCACCAACAACAACGACAACATGAAGGGCGTTCGTATGCTTTATCTCCGGTAGCGCGCTGCTTGAGCGGGCGTGACTCGCGCGAGCAAGCACCGCATGGAGGCATCACCAATCTCCTTCGTCTGGAACTGCCGCGATGTCTCGGAGCTGATCCTCGCGCATCTTGACATCGACGACCTGCGACATCTGCGGGCTTGCAATGCGCTGCTGCGTTCGGCGGTGGACGACTGGGGTATCGAGCGGCTCGTCGTGTGTGACGAGTCGCTCACCTCGCTGTCGCCGGGGCGCTTTCCAGTCGTGCGGTCGTGGGTTCTGAGGACGGTGTCGGCGAGGGCGCTCGACGTCCTGCGTGCGTTCGGGGCCACGGGTCGACTGCGCCACGTCGAGTACAGCGAATGCACGCTCGGCGAGGTCGAGGCGCTGCAGCTGCGGCAGGTTGCCCGTCCCGTCGAGACGCTGGTCGTGCGCGACTGCGTGTTCGAGACGCAGGAGACGTTGGAGTGTCTGTGTGCGGCGCATCCCGCGGACGTGGTCCGGATCCAAGGGGTCGAGCTCGTCGCGGTCGGGAAGGCGCTGGAGATTATCGGGACGGACGAGCAGCAGTTCCTGGCGCGATTGGGAGCAAGTCGCAAGCAATGCGTGATCCCCGGGCTTTCTCGTGCAGCGAGGACGTTCTCGTGGTCGTACAATGTACACCTGTCACCCCAAAAGCCGCTTTGGAAGTCGCCGGCGGCGTTGTGGGCGTTCCAGGAGACGCTGGAGCGGCTCGATCTGTCAGGCAACGCGCTCGCGCTCGAGAACGTGCAGCTGCTCTTCTACGAAGGGGCATGGAGGTCGCTCGAGAAGCTCCGGCTGCGGGACTGCGGGCTCACCGAGTCGCACATGGAGATTGTCAGCGGAGCGACGACCTGCGTTGCCCTCAAACACCTGGATCTTGGACAGAACCGGCTCGGGACGCCCATCGCGCTCTACTACCTGGCGTCCTCGGCGCAGCTGACGTCCAACCTCGAGTACCTGTCGCTCGCCGATCAGGAAGAGACCACCGAGGATTGGCTCTACGGTCTGGCGTTGACGACGTCGAGCTGGCAGCTCAAGACGTTCAACGCGAGCAAGTCGTCCAACGTGAGCGCGACCAGCATGCTGGGCATCTGCGAGAGCATGCCGCGGCTGCGGAGGTTGCTGGTCCGGTCGAGCTACGTCACGAAGGACGCGCTCACGGTGCTGGGCCGGTCGGACCTGTTCACGACGATCGAAGAGATTGACTTTTCCGTGGGTGCAGGCGCGTGCGTCTCGCGGGGCGTCGAGGCGCGCAGGTTGGAGGACTGCTTCTGCGTGCGGCGGGCCGCAAAGCTCAAGTGTCTCAAGCTTCGGGCGAGCGCCACGAGGCAGTCGCGGAAATACGATCGGAAGGCGGTCAAGGCGCTCGTGGAGATGCACGGGCGGGGCGTGTCGGTGGTGGTGGTCGAGCACTGATGGTCGTGGTCAACGGCGGCGGTCAACGAAAGACACCTCGTGCTTCAGTTCCACCCGCTGTCGCCAGGTATTCGTCGGTATTCGTGTTCGTTTCTGTGATAAATCTCATACGTAACCGACCAAAGAACCAACCAACGAACCAACGAACCAACGAACTCATGGGGGACGTGACCGTCATCGAAGACACGCTTCGTCGCATCGCCTCGTATGGCGTCAAGGCGACCATCGTACACACGCACGACGGAATCCCGATCCGTAGCACCCTCCAGGACACTTCGGAACCCATGCTTGCGCCAAAACTCGCCAATCTAAGCGCACGCCTCTTCTCGACCGCTTCGGCCACTGCACGAAGCGCCACGGGCGTCCGGGCCGGCCCGAACAACAACAAGGAGAACGAGGGGGAGACCGCGGTCAAGAGCCGGCCCAAGCACGCGCCGACCGTCGATTCGATTCGGATACGGACCTCAAGCGGCGGCACTGCGACGGAGGTGATCATCATGAACGGCGCGGCGAGCGGGAACGGCAGCTGCTCGAGCGACGAGCCGCCCATCCTCGTGACCGTCATTCAAGACTGTAGCTGATTTTTTGCGGTTACTCTAACACCCACGGACGCCGTGTCCAGAACCCGTTCTTGATAATGTCCTCGTGGACGACGCGCAGCACCCTCTTTGGCTTCCGCCGCCCGCTGTCGCCGCCTTCCGCCCGTTCCGCCCGTTCCCACACCACCGTGCTCCCGCGTCTCCACATCGCCGGCAGGTCGTTGTAATTTATCCCCCTCTGGAACATGAGCTCGTTCTTATCGCACGTCAACGTCCCCTTGAGCATCCCCTGCACCCGCGACCGGATCTCCCCGTCGCCGCCCGATGCTGCTTCCTCTTCCCCGCTCGATTCCTGTTTCCCCCTATCCTCCTTCTCCTTCTCTGCCTCTTCCCGATACAGCAGCCAGTAGCACGTGTTGTACTGACAGTTGACGTGCACGTCCACCTGGCGCCACGCCAGGTAGTCCCGGACCGTCTTCTCGCTCGGATACAGCACGCACCGCCCGTCGAACATCGGCACCGACTTCAGGGCCTTTCCCGGGAAGAATCGGGACCAGGCGTGCACGTAGTTGCCCGTGAAGCACGACACGATCAGGGACGTGAGCTTGGACGCTCGCCGTTTGTACAGGGTCGTGTCCTTCTTGAAGAGGAACGAGTACTCGTCAGAGTGACCGAATGCGAGGACGATGTCGCCGGGGTACTGGTGCATCGTGGCGACCGCGGCGGCGTTCATGAGATCGAGACCGGCGGTATCGTGCGGCTTCTCAAAGTCGTGGTCACGCGTGAAGGCGGTGAAGGACTTTCCGTCGATGCGGACGACGATGAACGTGCCCGGCAAAAGTTCGTCGGGCAATTCGAAGTCTTTGACGTATTCATAGCGCGAGTTCGCCATCCTACATTTCGTATGGGTGGAATGCCATCCGTTCGAGCAAAGGTTTGCGTTCGGAACGGCAAAATGAGTTGATTTACTACGCAAGCCAGCAGAGGCTGAACGAGGCGTTCGGCGAGGGGTGGGAGAAGGAGTGCTTCCCCATCCCCAACCGGTGGTCTTTTCCAGCCGGGCCGCCAGGTGAATCCCAGGGACGAGGCCCAGTGGGACGCGATCCTGGAGGCCGTGAAGCTGTTCAAGCGGACCCACGGCAGCTTCCCGAGGTACACCGCGGTGATCCGGACGAGAGGAGGAGGCTGTACTGTTGGCTGCAGAAGAACATGGACACCACCTCCGGCCACTACACCCACGAGCGCGCCAACAAGCTCTTTCTGGCCTTCTTCGGCGACCGCTGGCAGGCCGAGTGCTTCTTCCCAGGTCCATCGATGCCACGAAGATTTCAAACCCCCTCTTCCTGTTCCCCCTCCGCCTTCCCAGCGCAAAACCGGCATTCACAAAACACAAACTGCATCTGCAAACAAGAGATATCATTCATATATCATCTCATAGCTCCCAAAATCCACCAGACGTGCGCACGGCAAGGTTCAGACGTCGTCGAATCCTGTGATCAGAACGACGGTATCATCTCCGGCTGTTCGCTCAATTCAAGGGCACTCGCGGCGCGTTCTCTGCGTTAACATCGTATATAACAGTTATTGTCTTCGTGTGACGAGATTTTTCCGCGGGTTTTGCGCCATCCTGGAAAACGGGTTCCCGCCAAAATTTGAATCTACCTAGCCAACGCTGCCCATGGAACACAGCCGTCGACTCGACTAGGTAGTTCGTCGTCTTTCGTAGCTGTAGCATAGCTGTAGTCTAGGTACGATAGGTAGCTGTAGAATCGTCTATAGGCAGCCGTAGGTACTCTCTATCACCATCATCATCAACCGAACTGTGGTCTGACATGTGGTCGTCGGACGAGCCGAACCCGTGGTCGGCATACGCGCTTCCCCTGACGAATCTGGGGTCTCTCTCGGACGAGGAGTGGGACGATGCTTCGGTGACGTCTCCGATGCCCAATGCGGTCGGGCAACGGGCGAGCTACCTGGACAAGGTCCGGGCGGGCGGGGCGGGCGGGGCGGGCGGGGGCGCCAAGGGGGGCGCACCGCCACCGCCACCGCCACCGCCGTCGCTCTCGGCGTCGAGCAGTACGACGCCGCTTGCTGGATATGATATCGTCATGGATGGGGCGGGGCTGCAGGTGGACAGGATGCTGGACGGGAAGGGGCGGGGGAGCAGCGACATGTATGCGCTGGAGAACATGGTGGCGGACACCCGGGGGAGGGCGAGGGAGCGCGAACAGGAGCGGGAGCGGGAGCGGGAGTGGGCGTCGAACGAAGGGAGGGAAGCGAGGGAAGCGAGGGAAGCGAGGGAAGCGGCTGACGCGAAGGACGCCAAGGCCTCGAGGGACTCGAAGCGAGGGTCCAAGGGTCGCGCGCGCTCGTCGCTGTCTGATCTGTCGTCGACGTGCGAGGCCGGGCAGTTCCTGACGGTGCCGTCGGGCAAACGCGAGCAGGGAGAGGGGTGCGAGGATGCGTCGCAGGTACGTATATGTGTCGTGAAGAACGTGACTGAACGTGACCGACTCACCATTCGATCACCCAACGACGACCAGGGAATCCTCGCGGCGCACTACTCGCCGTCGACCCACACGGCCGTTCTGCAGATCACCTACCTGGCGGCCGGGTTTCTCATCGGGGAAAAGGGGCAGTCGATTCGCGATATGGAGCGTATCACGAACACGACGATCAAGTCGTGGAAGGACAAGACGGCGTCGGGGCGGCCGGTGCGGAAGCTCGTCATCGAGAGCGAGCGGGACCACGACGACGTCAAGTCGTGGAACGTGTCGAGGTGTTTGCAAATCATCAAGGCGGCGGTGATGCACTACAAAGACTTGTGCGAGGGGCTGTACTGCGGGGAGTATGTCGAGCCGGTGCGCGTGATTGAGGGCGTCGCGTTCACGTACAATCCGCCGCCCAGGAAGAGCGTGCCGTACGCGGCCGGTATCAAGGTGAAGGCGAGCAAAGTGATGGATGCGTACGGCGGGGAGGTGGACGGGGTGCCGAGCAAGTACAAGAAGGAGGTGGTGACGGACGACCCGGCGTGGCACCGTGGCGGCGGGGCCGTGGAAGACATCCTGGAGCGCAAGGAGGCGACGGCGACGGACGCCGTGTACCCCTCGGACTCGATTCCCATCACTAAGAAGGGCAGGAAGAAGAGCAGGAGGAGGGGCACGAGGAAGGGCGAAGACGAGCAGGGGCTCGGGCTCGGGCTCGAGGACGCCCGCAGCGACGGCAACGGCAATGGCGACGGCCTTCTCAAGGGTCATCATCCAGAGTTTGGGCTGTTCGAGGTGCCGTGCAATGAGGACTACCAGCCGAGGGAGCGCAACGCGTCGAGGAGGCAGCGCCCCAGGATCACGGACCAGGCGTCTGATGGTTCCGCGCAGCCGACGACCGCAGGGGGGTCGATGGGGACCTCGCACGCCTGGACCAACGCCGCCTGGGGACCTCACCGCGTCCATCCGCTCCGCCAGCAGCAGCAACAACAACAACAACAGCAGCTGGAGGCGCAAGAGGCGCAGATGAAGGCCCAGATGAACGCCGTCAACCTCCATGGCGCGCCGTGGATGGCCGTCCATCACTACGGCCACTTCAGTCCCATGGGACGTGCCCCGGTGCCCATGCCGTGGACCGGCGTGGACACACTCTCTGGAGTCTCGCAACAGTCGCTGATGAGCGGATACGACGGGCGCGACGGGTACGACGGGTACGACGGGTATGGAGGCCTCGGAGGCCTCTGCGAGCGCCAG